>ERZ1673751.1106-NODE-1106-length-20079-cov-14.642629_pt1 | contig 20079 bp, 13 predicted proteins | sample MGYA00580202_ERZ1673751 | MGnify/ENA primary metagenome ERZ1673751 (study PRJEB41218, sample SAMN15661780) | gut metagenome | host: Homo sapiens | place: Canada: London | collected 2015-08-20/2019-03-30 | study: EMG produced TPA metagenomics assembly of... | reverse complement strand
CCCAGAAGGGCCGTCTGCGCGAGTTCGTGCAGTGCGACATCGACATTCTGGGCGACAGCTCCCCCAACGCCGAGGTGGAGCTGATCGACGTGACCACCCGCGCTTTGCTGAACATCGGCTTCACCGGCTTCACGGTGAACATCAACGACCGCCGCATCCTGCGCGGCATGCTGGAGAGCATGGGCTTTGCCGCCGATACGCTGGATTCCGTCTGCATCACCTTTGACAAGATGGACAAGATTGGTGCTGACGGCGTGAAGGCCGAGCTGACCGAAAAGCAGCTGCCGGAAGCCGCCATCAACGCACTGGCCGATTTCATCGCCGCCGGTGAGGTGACGCTGGACGCCGTGGCTGCCCGCTGCGCCGACCCCGCCATCGCCGATGACCTGAAGTACGTTCTGGCCACCGCCAATGCGCTGGCTGCCGGCCGCTATCAGGTGGCCTACTGCCCCAGCCTGGTGCGCGGTCAGGGCTACTACACCGGCATGGTGTTCGAGATCACCTGCCCGCAGTTCAGCGGTGCCGTGGCCGGCGGCGGCCGCTACGACAACATGGTGGGCAAGTTCCTGGGCACTCAGGTGCCTGCCGTGGGCTTCTCCATCGGTTTCGAGCGCGTGTGCGGCATCCTGCTGGAGCAGGGGTATCAGATCCCCGGTGCCAAGCAGAAGATTGCCCTGCTGTACGGCAAGGACGCCGACTTCCCCGCCGTACTGAGCAAGGCCGCCGCCCTGCGTGACACCTACAACGTCACCGTGCTGCAGCAGGCCAAGAAGCTGGGCAAGCAGCTGGGCCAGCTGGAGACCGCCGGGTTTGCCGGTGCCGCCTTCATGGACAAGGACGAAGTCAAAATTTTTGCACAGCAGTAACCACAAAACGCAGACAGGCCCCCGCACAAAACCGTGCGGGGGCCTGTTTTTTTACTTCGTCATCAAATGGTGAACTGCACCACGCAGAAAGCAGCGTAGATGCACAGCAGCGCAATGCCCTGCGGGCGGCTGAGCTTGCCCTTGAGCAGGGCGGGCACCGTCAGCAGCAGCATGACCGCAAACATCACCGGAATATCCATCACCAGCGAGGCGTTCATGCCAGCAATGGTGGAGTTCTGGGGGATGGTGAAGGGGGCCAGCGTCACGCTGACGCCGCTCACCAGCACCAGATTGAACACGTTGGCACCGATGACGTTGCCCAGCGACAGCGCCCCGTGGCCCTTGACCAGCGAGGTGATGGCCGTGACCAGCTCCGGCAGCGAGGTACCCAGTGCCACAAAGGTCAGAGCAATGACCGACTCCGGCACGCCCAGTGCCTGTGCAATGAGGGTGCCGTTGTCCACCAGCAGGTCCGCGCCCACCGCGATGAGCACCGCGCCCACCGCCAGCAGGCCCAGTTCCTTGGCAAAGGAAGCGTTTTCTTCCGGCTCTTCCTCTTCTTCCGGGGCGGAGGCATTCTTCATGGCCATCACGTTGCAGACGATGTAGGCCACGAACATAGCCAGCAGGATGATGCCCACCGGCCGGGTGAAGGAGCCGGTGGTGTAGGCCACACCGGCGTAGAAGGCTGCCGCCACAAAGAAGAACAGCACCGGGGTGCGCAGGCTCTTGGGGTCCACCTTGCCCGGCTTGGCCACAATGGGAATGGCCGCAATGAGGGCGGAATTGCAGATGACCGAACCAATGGCGTTGCCGTAGGCGATCTCGCCGTGACCGGTGAGAGCCGAGGTGGTAGACACCATCACCTCCGGCAGGGTGGTGCCGATGGACACCACCGTAGCACCGATGAGCAGCTCCGGCACATGGAAGCGGCGGGCAATGCCGGTGGCACCGTCCACAAACCAGTCACCGCCCTTGATCAGGCACAACAGGCCCACGATGAACAGCAAAACAGGTATAAGCATGTTTTTTCTCCTTTTTGATCGTTCCTTGGCCCGGCTCCGGGAACGGGAGTCTCTCAGCCGGGCAAAAAAGAAAAGACTCCTATTACAGGGTACGCATACTACGTCCTTGTAATAAAAGTCTCAAGCATCCGGTACTGCATCGGGCATTTCTGCCGGGTTGTCGCTGCAGCACAGCGCATGGCCCTGCCGGGTCTGCGCCCTTTACTCCCTTTTATCCTGTTTATTATACTGTCTGCCGGACATAAAAGCAAGCGGAATCCGGAAGTTTCACCCGGCCTTTTCCACTTTTTTCGCATTGGGATAGATGCGTTCCATGCGGGCATTGTCGAAACGGGCGTCCAGATAGGTCTCCACGGCATTGGCAGCTGGCACCCCGCTGGTGCGGGCGTCGTAACGGGCCAGCGCCAGCGAGCTGGTGACCATGTTCACCGCCATGAACACCGCCAGCAGCACGGTCATCCACGGCCGCACCCGGCTGCGCAGACGGGTCATGCACTTCATGACCACCGGGTAGCCGTAGCGCATCCACACCACGGCCGCCATGCCCCAGAAGAAGCAGTACAGCAGGTTGATGCGCCCGCCCAGATTGAATTTGAATTTACTGTAATCCCAGAACACCGTGCCAAACAACAGCTCGGTCACGGCGCTGCACACATACTCGTACACGCCGCCCATCACCGTGCCGAACACAAACAGGTAGCGGTCGCTCTTGTCCTGATTCTGGCGCAGCAGCACGGTGGTCAGGGCCAGAGCCAGGCCCCACACCACGCTGAACGGCCCCCACACCAGACTGGAACGGCTCATCCAGACGCCTGCCGTCAGGCGGCAGAACACTGTTTCCACCAGGTCCCCCAGAAACGCGCCCACCACGAACAGCCACAGCAGGTCGGCGGCGCTCAGGGGTGTTTCGCCGTTCTGAGCAATGGTCGGTTCCTGCCGGGCCGCCGCCGGGTAGGCCCGCTGGATGCGCTTTTCCACATACAGGGCAATGCGGCGGCGCAGGCCGTCGGAGCTTTCACCCAGCCGCTGGTTCAGCTGTTCCAGCACCGGGTGTTTGGCCGCATAGCGCCCCACCAGCACGGCCGAACCGATCTGGTCCAGCGCTGCCACGATGACCGCCGCCCACACCAGCGGGTGCAGCAGCCAGCTCGGGATGACCTGGCACAGCCGCAGCAGCAGGCCATTGAGCCACAGCACGCTGGCAGTGCCCAGCACGCCCCACAGCAGCGAATACTGCAGGCAGACATAGCCGTTCAGGTTGAAGCGCTTACCGGAGTAGTCCCACCATTTGCGGCGGTGCAGCCGTTCCAGCAGCTTAGCCGTCAGCCACTCCATGACCGTGGAGGCCAGCGTACAGGCAAAGAAGAGGTACACCGGGTCGCTGCGCAGGTCCGTGAAGCCCACGGCCAGCAGCACCGCCGTGGAGCCGTATACAAAGCAGAATGGCCCGGCGGCGGCGCCGCGGTTGGCAAAGCGCCGACCGCGCACAGTGGCCACCACCGTCTCCCCTACCCAGCCCGCAAACGAGTAGACCAGGTAAAGGACGCCCAGCGTATAAAAATCGTATTCCATAGCAGTCCTTTCTGCCAAAAGCGTTGGTTTTCCAGCAGTTATATTGTACCCTTTTTGCCTGCAGAACGCAAGCATGGCAAAGGGGCCGCCCGCAGCGGGTGGCCCCTTTTAGATTTCGTTGTACGATCAGAACTTGCGCCAGGTGTCGGGCAGGAACAGCACCAGCATGGGGAAGATCTCCAACCGGCCTGCCAGCATATCAAAGATCAGCACCAGCTTGGCCGGGTCTGCAAAACCGCTAAAGTTCCGCATGGGGCCCACCAGCTCCAGGCCCGGGCCGATGTTGTTCATGGTAGCCGCCACAGCGGTAAAGTTTGTCACCATGTCAAAGCCGTTGAGACTGATGAGCAGGAAGGACCCCACAAAGATGAAGCTGTAGGCCGCCATGAACACGTTGGTGGTACGGATGGTCTCATGGTTCAGCAGCTTGCCGTCCATACGCGCCGGAGCCACCACCTGCGGGTGCAGAGCCTGCTTGAGCTCCTTGCCCAGCGTCTTGCCCAAAATGAGGATGCGGCTCACCTTGATGCCGCCGCCGGTGCTTCCGGCACAGGCACCAATGAACATCAGCACCACCAGCACTTCCTTGGACAGGGTGGGCCACAGGTCAAAATCGCAGCTGGAAAAGCCTGTGGTGGTGATAATGGAACCCACCTGGAACGCCGCTTGCCGCAGTGCCTCGCCAAAGCTGTTGTAGAGGCTGTAGATGTTGGCGGTGATGATGGCAATGGCGGCTGCAATGACCACAAAGTAGCCGCGCACCTCCTCGCTGGCAGCAGCACGGCGGAACCGGCGCATCAGCAGCAGGAAGTAGGCGTTGAAGTTGACACCGAACAGGATCATAAAGATGGTGACCACCCACTGGATGTAGGGGGAAAAGCTGCCAAAGCTGTCGTTGCGGAAGCCGAAGCCGCCGGTGCCTGCGGTGCCAAAGGACGTAAGCAGGGCCTCGAACAGGGGCATCCCACCTGCCAGCAGGAACACCAGCTCCAGCAGGGTCAAGGCCAGGTAGATGCCATACAGGATCTTGGCGGTAGACTGCACCTTGGGCACCAGCTTGTCCACCTGCGGGCCGGGGCTCTCGGCCTTCATCAGGTTCACATGAGAGCCGCCGGTCAGGGGCAGCAGGGACAGCAGGAACACCAGAACGCCCATGCCGCCGATCCAGTGGGTGAAGCTGCGCCAGAACAAAATGCCCTTGGGCAGGCTCTCCACCTCCGGCAGGATGCTGGCACCGGTGGTGGTAAAACCGGACACCGTCTCAAACAGCGCATCCACGGGGTTGGGGATGCAGCCGGTGAGCACGAAAGGCGCGGCACCCACCACCGAGATAACGATCCAGCTCAGTGCGGTGGCAGTAAAGCCCTCCCGCATATAGAATACCTTGCTGCAGGGCTTGATGGCCCGCAGCGCAAAGCCGATGCCTGCGCTCACGGCAGCCGTGAGCAGGAACACTGCCAGTACCATCCACTCGCCGTAGATCAGGCTGGCAGCGGCGGGCAGAAGCAGCAGGGCGCCCTCGATCATCAGGATATAGCCCAGCAGACGGAAAACGATCGCATAATTCATAGCCCGCCTCCGTCAGCTCTCCACGATGTCCCGCAGGTCATGCAGGCCATGCTCCAGCGTGACCACGATCACGTTGTCGCCCACCTGGATCTGGTCGCCGCCGCGGGGGATCAGGATGCGGTCGCCGCGGGTGATGCAGCACAGCAGCAGGTTCTTTTTCAGATGCAGCTGGCTCAGGGGCACACCGGTGGCCCGGCTCTCCTCGTGTACCGTGAATTCCAACGCTTCCACGCGGTCGTCCAGGATGCGGTACAGGGTCTTGATGTTGCTGCCCGCCTCATTCTGCAGGGCACGCACATACTGCACAATGTAATCGCAGGTCATGTACTTGGGGTACACCACGCTGCCCAGGTCCAGCCCTGCCAGGATGTCGTCAAACTCCAGGCGGTTCACCTTGGTCACCAGCTTGCCGTGGGAATGCTTTTTGGCAAACAGGGTCAGCAGCACGTTTTCCTCGTCGATGTTGGTCAGGGCCACAAAGGACTCTGCGGACTCCAGCCCCTCCGACAGCAGGAAGTCCCGGTTGGAGCCGTCCTCATTGAGGATCTGGGCACCGGGCAGCTGCTCGGCCAGCTCCTGAGCACGGGCGGCATCCCGTTCCACGATGCGGACCCGGACATGGTTGTCCATCAGCTCCTGGCTCAGGTAGAACGCGATGGCGCCGCCGCCCACGATCAGGGCGTTGCGCACCGGCCGCACCGGCATGTGGATCTGCCGGAAGAAGGCATGCGCGTTTTCCTGGGTGGCCAGGAAGGTGACCTGATCGCCGTTCTGCAGCACAAAGTTGCCGTTGGGGATGATCACCCCGCCGTCACGCTCCACGGCACACACCAGAATGTCGCTCTTGAGCCGACTGGGGATCTCGCGGATGGCTACGCCGTCCAGCCCCTGTGCCTCGGTGAGCGCAAACTTGATCAGCCGCACCCGGCCGCCCGCAAAGGTGTCGATCTTGCTGGCCCCCGGGAACCGCAGCAGATGGGAGATTTCCTTGGCTGCCGCCATTTCCGGGTTGATGATGGCCGAAATGCCGATCTGTTTTTTGATAAAGTCCAGCTCGTGGCTGTAGGACGGGTTGCGCACGCGGGCAATGGCGTGGCAGTGGCCCGCCTTTTTGGCAAACATACAGCACAGCAGGTTCAGCTCGTCCGAACCGGTCACGGCAATGAACACGTCCGCATCCTCAATGCCGGCTTCGGACAGGGTGGTGATGGAGGAGCCGTTGCCCACGATGCCCAGCACGTCGTACGTCTCGATCAGGTGTTCCACCCGCGCCTTGTTCGTGTCCACAACGGTCACGTTGTGGCCCTCCTCGCTGAGCTGCCGCGCAAGGGCGGTACCGACCTTGCCGCTGCCCACCAGAATGATCTTCATAACAAGTCCTTTCTCCTTTGGCAGCCCCTTTCCCGGGGCATACAAATATAGTTTAATATATCATATCCAGCCGCAAAGTTCCACTGTTTGCCCCACAAATACATCGAATTGCTTAAAAAGCGACGGTTCTTTTGTGCAAGATTACCTGTTTTCAGCGTGAAAGCGCAAAAAAGGGGCTGCCGCACAGCTTTTGTGCAGCAGCCTCCTTGGGTCAAAATGATTCAGAATGCCCTCCGCGTGCGCTTTGGGCGTCATCAGTGGAAAAGTATCGTTATAAGAGCAAGGTCTCCCCTGCTGTCAGGTCTCAGTACCGCTCTACGCCGTCCTTGGTGACAAGGGCGTATACCAGCGGGGCTTCCTCCGGCTTTTCCGCGCCGTACACAAGGCCGCTGCGGTACTCGGCGGCAGCGGCTTCAAACTTGTCCGCTGCACCGTAGAAGGTTGCCAGGCTCTCGCCCTTGTGGACGTAGTCGCCGCGCTTTTTGTGCAGGGTGATGCCAGCGGCAAAGTCCAGCGGGTCGCCCTTTTTCTGGCGGCCGGCACCCAGCAGCACACTGGCCGAGCCGATCTTTTCGGCATCATTGGCCACGATGTACCCATCCTGCTCGGCCAGCAGCTCATAGCGGGCAGCAGGCTGCTCAAACAAGCTGTAGTCATCCAGCACGCGGGTATCACCGCCCTGGGCGGCAAACATCTCCTTGCACTTGGCAAAGGCAGAGCCGTCCGCGATCACCGCCTGTGCCATGGCACGGCATTCGGCGGGGGTGCCCTTCCCTGCCAGCACCAGCATATTGGCGGCCAGCTGCAGGCACACCTCCGTCAGGTCCGCCGGGCCGTGGCCCTTGAGCACATCCATGCTCTCCATGACCTCCAGGCTGTTGCCGATGTTGTGGCCCAGCGGGGTGTCCATGTCGGTGATCATGGCGGCCACCCGGCGGCCATGGTGGGTGCCGATGGACACCATGAGCTTTGCCAGCTCGATGCTCTGGTCCACGGTTTTCATAAAGGCACCGGTGCCGGTGGTCACATCCAGCAGAATGGCATCCGAACCGGAGGCCAGCTTTTTGGACATGATGCTGGACGCGATGAGCGGGATGCAGCTCACGGTGGCGGTCACATCCCGCAGGGCGTACATCTTTTTGTCTGCTACGGCGATGCCCTCGCTCTGGCCGATGACCGACAGACCGATGCGGTTGACCTGTGCAAAGAACTCTTCCTGCGTCAGGGCCGTCCTGGTGCCAGGCACGCTCTCCATCTTGTCGATGGTGCCGCCGGTGTGGCCCAGACCGCGGCCGCTCATCTTGGCGATCTTGACCCCGCAGGCTGCCACGATGGGGGCGATCACCAGCGTGGTCTTGTCGCCCACGCCGCCGGTGGAGTGCTTGTCCACCTTGATGCCCGGAATGGGCGAAAGGTCCACCATGACGCCGCTGTGGGCCATCACGTCGGTAAGCTCTGCCGTCTCTTCGTCGGTCATGCCGCGCAGGTACACAGCCATCATCCAGGCAGCCATCTGATAATCGGCCACCTCACCGGACACATAACCGTTGACGATGCTCTCCAGCTCTTCACGGCTGTGGGTGCCGCCGTCGCGTTTTTTGGCGATCAGATCATAAATGCGCATAACTTCACGCTCCTGTCGAAATAGTATGACATTGTAGTCTCAGTATAGCAAAATTCCAGTCAAAAGCAAGGTTTTTTCTGTAACTTTTGCCCATTTTTTTAAACAAAAGGGCGCAGCTGCCCGAAAAAGCAGCTGCGCCTGTGAGGTTTGCGGAGAAACGCCCCGGATCAGCGGGAACCCTTGTCGTAGGGGATGCCCTCTGCCTTGGGGGCCATGCTGTTCTTGGACGTGAAGGCCAGGATGACCATGGACGCCACGAACGGCATCATGTTGTAGATGTTGCTGGACCAGTGCAGCTGTGCTAGGAAGGTGGAATCTGCAATGTTGGCCAGGCTCTTGAACACGGCAAAGAACATGGCAGCCCCAAAGATGTGGAAGGGCTTCCACTGGCCAAAGATCATAACGGCCAGGGCCAGGAAGCCTGCACCAGCCACGCCCACCTCAAAGTTCCAGGTCTGCACCGGGGGCACAATGTAAGCCATGCCGCCAATGGCACCCAGGGCACCGGAGAGCAGCACACCAGCGTAGCGCATCTTGTAGACATTGATGCCCACCGAGTCGGCTGCCTGGGGATGCTCGCCGCAGGCCCGCAGACGCAGGCCGAAGCGGGTCTTGTACAGCACCACATAGCTGATGATCAGCAGGATGATGCCCAGCGGAACAAAGACGCTGAGCTCCAGCCCGCCGATGCTGAACAGGAAGGGCTTATTGGAATAGTTCAGCTTGGCGCTGCCGCTGTCGCTGAAGTATTTGGCGATGACCACGGCAATAGCGGTGGCCAGCAGGTTCAGGGCTGTGCCGCCGATGGTCTGGTCCGCCTTCAGGTTGATGGAGGCAAAGGCCAGCAGCAGGCTGTACACCATGCCAGCCAGGGCCGCCGCCAGAATGGTGAGCAGCACCACCAGGAAGGGAGACATGTCGGCGGGCAGCATGGTCAGGGTAAGCACACCTGCCACACCGCCGATGACCATGATGCCTTCCAGCGCAATGTTGATGATGCCGGAGTGCTCACTGAACATACCACCCAGAGCCACCAGCATCAGCACGATGCCATACAGCAGCGTATATTTGATCAGAAGCAGCATATCACTTGCCCTCCTTCTTGGTTTCGGTCTTGGCCGGAGCAGGCTCTGCGTTCACATTGGTCTTGTCGGCATTCTTGAACAGCAGGCCGTGGATCTTGCCGCGGAACAGCATGGAGAATGCGCACAGATAGATGATGATACCGCTGATCAGGTCCGAGATCTCCGTGGGGTAATACTTGGTGGACAGGAACGAGCCGCCCACCGAGATGTGCGAGATGAACAGTGCCGAGAAGATGGTGCCGATGGGGTTGGAGCTTGCCAGCAGAGCAACGGAAATGCCGTTGAAGCCCATGGCCGGCAGGCTGGTGGAGTTCAGCGGGTTCCACTGGGCCACGTTGGACAGGAAGTACAGGCCGGCACCAAAGCCTGCCAGCGCACCGGCAATGGCCATGGAGAGGATGATGTTCTTCTTCTCGTTGATGCCGGCATAGCGGGCAGCGCTCTTGTTCAGGCCGACGGCCTTGAGCTCATAGCCGAAGGTGGTCTTGTTCAGCACCACCCAGATCAGGATGGCCACCGCCGCTGCCAGGAAGATGGCAATGGTGGTGCTGTTGGTCTGGAACATCTTGTTCAGGCCGAAATCCGGGATGATGGACTGGGCAAAGGCCGGGTTCTTGCTCAGGTTCAGGGTACGGGTGTTCCGCACGTCGTACATGGGGCCGGTGCCGTTCTGGTAGACCAGTTCGTTTACCAGATACAGGCCGATCCAGTTGAACATAATGGAGGTGATGACCTCGTTGATGTTGAAGTAGGCCTTGAAGAAGCCGGGGATCGCGCCCCAGATGCCGCCCAGCAGGGTGGCTGCCAGCAGGCAGACGAACCAGGGCATCTTGAGCATAATGGCGCAGTACAGGGCACCGTAGGCACCCAGCGTGTACTGACCGGCAGCACCGATGTTGAACAGGCCGGTCTTGAAGGCAAATGCCACCGACAGGCCGGTCATGACCAGAGGTGCTGCGTTGGCCAGCTCCTTGCCGACACCGTAGGGAGCGTCGTGGAAGCCGCCTTTCAGGATGCGCACAAAGCCGTCGCCCCAAGCGTGTGCCGGGTTGATGGCCAGCAGCACCAGAAAGCCCACGATCAGACCGATGAGGATGCACAGCAGAGCCGCCAGCACACTGGTGACCGAGCTTTGCAGACTGCTGTGGGAAAGTTTTTTCTTGTCCATTTGTTACTTAGTCTCCTTTCCCTGCTTGCGTGCACCGGCCATATACAGGCCCAGTTCCTGCACGGTGGTGGTCTTGGGGTCAAACTCGCCCACGATCTCGCCCTCGTACATGACCAAGATGCGGTCGGACAGGTTCATGACCTCGTCCAGCTCCAGGCTGACCAGCAGCACGGCAGTGCCCTTGTCACGCTCTGCCACGATCTGCTTGTGGATATACTCAATGGCACCCACGTCCAGGCCGCGGGTGGGCTGCACGGCAATGAGCAGCTTGGGATCCCTGTCGATCTCACGGGCAATGATCGCCTTCTGCTGGTTGCCACCGGACATGCTGCGCACGATGGTGGAGCTGCCCTGGCCGCTGCGCACGTCGTACTGTGCGATCAGCCGGTCGGAGTACTCACGCACTTTATCCGAACGGATGAAGCCGCCCTTCTGGAACTCCGGCTGCCAGTAGCGCTGCAGCACCATGTTGTTTTCCAGGCTGTAATCCAGCACCAGACCGTGCTTGTGACGGTCCTCCGGGATATGGCTCATGCCGTCCTTGGAGCGCTGGCGGATGGTGGCGTGGGTAATATCCTTGCCATCCAGCGTGATCTTGCCGTTGGTCAGCTTTTCCAGACCGGTCAGGCCGTAGACAAACTCGGTCTGGCCGTTGCCCTCAATGCCCGCCAGACAGACGATCTCACCGGCGTGCACCTGGAAGGTGACATTCTTCACCGAGTCCTTCTTGCGCTGGTCGTTGTGCATGGTCACGTTCTGCACGTCCAGCACCACGGCACCGGGCTTTGCAGGCTGCTTTTCCACCTGCAGCTGCACATCACGGCCCACCATCATGCGGGAAAGTTCTTCCTTGGTGGTGTCCTTGATGTCTACGGTGCCCATGTACTTGCCCTTACGCAGCACGGTGCAGCGGTCGGCCACGGCCATGATCTCGTTCAGCTTGTGGGTAATGAACAGGATGGACTTGCCTTCCTTCTTGAACCCGCGCATGATCTCCATCAGCTCGTCGATCTCCTGCGGGGTCAGCACAGCGGTGGGCTCGTCAAAGATCAGGATCTCGTTGTCGCGGTACAGCATCTTCAGGATCTCCACGCGCTGCTGCATACCCACCGAGATATCGCTGATCAGGGCGTCCGGGTCTACCCGCAGACCATACTTTTCGCTCAGCGCCATCACCTTTTTGCGGGCCTCGGCCTTCTGCAAAAAGCCCATCTTGTTGGGCTCCACGCCCAGAATGATGTTGTCCAGCACGCTGAAGCATTCCACCAGCTTGAAGTGCTGGTGCACCATGCCGATGCCCAGTGCGTTGGCATCGTTGGGGTTGCGGATGGCAACCTCCTTGCCGTTTTTGCGGATCTGACCAGCTTCCGGTTGGTACAGGCCAAACAGCACGCTCATCAGCGTACTTTTGCCGGCGCCATTTTCGCCCAGCAGGGCGTGTACCTCGCCTTTGCGCAGCTGCAGGGTGATATCATCGTTTGCCTTGATTCCAGGGAACTCCTTGGTAATGTGGAGCATCTCGATCACAAAATCCTCTGCCAATCTGCTCACTCTCCTTTCGTGCCGTATCGACACCTATACTATTCTATCTTTCATTATACCTGATTTCCGACAATTTGCACACGGCTTTTTTCGTTTTTGGCAGAAAGTACAGATAAAAGTATTACTTTTGAAGCATCCTGCACAGTTTCCGCCGGGTCTGCCCTGCCCGGACACACAAAAACAGGGTGCCCGCCTGCAATGGGCACCCTGTTTTTGCATTGAGTAATTCATAAAAGCGGCCTGCCGGTTTGCGGCCCGCAGGCTGCGGGAAACGCCGGGTTACTGGATATAGTTGACGGTGGTGAACTCGCTGACGGTGGGCTTGACCCCATCATCCGAGCTGTTGTCCACGGTGATCTCGCCGGAAGCGGTCACGGTCAGGAATTTGCGGCGGGAAATTTTTATCTTGAGTTCTCCTTGAAATAGTATGACTTTTGGTTTTTGATACAGCAAAAGACGGGGTGTCCCTTTCGGAACATCCCGCCTGGGGAAGCTCTTTACTGGATGTAGTTGACGGTAGTGAACTCGCTGACGGTGGGCTTGGTAGCATCGTCGGAGTTGTTGTCCACAGTGATCTCGCCGCTCTTGATCTTTTCCTTGACGGTCTCGTACTCGTCCTTGGTGAAGGTCTCGAAGTTCCAGCTGTCGTCTGCGGTGGGCAGGCCGATGTAATCGCCATCCTCCAGACCGAAGTTGCCGTTGGAAGCAGCGATCTCGCTCCAGTCACCGGCCTCGATGTCGGACAGAGCGGTGTTGACAGCCTCAGACAGACCCTTCATGGCAGAGGTGATGAACGGGTTGTAGGCATAGGTGCCGTCAGCCACGCCGTTTGCGCCGATGTAGTTCTGGTCAACGTCCACGCCGATGACGTAGCCGTTGTTCTTCAGAGCAGCCTCCACAGCGGAGGTGTAGATGCCGCCGCCGCAGGCAAACACGACCTGAGTGCCGTTGGAGTACCAGCCCTCCATACGGGAGGTGATGTTGGCATCGCCGTAGAACTGGCCGCCGTAGAAGTAGTTGATCTCGATGTTCTGGCCCAGCTCCTGTGCGGCAGCATCAGCGCCCTGCACGAAGCCGTAGCCGTAACGGATGACAGCGGGCACAGCCATGCCGCCCAGGAAGCCCAACTTGGTCTTGCCGTCCTTGGCGATCGCGTAACCGGCCAGGTAACCTGCCTGCTCTTCCTTGAAGGTGATGCAGTAGCAGTTTGCGGGGATGGTATCCGTGCCGATATCGCCCTGGGTCACGTCAACAGCGATGAACTTGACATCCGGGTACTGATCAGCAGCCCAAGCCAGAGAAGCACCGTACAGGTAGCCGACGCAGACGATCACGTCTGCACCGTCGTTGACAGCCTGACGGATCATGGTCTCACGATCCTCATCAGAAGCGTCAGCCTCGGGGATGTAGTACTGGCAGTCATCGCCCATGTAGCCGGAAACAGCCGTCCAGCATGCCTGGTTGAAGCTCTCATCGTCGATCGTGCCGGTGTCGCAGGTCAGAGCGACCTTGACGATCTTCTCGCCGCCCTCAGCAGCGGAGGAAGCGGTGGAAGCAGCAGCGGAAGAAGCGGTGCTGGTGGAAGAAGCGGAAGAACCGCCACAAGCGGTCAGAGCAGCGGCGGCGGCAGCAGCACCAGCCACAGCCAGGAAGTTACGACGAGAAATCTTCATAAGAAAGTCTCCTTTATTTTCAATCCATCGCGTGCCGGCCTGCAAATGCAGGCACTTGCACATTTACTGGTTCAAGTATAGCGGGAAGATGTGTGAGATGCAAGCACTTTTCGATTACAAAATATTTACAAAATCTTTGTAAATATATCCAAAAAATATTACTTTTGCACAACTCCCTGCCGTTCCGGTTTTGTGCCGGGAAGCGATTTAATTTTCCACAGCGGCATTTCCGGCCACATTGGAAGGCCCGAACCCAAAGGGCAGCAGTTCGTCCATGCTGCGCTCGACGAAATCCTCCGGCGTTTTGGCCATGATCACGTTCAGCTCCGGCCCGCCGAACTCGAACAGTGCCTGACGGCACACACCGCAGGGCGAGGTGATCTGTTCGTTCACCTCGCCGCGGCGGCTGCCCACCACTGCAATATCCGTAAACTCGGTCACGCCGTCGGCCACGGCCTTGAACAGGGCCGTGCGCTCTGCGCAGCTGGTGGGGGTAAAGGACGCATTTTCCACGTTGCAGCCGGTGTAGACGCGTCCGTCCTTTGCGCGCAGGGCAGCACCCACCATAAAATTGGAATACGGTGCATAAGCCTTTTCGCGGGCAGCCAGTGCCATGCGGATCAGTTCCTGCTTTTCTTCCAGGGTCAGGTTCGTCATAAAGTGTTCCTCCTTTTGGGGGCGAAAACAGCGCGGCCGGCCTTTTTGCAGGCAGACCGCGCTGGATCTTCGGTTGGGTTTCTCAGTACTCTGCGCCCAGAGCCACCTTCATCATGTTGGTAAAGCTCGTCTGGCGCTGCTCGGCCGTGGTGATCTCCGGTGCCACAAAGCTGTCGGAAATGGTCAGCAGGCAGGCCGCATGCTTGCCCAGCACCTGTGCGTTGGCAAACAAGGCAAAGCTCTCCATCTCCACGCACAGGCAGCCGCGCTCATCCCGCAGCTTTTCCCAGTAGGTGGGCTTTTCGTCGGAGGGCTGGCGGTAGAACACATCCGAAGAGTGGATGTTGCCCTCAATGAGGGGAATGCCCTGCTTGGCGGCAGAAGCGCGCAGCTTGTCGTTCAGGCTCTGGCTGGGCAGGGTGATGTCACCCTCGAAGCCGCTTTGTACCCGGGCGTAGTTGGACTCGCTCACCGCACCGGTGGACAGCACCACGTCGAACAGCTTGGCCTTTTCGGTGTAGCTGCCGGCAGAGCCGATGCGGATGATGTTGTCCACATCGTAGAACTTGAACAGCTCATAGGAATAGATGCCGATGGACGGCATGCCCATGCCGCTGCCCATCACGCTGATGGGGCGGCCCTGATAGGTGCCGGTAAAGCCCAGCATGCCGCGCACACCGGTCACCTGACGCACATCCTGCAGGAAGGTGTCGGCAATGAACTTGGCGCGCAGAGGGTCACCGGGCATGAGGACGGTCTTGGCGAAATCGCCCTTTTCTGCGCTGATGTGAGGGGTAGACATAAGATCATCTCTCCTTTTTTCCTATTTACAGCAGGTGGGCCTTTTCCCTTTTGGAAAAGCCCTTTCTGCCAAGTTACCTGTATTTGCTGCGGTTGAACACGTTCTGGGGCGCAACGTAACTGCCGTTGTGGCGGATCTCAAAGTGGCAGTGGTTGCCGCTGGAGCGTCCGGTGCTGCCCACATAGCCGATGAGCTGGCCCTGCTTGACCGACTGACCGGCGTGCACCACCAGCGACAGGCAGTGAGCGTACAGGGTGGTGTAGCCGTTGCCGTGGTTGATGATGATGGAGTTGCCGTAGCCGTTGCCCGCACCGGCCCGGTTGTAGCCGGCCTTGGTCACCGTACCGCCTGCCGAAGCATAGATAGGTGTACCGGCGGCAGCGCAGATATCCACGCCCTTGTGGCTGCCGCCGTACCAACGGGAGCAATTCCGATAGCCGGGCACCGGCCAGATAAACTGTCCGCTGCCGGTGATGTAGCTGGTCTTTGCCTGTTTTTTGGTGCCCACCACGATCTTTTCGGTCACAGGCTCCTTGATCACTTCGGTGCTGAGGATCTGCTGGCTGAGCTGGGTGCCGTTGGTGTCGTACACACGCTGGGCCGTCACACTGCGGATGCCGTTTTCACCGGCCTGCGTAGTCTTTTTGGTGCCCACGTTGTACTCGTTGGATTTGGTCGTCTCACTGGCATAGGGGATCTCCTCCTGCCAGGTCTCGATCTTGGTGATGCGCACTTCCAGCGTGGCTTCCTGTTTGGTCACGATCAGCTCATCACCGGCCTGGATGTTGGAGGTCTCGGTCAGGGCCGCGCCCTTGAAGTTCGTATTCAGCTCGCACAGTTCCCGGAAGGTCAGGTCGTTCTTCTGGGCAATGCTCCACAGGGTGTCGCCGGTCTGCACGGTATAGATCTTTTCCTGCTGCTGCACGCCGGAAAGCATCGACTCCACATCGTTTTCCTGCTGGAAGCTTTCATTGAAGTAGATGCCATTCTCCAGGGTGACCTCTTTGTTGAAGCCCACGGTCACATTGGGATCTTCCGCGTCCTCGTAGGGTTCCAGCAGGCTGCTCAGGTAGCTCTGCAGGGCAGTGCCGTCCGAGCACACGGCCGTCAGTTCTCCATCCAGATACAGGGCGGTGCCCTCACTGATCTGGTCGCTGGAGGACTTCAGAATGGCGTTGGCCATCTCGTTTTCGTCCAGCACGCTGTGTGCCACCGAAATGGTGTAGGTAGGCTCCACCGTCCACTTGGTGTTCTCGTCCGTGCCTGCATAGTTGATACGCTCCTGCACGGCTTCCTTGGCAGAGTTGAACACATCCTCGTTGGCCACATAGCCCACGGTCTGGCCGTTCACCTGCACTTCCAGCGCATAGGGCTGACGGATGGTGTTCTGCACCACTGTGACCATCCCGGCCAGTGCCAGCACCGGCAGGATGTACATGGCCATGCGCGGCAGGGTGCGCACATTGCGCCGCACGCCGCCGACCAGATAACGCACGCTGTCCTTTACGGCTGCGCCAAAGCCCTTTTCCTTCCGGACGCGGTGCGCATGTACCAGCAGCGAGCCCATGCCCCGGAAGAACAGCACGATGGGCCCGAACAGGTCGCGCGCCATCTGGGCTGCACCGGGGAACGCCATGGACACGATGGTGTGCCGCAGGCTGCGCACCCAGAGCAGTGCACCGGACACGCCCCGGCACACCGTGCGTCCGACACGGACAAATGCATATTCGGCTGAAAATCCCAGAGCGTACAGGGCCTCACCTACGATGAGAACGAGGCGGTTCTGCAGCAGCTTCTGAGAAAAATGATTGACGTGATGCTGGGTCCTGCGGCGGAAGCGGTGCCGACGCAGGAGCTGCATGCATTGGAACTGTGCCCACAGGGAGCGCAGCTTCTGGCCGCGTTTTTTCGGCGGCTGCTGCGCAGGCTCTGCGGTCTGCGGTTCCTTTGTCTTATCTTCGATCAAACGGGTTTCTCCTTCCTTGCCGCGCGGCAAAGCTGCTCTGCATCCAGCGCGGCGGTGGTTTCCACATCCTGTGCGGCTGAATGTCAGCGCACAGACGATCTATGCTCATTTTATTATACACCCTGCACGGAATGAAACAAGCACCCGAACAAAATTTGGGCAGTTCTTTCACGCACTTTTCACGAAAGCAGGTCGGCCATATCCTGCGGCAGCGGGCTTTCCACGGTCACCGTGCGGCCTGTTCCGGCGCTCACCGGGGTGCGGATGCAGATGCCGTCCGGCACCTCGGTGTACTCCGGCACCCGGAAGGTCTGTTCTGCGCAGTGCAGTGCCTGCCGCCCGATGCGGTCCCGGCGGCCGCCGTAGAGGTCATCCCCGGCCAGCGGATGGCCGATGGACGCAAAATGCACCCGGATCTGGTGGGTGCGGCCGGTCACCGGCACGCAGGCGGCCAGGCTCAGGCCGTTCTGTACCTTTAATATGGTGTACTCGGTGCGGCTGGGCTTGCCCTCCGGGGTCACACACCGCCCGATGATGCTGTCGCCCCGGCGGCCGATGGGCGCGTCGATCACGCCCGGCCCCAAGGGCAGCTCGCCCTCCACGATGGCGTAATAGAGCTTCTGCACGTTTTCTGCCAGGAGCGGCGCAGCATAGGTGTTGCGGGCCGCCAGCACAAGGCCGCTGGTGTCCTTGTCGATGCGGTTCACCGGGCGGAACACCGGGCTGCGGCCCTGCTGCAGCGCCCAGGCTGCATAGCCGTTGGCCAGCGTGCCGCCGGGGTAGTTCAGAGTGGGGTGCACCGCCAGATGGGGCGGCTTTTCCAGCACCACGGCAAAGGCATCCTCGTAGACCACCTGCACGGCAATGTCCGGCTGCGGGGCCACGCCGCCCGCTTCCGGCGGGAGGTCGAAGCTCAGCACCTGCCCCGGGTACACCCGGCGGTTGGCCAGCACGGACGCACCGTCGGCAAAAAAGCCGCCGCCCTGAAATTTGACTGCCCGGGCAAGTTCCGTAGAAACGGCACACTGGCGCAGAAAGTTCCGCACAAGCGTTCCATTTTGGGTCTGCAGGGTGTCCGGCACCGTGAAATACAGACGCACGCGCACCCCTCCTTTGCACGAAAAACAGATATAAATAGTATAGCAAAAAACGCTTTCGCTTGCAAATCTTGTTTTTTTATGGTATTATGAGGAACGGAAAACGAGTGGAACATACGGCGGCGGGGCGGCTTTGACCGCTCTGAGGAAAGTCCGGGCCTCACAGAGCACGGTAACTGCTAACGGCAGCCGAGGGTGACCTCAGGGAAAGTGCAACAGAAAACAAACCGCCGCAGCAATGCGGTAAGGATGAAACGGCGAGGCAAGAGCTCACCAGCGCATGGGTGACCATGCGGCTTTGTAAACCCTACCGGAAGCAACGCCTATATGGGACGTACAGCGCTGCTCGCGTGTCCCGAAGGCGGCACGAACCTGTCAGCAATGGCAGGTCTAGACAGATCGTCGTTTAATACAGAACCCGGCTTACGGTCCATCTCGTTTTCCGCTTTTATGCTTTCCGGCTGCCCGCATCCCTGCGGGCAGCTTTTGTTTTGTCACACTTCTTTTACCAAGCTGTTACTTTCCGTTTGTTGCAGTTTGTGGTATACTATGGGCACTGCAGGCCCTCTGCAGGCTAAAACGAAAGACAGGATGTGAAATCCTCCGATGAAAGATGGTTTTTTAAAGGCAGCCGCCTTCTCCCCCGCCCTGCGGGTGGCGGACTGCACCTATAACGCCCAGCAGATCCTTGCCGACGTGCAGGCAGCCGCCGCGCGCGGGGTCAAGCTGGCCGTGTTCCCGGAATTCTGCCTCACCGGCTACACCTGCGGCGATCTGTTCCTGCAGCACACGCTGCAGACCGGTGCGCTGGATGCCCTGCAGACCGTGCTGGACGGCACCCGGACGCTGGACACCGTCGTGCTGGTGGGCCTGCCGCTGCTGATACACGGCAAGCTGTACAACTGCGCCGCCGTGCTGTGCCGCGGGCAGCTGCTGGGCCTTGTGCCCAAGACCTACCTGCCCAACTACGGCGAATTCTACGAGAAGCGCCAGTTTACCCCCGGCAGCACCGAGGTGGAAACGATCACCGTGTGCGGCCAGCAGGTGCCCTTTGGCACTTCGCTGCTCTTCCGCTGCCGGTCCATGCCCAGCTTTGTGCTGGGCGTAGAGCTGTGCGAGGACCTGTGGAGCGCACTGCCGCCCTCCACCTTCCACGCACTGGCCGGGGCCACGGTCATCGCCAACCTTTCGGCCAGCGACGAGACCGTCGGCAAGGCCGAGTACCGCCGGGCACTGGTGTCCAACCAGTCGGCCCGCCTGCTGTGCGGCTACCTGTACGCCTCGGCCGGGCACGGCGAGAGCACCCAGGACATGGTGTTCGCCGGGCACGACCTGATTGCCGAAAACGGCACCCTGCTGGCCGAGACAGCTCCCTTTGCGGGCGGCATTGCCGAGACCGAGATCGACTGCCAGCGCATGGAGGCCGAGCGTGCCCGCAACACCAGCTTTGAGCTGAGCCGCGACGGTTACACCACGGTGGAGTTTGATCTGGAACTCACCGAGACCCCCCTCACCCGCTGGATCGACCCAGCACCCTTCGTGCCCGGCGACCCCAAGCGCCGCGCCGAGCGCTGCGAACTGATCCTGAAGATGCAGGCCGACGGTCTGGCCAAGCGGCTGGAGCACGCCCACGCCAAAACGGCGGTCATCGGCATTTCCGGCGGGTTGGACAGCTGTCTGGCCCTGCTGGTGGCGGTGCGCGCCATGAAGCAGCTGGGCCGCCCCGCCAGCGATGTGCTGGCCGTGACCATGCCCTGCTTCGGCACCACCCACCGCACCCGCAGCAATGCCGAGATCCTGTGCGATGAGCTGCAGGTCTCCTTCAAAGAGATCGACATTGCCGAAACGGTCCACAGCCACTTCCGGGACATCGGCCAGGACGAAAGCGTGCTGGACGTGACCTTTGAAAATGGGCAGGCCCGTGTGCGCACGCTGGAGCTGATGGACACTGCCAACCGCACCGGCGGCCTTGTGGTGGGCACCGGCGACCTGTCGGAGCTGGCACTGGGCTGGGCCACCTACAACGGCGACCACATGAGCATGTACGGTGTGAACGCCGGGG
>ERZ1673751.1088-NODE-1088-length-20454-cov-23.158537_pt1 | contig 20454 bp, 17 predicted proteins | sample MGYA00580202_ERZ1673751 | MGnify/ENA primary metagenome ERZ1673751 (study PRJEB41218, sample SAMN15661780) | gut metagenome | host: Homo sapiens | place: Canada: London | collected 2015-08-20/2019-03-30 | study: EMG produced TPA metagenomics assembly of... | reverse complement strand
CCGTTGAACCGATAAGAACCTTCTTTTTACCTGTCCTCATCTCCTTAAAAAGTGCATCCCTTTGTGCGTCGGTCTTGGCATCATGGATAAACGCTATCTCATCTGCCGGAATACCATACTGGATAAGTGTTTCCTTCAGATAATCATAGATGGTAAAGTCCTTATCCGGTCCCGGTGTGCCGATGTCCGAAAAAATAAGCTGGCAGCCTATATGACCATCAGCATTTCCTTTCTCATATTCTTTCCATACATTCTCCGCTACCTTATTGAGTTTTCCATCCGGATTGTTTGGTGCATCTTTATCAATCAGTCTGGCATCCGTTCCAAGAAGTCTTGCCTCATGGGTAATCTTTAGGAAGTTATCTACACTTGGATCAACTCCACCGCCTCTGATACGCTCTGCCCTCACAACAAAGTCTTCCATAACCTGCTTTACATACCAGTCAGGCTCTGACTCCACAATAATAGGCTTGCCGCCACGAAGTGCCGGCACATCAAGGTCAAGCATGTCTGCGGTCTGCACATCTGCTACCTCACGGAAGATATTCATAAGCTCCGGCAGATTCGTAAACTTATTAAATCTGCTCTTAAAACGGAATCCGCTTCCCTCTACAGTAAGCTCAAGTGCTGTTGTCACTTCACCAAAGTTTGCTGCCCATGAATCAAAGTGATAAATCCCCATCTCTTCAAGTGCCGCTTTCTGTAAGTAAAGCTGCATGACATACATCTCACACATGGTATTGGATATTGGTGTACCTGTTGCAAATACAATGCCTCTGCCATCGTTTATCTCTGATAGATACTGGCATTTAAGCTGCATATCCGTTGACTTCTTAGCTCCACTGCTGCTGATACCTGACACATTATTCATCTTGGAAAAAATCGCAAGGTTCTTAAAATTATGTGCTTCGTCTACCATGATAGAATCTACACCAAGTTCCTCAAAGGTTATAAGGTCATCCTTCCTGCTCTCATCAGATAGAGATTTCAGCTGTTCCTCCAGCTTTTTCTTCTGACTTTCCATCTGCTTTACAGTCCATCTCTCTCCGTTACGTTCCTTCATCTCATCAATCGCATAGCTGATTTCATCAATCTGCTCGTTAAGCATTCTTTCCTTTCTCTCTGCTGAGATTGGAATTTTCTCAAACTGCGAGTGCGACATGATGATACAGTCATAGTCACCTGTTGCAATCCTTGATACGAACTGCTTTCTGCGGCTTTTTTCAAAATCACGCTCTGTGGCAACTAAGATATTTGCTGACGGATAAAGCCTTAAAAACTCTGATGCCGTCTGACCGATAAGTGGCTTTGGAACAACCATGATCGTCTTATTGGCAAGTCCGAGTCTCTTCTGCTCCATGCAGGCAGCCATCATCTCAAAGGACTTTCCGGCACCGACACAGTGTGCCAGCAGGGTGTTTCCTCCGAGAAGGATTCTTGCCACCGCATTCTTCTGATGTGGCTTTAACTCAATCGCCGGATTCATTCCCGGAAACTGTAAGTGGCTTCCGTCATACTCACGCAGACGGATGTTATTAAATGTCTCGTTGTAATACTCCACATACTTCTGTCTTCGCTCCGGCTCTGCAAACAGCCATTCCTTGAACTTCTCCTTGATCATGTTCTGTTTTTCCCTTGCAAGCATTGTCTCATTCTTATTGACTTCGTAATGATATTTGCCATCACCGTCATCAATCCTGTCCCTTACTGTTACAGTTTTAAGATTCAGCGTATCCTCAAAAATAGAATAAGCATCCATGCGGCTTGTACCATAGGTCTTAGTAGCTGCCACTGAATGCTTATCCATGCTCTTATTCTCGATGAACCATTCCATGCTCATCTTATTTAAGTGTACCTGAATACCTGTATTGTAAAACTGGCTTCTGACTGCCCTTGCACGCCTTGGTGTATTGAGAAGTTCATAGATAAACTGCTCATAATCAAGCGGCTCAATCCATGTCGTACCAATCTTTACATCAATATCAGAGGCTTCAATCCATTCCGGCTGCACCTTTTCAAGTGCTGCCACATTGCCTGCAAATCTTTCTGCCTGCAGATTGTCTGTATCCGCTGCCATAGCTTTTGCTACACGAAGCTTGTCTCTCACATTTCCGGAAAGATACTCGTCTGCTGTCTCCCAGCCGATATACGGATTATTCTCGTTGTATCGGTCAGGATTTAGGAAAATCAATCCATCCAGCTCTTCTACAAGAACTGCCCTTCTAAGCTCTGCCAAAGCATCATCACTTAGCGTTATCTCATCCGCTACCTGTCCTGTTTTTTCCGCAAGTTCATCCTTTGCATTTGTAATATCCGGCTCATAGATAGAAAGCATATAGGCAAGATTTACATATCCAAATTCATTGACGGATACATTTAATGCTTCCACAGCAGTCTCAACCCTGTCTATGACAGTCTTTGCCTTAATCGTCTGCTTATAAAACATATCCGCTTTTTTCACCTCCCCGTCTTCATTTACTTCCTCAAGACTGCAAAGAAGTGGGTAATCGCTGTCATCCCTGAATGCAATCCTGTTCGCTTTGGAAGTAATCGCTCCGTACTGTTTTACAAATGCATCGTACTTTGTATTAAGAAGATGCTGCTTATCTGCCAGCTCTTCCTCGCTGCAGCCATCCATCTGGATATCAATCAGCTCTCTTGTTATCTGTCTGATTTCATCAAGACTTCGGATTCGCTCCTCAGCAGTCTGTGATACTTCTTTTCTTACCATCTCGGAATTTTCCCTGTAATAGAGCTTTCCTTCATAAAATGTGTAAGTGTAGTTTCTCACATCCGGATCAGCCGGGATAACTTCCTCCGTCTGCTCCGCCTCATCTGCCACTCTCTCAAAATCTGTCATCAGTGCTTTGATATTACCGATAGCTTTGTTTAATGCTTCATACATGTTGAAGTTCTCATCATTATTCACACAGACTGTATATCTGCTGTCCTGTCCGTAAATCCTTGTATCATATTCCATAGATCCAAGCATCATCTCCGGATGCTCTGCAAAGTATGAATTGACAGCAATGCCATTCTCAGTTACACCAAGGTGTACCCAGTCAGGCTCAATATCAATCTTTCTCTCCCTCTTCTGCAAAAACAGGATATCTGCTGTCACTTCGGTTCCTGCATTATCTTTAAATGCAGTATTCGGAAGTCTTACTGCTCCCACAAGCTCTGCTCTTTCAGCCAGATACTTTCGGATAGTAGGATTTGCCTTATCAAGTGTTCCCTTTGTGGTGATTACTGCAACCATGCCTCCCGGTCTTACCTGATCAAGTGCTTTTGCCAGAAAATAATCGTGGATACGGAAGTTATACTTGTTGTACTTTGGATCAAATACCTTATAATCACCAAATGGCACATTTCCGACAACCACATCAAAGAAGTTATCCGGATATGTGGTATTCTCAAATCCTGTGATACTGATATTGGCATTCTGATAAAGCTGCTTTGCAATTCTTCCTGAAATGCTGTCAAGCTCCACTCCATACAGCTTTGCTTCATGCATTGTTTCCGGCATACTTCCAAAGAAGTTACCGATACCCATGGATGGCTCTAATACATTGCCGCCTCTGAAACCAAACTGGACAAGTGCCGAATTCATGCACATGGCTATCTCCGGTGAAGTGTAAAAGGCGTTATTTACTGTTGCCCTTGCCGCACTGTATTCCTCATCAGATAAAAGTTCTTTAAGCTCTGCATACTCTTTGCTCCAGCCTGCGTTTTCCTCATCAAATGCCTGTGACAGTCCGCCCCATCCGACAAACTTCGACAGAACTTTCTGCTCCCCCGGTGTGGCAAGCCTGTTTTCTGATTCAATCTGCTTTAGAGTGCGGATTGCATCCATATTCCACTGGTATCTGGTCTTAGCTCCGCCTTTTTCCATTTCCCAGAGGTTATAGTGGAAATTGTGTTTCGTCTGCCCGGCAACATTCTTCTCATTTTCAAGACTTTCTACTTGCTGTACTGGTTCCTGCTTTGGTGTAAAATCTACAGTTTCCTGTGATTCTGTATCAGCCTGAATATCATCCACAGATACTGATACTGCATCATCTGAAACCACATGTCCATTCTCATCAATCTTGGTTTCCCAGCCATTCGCTATTGCTCTTTCCCTGGTTTCAAGACGATTGGCTTTTACACTATCCTCGATATCAAAGAATCTCTTATAGACCGGATTCATCTTATCCCTGTCAGCCTTCTGCTTTGTCTCCTGATAATACTTCTTCTGGTCTTCTCCGCAGTAAAATGGCTGTTTTACCATATAAGATAAGATTTCATATAACTCACGCCAATCGAGAGCACCTTCTTTACGCACACCATTCCTGTTCTTATAGCTGATCTTCACATATCCGCTTCTGATTGAGTACTCCACAAGACCATACTTATTGTTGGAATATGCCTTTCTTTCTGCATTATCTGTCCCTAATGCAATATCCCTGATAAGGTCAAGTTTATTTGGCATAAATGCAAAATCAGACTGCACCACATCCATAAGGAATGCCCTAAACGGAGTGTAGCAGCTGCAATCTGTTACAAGAATCTCCGCCGCATCACGCAGGTCTTCATCAAGCTCCTCAATACGCTTGGCATAATCAATCGGTGTAATATACTTAAGCTCTGATGGATCTTTTTCAGATGTTTCAGCTTCTATCTCGGCATCATATTCTGCCTGTGTTACCATGCGGTCTTCATCGGCAGCTTCCTGTGGTGTCATGCCTTTTGCACTTACATAATCTCTGTTAGAAGCATAGCTCTCCGGCTCATCCGGTATTGCATAATCATCAATCTCTGATTCTGCCTCTTCCGGTTCCACTTCCCGATATTCGGCATCAATGACCTCATCATCCTCACGGAGTCCGTCCATCGCAAGCTCATCAATACGAGGTGTCTCAGGCTGGTATTCCCCTGTAAGAATAAGGACACCAAGCTCTTTTTCGATATCTTTCCATGAAACATATCCTTCAACCTCTCCATCCTCATCTCGCCACTGAAAACGCAGTCCGTTCCCATGAAATGTGTCATATCCGTGCAGTCCCAGTCCGTCAACCGGCCAGCCTGCACCTCCCTGACCATATTCTGCTTTGATACGCTTTGCTCTGGTTCCTGCATCAATCTCTGTTTCAAAAATCTTGCATACCCTGCCCTTGCCACCGATAAAACCTGTACCTCTCATAAGCACCTGTTTGATATACTCACTTGGTACTGTTGCAGACTTTTTGGGATTCAGGTAATTGTATTTACCTGCTAATGCAGCTTTTCTGTCCTGCTCGAACTGACGCATAAACTGATTATTGTTTTCGTCCTCAGTATGAATGGTGCCAATGCTTGCCTGCCCGTTCTGGTCGAAAAAAAAGGAAGCCTGTGTATATTCGGCTTCCTTACTAACACCCAATGAATTGATTTCATCAAGTTCCCTATTCAGTTCTGTATCATCTGATTCTAGTGGAATCGCATCACTACCTGATTCAGTACCACTTCCTCTGCCTGCATCTTCGCCTGCTCTCTTATCTTCCACATCTCCATTGTCGATGACGGATTCTGTGGCTTGTGCTTCGCCAGATACTGCATCTCCAGCTGGTCGTACAGCTGATTCGCTTCCTCCTCTACCGCTGACATCTTCTCGTACATCTTCCCGAATCTCATCAGCGTCTTGTATCTTGCCGGCTCGTTCTCCTTTAGATAGTTCATCGCCATCCTTCCGTATTTGCCCAGCTTCGTGAGATCCTCCGTCTCGTCCGGCATCTCTATCTGCGGATAAAGCAGTCCGTCCACTTCCTTGTAAGTCATTTCTTCTAACATATCCAATTCTCCTTTCGCTCTCGATTGCCTTTAAGTTACGACTAAATTCTCTAAGAACACTACAGGAGACATCGCATACAATGGAACCAAGACGGTAAATAATCTCTTCGTCTTTGATATTTACGATCTGACTAAAATCCTGTTCTTGCACAGATAAGTCAAATCCGCATCTCGTCCCTACAGCATACATGACACTTGCATATACAAGCTGCTCCATGTCCATTTCCTGCTGTAAGCCATTGCGTTTCTTACTTTCTTCCTTTATCACACTACCTGATAGCTGCATAAGCTCGGTCATTCGGTCTCCGAACTCTTCTTTTATTATAAGCCAAACATCTGTTCCTGTAAACTGTTTTAATATATTTTTTAGAGACTCCCTGTCGCTGTTATCGTACTGCTCAATCTGACCTTCTGACACAAGAAAATCCACATAATCCTTAAGATTTTCTCCCTCAAGGTCCCATGTCAGTTTGACATTCTTCCCTCCGGTATCACTGATATCAAAGATATACCTCATGCGTGGATTCAGTGCCCTTGACGGGAAGATGGCGCAGCCTTTCGCACCACGCTTTACATATCTTCCCACCTTTTTCCAGGTATCATAATCTGCCATGAGTGTGCTTTTTTCCGGAGGTCTCTGAGCTGTTACCATAACGATATTGTCAAATTCATAGCGGTATAACTGACCTGCGACCTTTAACACATCCTTCCAGTTCTTTTCTGATCTGGTGATGTTACCAATCTCAGAATCGTATATCGCTTTGACCTTCATATCAACGCCCATACCTTTGTCCTCCTCTACTTAAACATCTCTGCAAACAATCCCTTAAAGAGCTTTAACTCATCCTTATCCAGCTCGATTGCAAATTCATTGTCGATTGCCTGTTTTTCGCATTTATCCTTTTTCTTTGCAATCTTACGCACCACACGAAGAAGCACATAGCACTCCTTGGACTTTGCAATGCTCTGTTTAAAGGTCAGCTCATCCTCATCGACTGACTTCTGTGTCTGATAGATAATCTCTTTTAACTTATCATTGATACCATCTACTTCCTCAAGGGAAATAATAACGGATGCCTTAGAAGCACCCGATCTGTCCCACTCCTTATGAAGTTCCTTTACCAAAAACTCCATATTATTAATTATTGTTGTTGAATCACTTTTCATCTTGCTCTTCCTCCGTTTTCTTTTAATGAAGAAGGGAGCTGACTTTCGCTGATAGCTGCAAAATCAACTCCCTTCATGTCCTCTGCTCCAAGGACTATCTGCTCTGCATAATACATATCCATTGCCTTATTGATGGCATCGTCAAGCGACTCTGCCTTTACTTTCTGTACTCGTGAAAGCACTTCTTTTATCTCAACATCAAATTCCTGTTCCATATGATATCGCCTCCTGTAAAAATATCATCACCGGCTCTTTTCTTCCTTTACCTGTTTTTCCTTAAAGCCTCCATCGTACTTTCCATCTTCCAGCCTGTCGTAAAAACAGTCCTCTTCAATCGTTCCAAAATCCTCATACATCTGGTGAAGGAAGTCATTCTGCAGCTTCTTCGGTACATCATCATCCTTTGACATATCCTGATAAAAATAGAACTTCTGCTTTAGCTTTGCCCTGTAATCATAGATATCCTCTATCTTTTCCGGTGTGCCATACTCCCTCTTGTATGCCTTGAAATTCGTGGTTGAGAGTGTGGAACCAAGATAAATGCCATGCTCCCACGATACCCCGATTGTGGTATTGTCCTTTGTAGGCTTCTCATCCTTCGGATAACGCTTATACTCTGTCGCACCAAGGGCGATTGTAAGGGAACCTGACTTCATATCCATCACCACAAGATTCCTTGGTGATAATGCTTCAAGCACCATGTAATCATGGTCATTGAAGTTATGGAATGTCTGTCCCCTTTCAAATAATCTGTCCACACTTTCATAATGCAGGTTAAAATCATCCACCCAGCCCTTATCGGTCATTCCAATCTCCTTAAGCTTTGCAACACATTCAGAAGAACTGGCTTCTTTATCAAACCGAATTTCTTTGGAATCGTTATAAAGTCCCTGAAGAAAGTGTCCCAGCTGAATATCATCCAGACAGAATCTCGCAGATACAGTTACATTTGCTGCCCTGTAATACTCTGCGAAGTTATCTGCTTCACCAAGTGTTCTTCCAAGCTGCAACAAATTGTCTGCAAGCTCTGACATGTCATCAACTGCTATAAAACTCTTATAATCATCCAGAGTCATCAGCATATTTGTCTCTGTTCCCCTGTCGTTTTCTGTTACCAGTATCATATCTTTTAAATCCATTCTTACCTCCAGTCTCAGAGAGGGACTATGCCCTCTCTGCAAATTTCCTGTTATGGTCTTCCTATCACAACAATCTTTCCTGTGCTTGCCACATCCCTGTAGACCACACCAAGACTTTCATTAAGCGCCTCTACCACCTTGCCATTTCCGACGTATACTGCCACATGGCTGATGTTCTTATATCTTCCGTTGCTTGTAAAACTGTAGAAAATAAGGTCTCCCGGCTGTAACTCATCAAAGGCGACTGTCTTTCCGGCTTCATCCAGTCCCTGTGCCTCCGCTGCCGCTGTGGTTGCACCGCCGTAACTAATATCCACGCCTGCATCTTTCCATGAATAATAGGCTAAGGAACTACAGTCATAATAGTTACCGCTGTCTCTTAAATCCTGACTATAAGGAAAGCCAACTCTGTGAAGTGCATAGGAGCAGACTGTTTTCCGCCTGCTGTCTGTAATTTCGTTTAGGATGGCATTGATTTCATCCTCAGTCATGGAGCTTACTCCCGGACTTCCGCCTCCGCCGCCACTTCCGCTTCCGGCATATCCAAGCTGTCCCATAAACTCCGGACTCATGATCTGCTCAAGCATTTCCACATGATCAGAGTTAAACCCATAGACCGAAATCATATCCCTGTACGATTTCAGCGTTACATTCACATACAGAACAGACTTCGTGACAGTAGTCACATTGCCGTCTGCATCCGTTTCTTCCACATCCTTTGTTCCGGTGCTTGTGGTGTATGAACACATATCATTTACAACTGCCTGCAGCCAGCCTTTAGAAGTATCATTCATGACTGTTGCAGTATCTCCGACACCATGCTTGACCATATAGACTGCCATGATGTCATAGTAATTGCTTGGGTTTTCTTCCATACCTTCATAATCCACATATACAAGCTCTCCAAGGTCATATCCGGTATGCTCATTCACTTTCGTGTTCACATCCCGGTTAAACTCCTGCACATAAGCACTCGTTACTGTCTGCACGGTATCTCCTGATTCAAGTGGTGGCAGGAATAAAGCAAATGGAGAATTGTAAAGGATTGCTATCGCCGCAATAACCGGAACAGCAATCGTGGCAACTACAAGAACAAGTAACAACAGCACCAGTCCGACAATCGGTGCCGCTGCCTTTACCCAGGTAATCGCTTTTCGCACAATCAGATCCTTTACCAGCTTTGCCACGCTGTCTGTCTGATTCTCCTGTGCTTTCATCTTATCCAGAAAGAATTTTATCTTCCTGCTCCGGTTGGTCATCTTTTCATCCTTGACCTCTATGGACACACCTGCAGCATATCCGGCTGCCATGCCGATTGCAGTTCCTACTCCCGGTGCAACCGCTGTTCCTGCCGCTGTAGCAGCTGCCTTTGTAGCAGTTTTCGTTGCAACCTTGGCAGTAGTCTTGGCTGTTTCTTTTGCCGTCTCTTTAGCTACCGTCTTGGCTGTATCTTTGGCAGCTTTCTTTGCTGTCTTTTTTGCCAGCTTCTTTCCTGCCTCTACCTTCTTGATACGCTTCTTTGCCTCGGCTGCCGCCTTTTTCCTGAAAAGTGCTGCACCCTTAGAAGCAGTTCCGGTAACAGGTCGGCTTGATTCATATGCAAGATATGCTGCCTGCGATACCTCATGCCCACCTTCTACCTGCTCTGTTACTGCCCCGGCTGCAAGTGCTCCAGTTCTTCCTGCAATGTGAAGATTCGTGTTCTTGGTCTTGATGGAAGTGTTGGATTCTTTAAGGTTTCGCTTGAATCTTGATAATCCCTTATTCTTCGGCTCCGACTGATGAATGGTACTCTTGCGATAGGACTTCTTTTTATCATCAGATACCTTTGCACCGATAGTCTTAGGACCTCTCTCTACTGTATAGATGTTACTCCCCTTAATCTTGGCTCCCTTCGGTTCGTGGGCATGAATCTTGGCTTTCTCCTTGGTGTGAATGACCATCGGTTTGTCATCAACCTTTCTAATTTTCAATTTTCTCACCTCCTACTTTGAAAAATAAAATAAGCCGCTAGGGAGCAAAAATTACTCCTTAACGGCTATGTAAAATCATTCAATATTCAATTATTAAAAGCAACATGAAACTGGAAGTTTCACATTATCTATTACAATGTAAATAATGCTTTTTCGTAGTCCTTAACATAATACTTAATATTGGTTCTACCTTTTTGTATTACAGTATGTCCCTCATTCTCAAGCATCTCCTTTTGTGCCTCAACTCCTCCGGGATACTTTGCATTTAATTCCCCATTTGCTTTTAATGTTCTCCAATAAGGTGTTTTATCTTCTGCGCGCTGATAACTCGCCCATGCAACTATTGAAACAAAAATTCCAGCTGTGATTGGCTCTGTAAAATCAGCACCGCTTTGTTTAGCAAAGTAATCTCTTATTGTACCTACAGTAAGCAATTTACCACAAGGCACAAGTCGCATTACTTTGTCATAGTCAATAGGTGGGGCAAAGTACATTTTATCTCCACCATATTTTTCAATGCTCTTTTCATCTGTTATTATTTGAACTTTAGGCATATCCTTGCTATCCATAAGCATAGCATTAAAATCTTTTTTATCTTCATTTGCCATAAGTATCACCTCCAAGCCAATCATATCTCAATAAATATACTCATGCAATGAGACGGTTTTAAAATTTCTCTCAAAAATTCATATTCGTCTCTCCGTTAAACACACCGGCTTACTGGGATTTATCAGTTAATAAGTTTACTCGCCAGTTTGTATACTTGATTTATTTCTTTGCTTTCTAACTTCCAGTTATTGAGTTCATCTTTAATCAGCTCCGGAAATTTTTTACTAATATCTCTTAAAGCATTACCTACTGATTTCCTAACATATTCACTCGGATCTTCTTTTAAGGCTACAATCCGCCTAATTGCTTCATTCGGATTATCTTTGAAATATGGTCTACTTGTCCATATTCTTAATCCTTCCGTAACTGCTCTCCTCGTATTTGGATTATCATTTTCTAACCATTCATCAATGATCGGAAGTGCTTTTTCATATCCTGTATTTTTGCAAAATTCATCAAATGCCTTTGCTAATACTTCCTGAACTCTCCAATTATCATCTTTAGAAACTTCATCTCTCATAAATGTCAAAATATCATTTTGTTCTGATAAGTATCCAAAAAGAAATACACCGTACATTCTTACTTGATAGGTATTTGAGTTATAAGCTAAAAACGCCAACTTCTTGACAAATCCTTTATCATTAGATCTATAATCGGATAAGGCTCTTTTTTCTTCCTCTTTAAAACCATTTTCTATCAAAGAAAATTCTTTTTCTAAACTCGCAATATAATTTTCCAAACAAAATCACCTTACTTTCAAATTCAAATCTTCTGTTGCTTTCAATCTCTCCGCAAGACAGAAAGTTTCTTTTTCTTGATAAATGGGGATTAGTTTTCCTTTTTTCCAATCAGCAATAACCACCTATGGTCAAAGCATATTTGTCCCTCCTTGATATAGGGATTAAAACCTGTTTTATCTCCACCATTCAAATCGTATTCCATTTTATCAATAATATCTTTTTGAATATCCTCTGGTGTACTTGTCAAATCCATCCAACTTTGTAGATTTACAGGAACAAGTGTTGTTTCTTCAAGCTGAAGCTCAAAAGCATCCTCAAACAATGCTTCAAATTCTTCTCTGCTAAGTATTCTTGTATGTGAGTTATCACGCATCGTTTCAATAGCGTCATTAGTTTCACGCAATTCTTCTGTAGTCGCTACCATATCCCAAATAACAAGTTTTCCACCTTTTTTCAAAACTCGTTGCATCTCTCGAAAAGGCTTTTCAGGCTCAACAAAATGGTGCAATGAAAGTCTTGTAATCACAAGGTCAAATGTTTCATCTTCAAAAGGTAAGCATTCCGCATTCCCCGATACAAATGATATGTTCTGAATACCTTCTTGCTTTGCCAGTTTTTTTCCCTGCTCCAACATTGCTTCTGTCAAATCCAAACAAGTAATGTCCTTAACATAAGGAGCCACTGCTCTTCCACATATACAGGTTCCAGCAGCAACCTCCAATGCATGTTCATTGCCCTTTGCCTGAATACTACGAATCAAATAATCGGTATATTCTGCCTTAGACATATGATATGAAGCAAATTTCTCTGCTTGTCTACCAAATGATTTTTTCACTTCATTATAGTTATTCATAAACTTTTACCTCGCTGTAAACTTCCGATTTTAATGTCTCTATTATACCATAATGATACATAGGAGTATCTTTTATAAATCTTGACACCAAATTACTAATATCCCCCAATAAAATAAGCACAGTTAAAGTTGTATCCGCAATATACGATATAAAAGCAAATCGTTTAAACTTTTTGTAAGACCATATAGCTACCGACAAAATCAACAATAGAATAGGAAATGAATAAATAAAAACAAAAAAACACATTAACTTTGTTGATGAACCTATTGCGTCCATTTATACTCCCCCTTTCCTCTAAATATAAAATATCTTTACTCTATTATTTTTAGAGCAATTTCTTGAGCAAGACTACTTGAAACTCGTTCTTTTTGCAAACTATCTTCAAGATATACAGCAAAATATTCTCTTTGTTGTCCCTTTTCAGTAAAACCTATAAACCATGCTTCTCCATTTGTGCCAGAACCCGTTTTCCCATATACTTTTTTCTCTTGCTCATCTTCAATTAACATAATTTTCTTTAATATTTCGACATTCTGACTATCATAGAAACTTTTACCTTCAAAAATTTTTGATAAAACCTCTACCTGTTCATATGGCGATATTTTTAAAGATGAACCTAGCCAAAATCCGTTTAATTCTTTGTATGGATTTATATTACTTCCTTCCCATGCAGAAACATCACAATTACCATACTCCAACTCACTTAGTTCTTTTTTTACTTCTTGTTCCCCCACATTATTTATAATCTGATGAAAATACCATATACAAGACGTCTGAAATGCTTTTTGCAAAGTCAAATTCTCGTTCCATTCCGGATTTGGATATTGAGTTCCATCATAGTTCATAGTGGAAGTTTCATCTTTAATAATATCGTTGTGTAGTCCTATTAATGTAGAGATAATTTTAAAAGTTGAATATGGGGATACTTCTTGTTCTGCCATATCTTTATTGTACAGAGAATACTTGTTTTCTGACGGACTATATAAAACTGCACAACCAGTAATACCATTAAAGTTGCCACTTAAATCAAGTGTTTCTTCCTCATTGCTCTCGCTCACTTTTTCTTCTGTTTTATCATCTGTTTTTGATTGTTCTAATTGATTTGTTTCTATCAACTCCACTTTTTCTTCTCTAGATGAACACCCCGATAACATTATAAAACATATTACTGAAATACAGGTAATCTTGAATAATCTTGACATACTTTCTCCTTACAACTTCAAATTTTCTTTTCCCTATTAATTACAAATATTCCTTGGAAATTGCTTCCACACCATACATTTCCATAAATGCATCCAGGTCCGCTGCATCCCCAATCAACATATTCTCGTCAAAGTGTACGATATGCATATCTTAAAATCCAGCCACATGTTCTCCGGTACAAATGATACATTTTAGAACCGCTTCCTTATTTATTTTTCATATCGAATCTTATATGCTTTTTTCTTAAAAATAGGGAATATCTATTTTATTATCATCAAGGTCGGATATTCATCCGACCTCTTGATTATACTATAGATTCTATAAAAATTCATCTGTTATCACTGCAGCATTGCTTCTTTTTTCTTCTGTTCCGCAATCTTCTCATGAATGTTGGTATTATACAGCCTGTACAAATCTGTATCCTTACTAATCTGATTATCAAACGGAATCACCACCGAGCCACACTTGATAAGTCCCATTCCCGATGCAGTATTGGTTACAAATCTAAGCTGTGCCTCTGATACTCCGATAACCTCTGCCATCTTGGAACTGTCTGTATTCGCCTGCTTTAAAAGTGCCACAAACTCTGAGTTTGCAAGCATTGTGGTTGCTGTGTAATTCTGCAACAGATCGACGACATTCTGCGTGATACCGGTACAAAGACCTCCCTGCTTTCTTACTTTCTTCCAAAGCTGCTGCAAATATTTTGCAGAATACTCCGAATTAAGCAGGACGTGGAATTCATCAATATAGAGCCATGTTGCCTTGCCTCGCTTACCATTCTCAACAATCCTGTTCTGAATGGATTCCATCATAACAAGCATTGTGATAGGACTAAGTTCTGTACCCAAGTCCCTGATGCCATATACTGTAAATCTGTTATCCACATCCACATTTGTCTGGTGATTGAAGATGTTAAGTGAACCATTTACGAAAAGCTCTAGTGACAATGCAATGTCCTTTGCCTCGTCCTCCGGCTGCGCCATAAGGATATCGTAGAAATCACTCATTACAGGGATATACTTCTCTTTACTCCTTGCAATGTCGATATAGAGCTTTCTCACACAGCGGTCGATGATTGACTTCTGTCTTGAATTTAAACTGTCACCGATGCACTGCTCACAAAGTCCAAGCATAAACTCGCCCTTTTCTCTTACCATTCCCTTTGAATCATTCGGATCAAGGCTCCATACATCCATCTCCAGCGGATTCACATAGTTATCCGTGTAGGTAGACATATTTACTACAGTTCCGCCATAAGTCTCGGCAATATCAAAGTATTCGTTCATTGGATCTATGACGATTATCTCATCATCTCCCGACAAGAATACGCTGCCCATCTCCATCTTACAGAAGAAGGATTTACCAGAACCCGGCACACCAAATACAAAGCCATTTCCGTTGATGAGCTTCTTTCTGTTACCGATATTCACATTCTTGCTGATCTGGTTGATACCATAGTAATTGCCTGTGCTGTCATTAAGCTCCTGCACATTGAATGGCATAAGCACCGCAAGTGACTGGGTAAGAAGGGTACGCATTGTCTCCACCTGTCTTACACCAATCGGAAGCGCTGTGTTGAGTGCCTCCCTCTGCTTTAAGTAGTGTGTATCAATCGTGCAGCTGTTACGCTTTCCGATAGTCTCCACTGTCTCACATACACTCTCAAGCTCCTTCTTGCTTTCTGCCATAAGAATAATGGTTACTCCCACGAAGAAAAGGCACTGGTCATTCTCACGGACATCATCCATGATTTCCTCAATCTCCTTTTTCTCCGTTCTTTTGGCATATGAGATTTCCGTAGAAAAATCGTTATTCTTATTACGGACTCTCTGCTGCTTAATGATATCCGACTCAATACCAAGGTATTTCTTCTGAAGCACCTTTGTTGTCAGATCCTTGGGAACTGGCACCACATCAATGCTCGTGATGGAATGAACTGGAAGGGAAGTAATCTCATTGATGAATCTGTCTGATAAACTGCTCGGATACTTTTTGATGAAAAGTGCCTTGCAGAATTTACTCTCATCCTCAAAATGGTCTGGGAAATATTTCACCATCCCATTGCACAGATCATTTCTAAAATCTGCCCCGACCTTCTTTGCCTTTTTGATATCAAAATCAAAGCTGCCCTCATCTCCAAGATGATAATAGTCATAGAGCACTTTCAGTCTCTCATTGCCATTAAGTGGTACAATCTCCGCACCAAGCTCAATGAAAGCCTTGTGTATCGTTGCCTCAAGGGTTGCAAACTGTGCCTTTGCCTCCTCGAAGTTCTTTCTCTCTATCGTGATCGTCAGGTATCTCTCCTGCTCAATCCCCTGTCTGCCCTCAATAATCTTCTCTTCAATAATATCATTGTAGATTCTTCTGTAATTATTGAAGCCATCGTTTTTCTCAGCAATCAGAACCTTATCACGGAGTTCATCCATGTTTTTGTTCTTATTGTTGATCGTAATCTTATAATTACAGTCCAGCGAATTTAAGAACTTACAGTATCTCTCGAAAATACCGATCTGCTCATCCTCGGTTGCTGTCGTGTAATTGATGTCCTGAAAGCGGTAGCATTTGGAATACTTATTTTTGCTTACTTCAAAAATGCCGTTTTCAGCCACCGCCATAATCTCTATGGTTTCCTGAATGGATTTAGGTGTCTTATACAAAGGCTCGCTCGCCTTTTTCAGTAACTTAAATCCGTCTGTAAATAAACCCATGTCTCTAACCTCGCTTTCTTATAATGAAAGCCCGCCGGGAACTTCACCCTGCGGGCTGTGTTCCCGACCTTGCGGTCAGATACTATTCGTTTCTAATGCATTGCCTTATATGCTGCAATGCCTGCTACTGCCGCCACAATGACTGCGACAAGTCCAAGCAGCATGTTTCTCGTCTTTTTCTTCATTGCTTCAAACTCCTCCTGCTTCTTTACAGCCGAATCAGCTGTTACAGTCTCCGGTTCAGCCTTTCTGCCTTTCTTCTTTACCTGTTCATTCTGTTCTGCTTCTAACTGCTTTATTGCAGGTTCTCCCTCTGTTGATACATAGGTAAGTGCCCTGTTGCCAAACATAAAATACAGTTTCTTTCCCATATACTCGTAGAAATTCATCCCATTAAAGGAATAGAATCCGCCAAGAGCAATTGGTGCCACACAGGGAATTGCCACATAAGCAGAACCCGTAAGACCGATATACTTGTAAAGAAGAAGGACGATACCGCCACCAACCACTACGCTTGCAATGGAAAATATAAGCTGCCTTGCAGTAAGTCCCATTGCAACCGATTCCTGATAGCGGTCAATATCCTTGTTTACTTCGATTACCATTGTCCCTGCCTCCTATCTTGATAAATCCTTTGTCTCTGGCTTTCTTGTCATTCCGATATTTGCCTCATACTTATCCATTCCATCCGGACACAGTTCTCTAAGCTTATCTACATTGAACAGATAAAGTGGATATTCGCAGAAACCGCTCCTTTGCGTGAATCCTGTAAACTCTCCAATGTCATTGTCTGTAATAAACTTTTCAATATCCGGCATGTCATTCACATTCAGATATCCGCAGTAATTTGGTGCTGCAACCGACAAATTCACAGTCACATCCCCAAAAGGCTCCTCATATCCATCTTCATTACACATAAGACCAATAAACATTGCCCTGTTATTCATATACTGCTGGATATCAAATGTCACCTGCGTTTCTCCGGTTATACTTGAATTATAAGTAACCTGTTTCTTTTCATTATCCATTTCTGCCTCCTTCTATAATCCAAATGCCTTGCTTGTAAGTGTCTGTGCACCCTTCACGCTTCCAACAGTCATTGCTATCGTAAATGTCATTTCACACAGATATATAAGCGTCTGTGCCCAGTCAGCATAACTTCCTGTAAATGCCGGAAGTCCTGCATTGATAAATGCATTACATACCACAATCGCAAGTGCCATCGTTACTGCCTCAAACACACATGACAGGAAATATTTGCAGTAGGTAGCCATTGTATGGCTGACCATTCTGTTTCCTGCCATCGTGGAACAGGCAATCGCACCGAGCGGCACAATAATCAGTATCTTTAAGAACCTGAAATACACTGTGTAAATGATAAAAAATCCACAGATAATAATGATGATTGCAAGCAAAGCTGTAAGTATCAGCATTACCAGACTTTCACCAAATCCAAGTCCCTTAATGATGTCTGCCTGTGTACTGTCAATAGCAAGTTGCGTCGTTGTCCCTGCAGATATAAGTCCCACCAGATTTCCTATGGAAGTAAAAAATGCTTTCATAATCGTGACATTATTTGCAACAAACCATTCTGCAAGTCCCAGTCGGATAAGCATACGCAGGATTGATTCAAACCTCATCTCATCTTTTACATCTATGCTTTCCGAGCAGAAACCGATAACAAAGAACAGCACAACAAGGGAAGAGCCGACCGCTACAAAGACCGGCTCAATACCCTCAATGACTGCCCAGGGACCTCCGCCCTTGAAACTGACCGGTGACTGTCCAAGCATTGCAAAGACCAGGGATATCTGATTGTTCCAAAACCCAAACACCGCCTCAAGAAGTGCAAGGATCTTGTCTCCAAGCTTAAAAATATCCATACTTGTTATTCACCTCTTTCCTTTTACTAAAAGGGGAAATGCATTTCCCCAATCTTAGAAGCCTAAGAATGTCAGAACTGTTGAAATACCAGCCATCATGACACCTGCCACAATTCCTTTCAGTGCAGAGTTCATGGTAGATGAATCCTGCTGCTGGTAGGCTTGTGCGAACTCCATAACATTCTTTGCAAGAATGATGACACCAACCGCACCAATGACTGCAATGATAAGTGTCTTTAAATTCTCAAGCGGCTGTGTTACTGCGGAAGTACCTGTACCTGCTGCAAAACAGGTAGTGCTCATAAGCATCACTCCCATAAGTGCTCCGGATACTGCCGGAACCATTCTTTTCTTAAAATGAAGTAATCTTCTCTTCATGCCTTTTCCCTCCAAACCCTTGTTTTCTGCGCTATTGCAGACTGAATTGTTAGTTACTGTAATCTGTTCTTTTCTCATGATAAAAATCTCCTTTTTCTTGATGTGTGACAGATATGGAAAAAGCCAGAAAGGAATGTACACATTCCAATCCGGCTGATTTCCGAATGGAATATATACATTCCTCTCTGTCTTTGTTTTTTTACTATATGATTATCAGGCAATGCCTGTTGTAATGATTAATCGGGCTTTCCCCGATGTGTTGTGCTTCAACCACCTCCTTTTATGACATGAAAAAAGCACCTTAACCAGTTATTGGCTAAAGTGCTTATAATCCTGTTATTAAATTATTTATGAATCAGACAAACTTGAAATTGAAAGTTCCTATAATTTACAAATCATAATATATTCTTCATCATTTTCATCAACGATTTCAAATCCTACCTTCCTATACATACGGACAGCATAATTCATTTTTTGAACAGCCAATGATGCTTGTTTATATCCTTCTAGTTTTAATTTCATTAGCATCTGTTTCATTAATTCTGTTCCGATACCATAGTTTCTATACTCTTTAAGAAGTGAAATTGCAAAAGACGGTGTTTCATTATCTATATGCCCGTAATCATTCATAATCCGAACCCATACAGCACCAACAATCTCATCCGCAACTTGAGCAACCAAACATAAGTCTCCCTTGTTCTCACCAAAGTCTTTTACATATACCTGCAAATCTGGTTTGTTAATGATATCTTTGGACGGTACAGGAACACCTTCAGGAATAAAAATCGCCTCGTACAAAAAAGTATCTAATATCTTATTTTCGTCTCGTTTTAATTCTCTTATTGAATAATTCATATAAACCTCCGATTTATTTTTATTTATAAATCAGTTTTCATTCCACACATAATGATTCCTCCGCTAAATATCGAATTGTGCAAAAGCCCAAGGGACTTTAATGCCCCTTATGCTTTTCTCTTTTCTTTTGCTGTTTCAACTCAAACATTCGCTGTTCTTCCGCCTCTTTTTTCTTGCGGCTTCTCTCTTTACGCTCCTGATTGTTCTGTTCCTGTTGTAATTTTAATGCCTGCTGCGATTTTGTGCCAATGCCTGTTTCCATCGTCTGCTTTTTTGCTTCTCGTTGCATACGCTTTGGATTTCTTTTTATATCCTTTACAACAGTTTCAACAGCCGGACTGAATTTCAAACTGAAATAGTATTTTTGAATATATTCCTGCACTTCGTAATCCTTTGGTTCTGCACCAAATGTTACCTTCGCCACAGATAGTTTACCATCTTCAATACGTTCAAATATGCCTACCCAAAATGGTTCTTCAAAATATACCGTCAGTTTTCCACTTGCTTTGTCCATAAGAATCCCTCCTAAAATGAATTGAACAAAGAATGGACAACCCGGAGGGGCAGGTTACTTACCCTATTTACATAGGACGGCTGGGCTACCTACCAGCTCTAGTACATTTTTAATGTACATTGCGTTTTTATCTTTGTATTTATAATCAAGCCACATGGCACGATTAACTTAATTCGGTAAATACCGCTTATAAAATACATTCATTTCACATAGGCACAGTATACCACATTTCCTGTGTCTATGCGATAACATTTACTGCTTCTTCCGATATGAACTCATCCTCTCCACAGTAACCTCCGGATAAAAGTAAGTAAGAATCGTTGCTTTCGGAACTCCTGCAGCTAATGCTTTCTTCACTTCCTCTTTCTGCTCCGGTGTATATGACCAGTGCAGCATTCTGTTTGTAATGGTATCCTCCCACTTAGGCTTTTCCCTCTCAGGATTCCTTGCAGGCTTAGTACCAGTATTTCCATTAGTAGCACTGGCACTTTCTGCAGCATCTGACTTCTGCGATTCATCAACATACTCAAGCTCATTTGCCTGCTCTCTGTCAATCTTTGCTTTCTGCTCTGCTTCATCCTGCATGGAGAATCTTCTGCTTAATTCCGCATCACCAA
>ERZ1673751.1014-NODE-1014-length-21972-cov-8.072318_pt1 | contig 21972 bp, 19 predicted proteins | sample MGYA00580202_ERZ1673751 | MGnify/ENA primary metagenome ERZ1673751 (study PRJEB41218, sample SAMN15661780) | gut metagenome | host: Homo sapiens | place: Canada: London | collected 2015-08-20/2019-03-30 | study: EMG produced TPA metagenomics assembly of... | reverse complement strand
TGGCGCGCCGACCGGCCGCAGAAAGGCCGTTACCGCGAATTCTACCAGTGCGACGTCGACGTGATCGGCACCCGCTCGCTGCTGTGCGAGGTCGAACTGGTCGAGATCGTCGAGCGCGTGTTCCGGGCGCTGGGCATCCGCGTGGCGCTGAAGATGAACAACCGCAAAATCCTGTTCGGCATCGCCGAGGCGATCGGCCATGCCGACATGATGATGGACATCACCGTCGCCATCGACAAGCTCGAAAAGATCGGGCTGGACAACGTGAAGGCCGAGCTGCTGGAGCGCGGGCTGAGGCAGGAGGCGGTCGACAAACTGCAACCGATACTCGAACTGAGCGGCGACAATGCGCAAAAAATCATGAAATTGCGTGAGGTGCTGGCGGTTTCCGAAATGGGACTGAAAGGCATCGAGGAAATGGAAACCGTGTTGGGCTATGTGGAGCGTCTGGGGATCGGGCTCGACGTGGAGCTCGACCTCTCGCTGGCACGCGGATTGAACTACTATACGGGGGCGATCTTCGAGGTCAAGGCGCTCGACTTCGCCATCGGCTCGATCTGCGGCGGCGGACGCTATGACGACCTGACCGGCATCTTCGGCATGCCCGACATGTCGGGCGTGGGCATTTCGTTCGGCGCAGACCGGATCTACGACGTAATGACGGGGCTGGGGCTCTTCCCCGAGGAGGTCAACTTCTCGACGCGGGTATTCTTCACCAACCTCGGGCAGGAGGAGCAGGCCGCGGCGCTCGGGTTGCTCCGTGAGCTGCGCGATGCGGGCGTCGCCGCCGAGATTTACCCCGACTGCGGCAAGATGAAGAAGCAGATGGAGTATGCCAACCGCCGGGGCATCCCCTACGTGGTGATCGTCGGCTCGCAGGAGCTGGAGGCGAAGGCCGCCACGGTGAAGGACATGCGCTCGGGCGAACAGCGGCAGGTGCCGTTCGGCGAGCTGGCGGAGTATCTTAAATAAGACTTTAAATAAACTACAAAATAAACTATGCGAAAGCTTTTTGCATTTATATCGGTTCTTTTCGTCCTGCCCCTTGCGGCGCAGGATGCCGGGGCTGTGCGGCAGTTGCAGAAGCTGACGCAGGTTTACCGTTACCTGAACGGGTTGTACGTCGACGAGGTGGACATGCAGCCGTTGGTCGAGAGCGCCATCACCGGGATGCTCGAAGACCTCGACCCCCATTCGGCCTATATCGGGGCCGACGAGATGAAGGGCGTGCAGGAGAGCTTCGAAGGGGAGTTCAGCGGCATCGGCGTCGAATTCAACATCCTGCGGGACACGGTCATCGTGGTCAATACGATCGTCGGGGGCCCGGCCGAGCGCGTCGGGGTGCAGCCCAACGACCGTATCGTGCGCATAGACACGCTGGATGCCGTGGGTTTCAAGCAGACGGACGTCCCCAAGTACCTGCGCGGAAAGACCGGCTCGAAGGTCGAGATCGACGTCGTGCGCCAGGGCGAACCGGAACCGCTCCATTTCGTGATCGTGCGGGACAAGATTCCGCTCAACACCGTGGACGCTGCCTACATGGCCGCCGACGGCGTGGGGTATGTCAAGGTCAACCGCTTCGGCCGCACGACGATGCCGGAGTTCCGCGAGGCGTACCGGAAACTCGGGAAACCCGGGGCGCTGATCCTCGACCTGCGCGGCAACGGCGGCGGGCTGCTCGACCAGGCGGTCGAGATGGCCGGTTTCTTCCTGCCGCGCGGCGCCCTGATCGTCTCGACCGAGGGGCGTGCCGTGCCGCCCATGTCGTTCAGCGCGCCGGTCAACGGCGACGACCTCGGGGGAAGGCTGGTGGTGCTGATCGACGAAAATTCGGCTTCGGCGAGCGAGATCGTCGCCGGTGCCGTGCAGGATTGGGATCGGGGCATCGTCGTTGGCCGTCCGAGTTTCGGCAAAGGGCTGGTGCAGCGCCAGATCGGACTGGGGGACGGCTCGGCCGTGCGCATCACCGTGGCCCGTTACCACACCCCTTCGGGGCGCGTCATCCAGCGGCCCTACGAGAAGGGTAAGCGCCGCGAATACTACCTCGACCACCTGCGCCGCTATGACGACCCGGTGCGCGATTCGCTCGATGCCGGGGCGCCGGAGTACCGCACCCTGCGTACGGGGCGCACGGTCTACGGCGGGGGCGGCATCCGTCCCGACGTCCTGGTCGGAGCCGATACGGCCGGGTTCTCGGCCTACTATGCCAACCTGATCCGCCGCGGCGTGGTCAACGAATACGTCATTTCCTATATGGATCGGGAGCGTGCCGCACTGGAGAAGGCCTACCCCACGTTCGAGGCGTTCGACAAGGGGTTCGAGGCCGGCGATGCGATGCTCGAAGGGCTTACCGGGCTGGGCGGACAGCGCGGCGTGGAGTTCGACGAGCAGGGCTTCGCAGCCTCGGCGCCGCTGATGCGCATACAGCTCAAGGCGCTCGTGGCGCAGCGGCTTTTCGATACGGCGGCATTCTACCGGGTGATGAACCCGGCGCAGAACGAGGCCTACCGCCGCGCCGTGGAGATACTCGCCGATTGGGAGCACAAGGGGGAATCCCTGCTGGCGCCGGAAGATTAGGAGGGGATTTTTTTGGATTGCACGTTTATTTTGCTTATATTCGTTCAACCTAAAATAACCCAAACCTACTGCGCCATGACACCCCACCAACCATACCGCCGGGATGCGGAAGAATATGGAGACCAGATTCTTTCCAAAGCCGTGAAAGCCGGCCGCCGCACTTATTTCTTCGATGTGCGTGCCACGCGCGGCGACGACTATTTCCTGACGATCACCGAGAGCCGCAAGATGCAGAACCCCGACGGGAGTTTCTCGTACGACCGGCACAAGATTTTCCTCTACAAGGAGGATTTCGCCAAATTCTCCGAAGGGCTGTCCGAGGCCGTCGATTTCATCCGCCGCAGCAAGCCCGAATTTTTCGAGCGCAAGCCCGAACCCGTGGAAGGGTGACGCCGCCGGAGGAATCCCCGACGTGAAAAACAGGTGCGCGATTATGGAATTTTCCGTAATCGTGCACCTGTCGTTTAGCAGATTCCCGCAATTTCGTTATATTTGTGGGCTAAATACCGATGATATGAAATTTACACAATATCTGCTGCTTGCAGCGAAGGGCTGCGCCATGGGCATGGCCGATGTGGTTCCCGGTGTATCGGGAGGGACGATCGCCTTTATTTCGGGCATCTACGAGGAGTTGATCGAGTCGATCAAGAGCGTGAACGGCACCGCCCTGCGGCTGCTCGGCACGTTGCGTCTGAAGGAGTTCTGGCGCCACGTCAACGGCCGTTTCCTGTTGCCCGTGCTGATCGGGATCGGGATCGCCATCTTCTCGCTGGCGCGGCTGATGACTTACCTGCTCACGCACCACCCGATTGCCATCTGGTCGTTCTTCTTCGGGCTGATCGTCGCCTCGGCGCTGCTCGTGGCCAGGCAGATCGGGCACTGGAACGTCCGGACTGTCGCCGCATGCCTGGTCGGCGCGGCCGCCGCATGGTGGATCACCATCGCCACGCCGACCGAGACCCCCGACACGTGGTGGTTCATCATGCTGTCGGGCGCCATCGCCATCTGCGCCATGATCCTGCCCGGCATTTCGGGCGCCTTCATCCTGCTCCTGCTGGGCAAGTACCAGTTCATCATGCAGGCCGTGGGCGACCTGAATATCCCGGTCATCGTGATCTTCGTCGTGGGCGCCGTGGCGGGCATCATCAGCTTTTCGCACCTGCTGTCGTGGCTGCTCAAGCACTGGCACGACGTGACGGTGGCGGTGCTGATGGGCTTCATGGTCGGCTCGCTCAACAAGGTGTGGCCGTGGAAAGAGGTCGTCGAAACCTACACCGACAGCCACGGCAAGATCATGCCGCTCGTCGAGAGCAACGTCGCGCCCGGCCGTTTCGAGGCCCTCACGCAGCAGGATGCACTGCTCGCGGAGGCCATCGTACTCTGCATCGTGGGATTCCTGGCGATTTACTGCATCGAACTCGCGGCGCGCATCGTCGTCAAAAAACAGGAGGAATAGCCATGCGGCGTTTCGGACTTATCGGCCGGCCGCTGGGGCACTCCGCCTCGGCAGCCTATTTCGCGGCGAAATTCGAACGCGAGGGGATTGCCGACTGCACCTACACCCTCTACGAACTGCCCGAAATCGGGGCGCTGGAGCGCCTGCTGGCGGAGACTCCCGACCTGTGCGGCTTCAACGTCACGATCCCCTACAAACGCGAGGTCATGGCGCTGCTCGACGACCTGTCGCACGATGCGCGGCTGGTCGGCGCCGTGAACTGCGTGCGCCGTACGGCAGACTCACGCCTCGTGGGACACAATACCGATGTCATCGGCCTGCGGGCCGCCTTCGACTGCCTGCTCGGGGGCGAACAGCCCTCGCATGCCCTCGTACTGGGTACGGGCGGGGCATCGCAGGCCGTGCAGTATGTGCTCGCCGAGCGGGGCATCCCGTTCGACCTCGTGTCGCGCGACGCCGCAAAGGGCAACTACACCTACGACAACCTGCCGTGCGAGGCCGTGGAGCAGAGCCGCCTCATAGTCAACGCATCGCCCGTGGGAACCTACCCCGCCGTCGATGCCGCGCCGCGAATCCCCTACGGCTACCTTCCGCCCGGGCACTACCTGCTCGACCTGGTATACAACCCGCCCCTGACCCGGTTCCTCGACCTGGGGCGCCAGCGCGGGGCGCGCATACTCAACGGCGAGGTGATGTTCCGCCGGCAGGCCGAGGCTTCGTGGCGGATATGGAACGAATAAACCTTAAAACGAAGGGCATATGAAACGTACAGCGATCTTATTGGCGGCACTGGCCCTGTGGTGCGGTGCCGCGGCGCAGCAGACCCAGCCGCCCCGTTTCCAGGGCGCCGATGCCAAACGCTTCATGGCAAGGCTGATGGGCGAAGCGGAGAAATTGGCGATAGAGAAGTAAATCCCGGCGTCGGAGCTTTCGCCGCAGGTCGTGGTCGCCTTTACGGTGGACACGGCGGGACGGGTGGACGGGTGGCGTTTCCTGGGCAGTACCTGTCAGGGGCGCGACAAATGCGATGCCGAGCCCGCGACGGAGCGTACGAAGCAACTCGTGACCGAAGCGCTGGGGCACCTCGAAGCGTGGACGCCGGCCCGGAAAGACGGGCTGCCCGTAAGTTATACCTGGCGGCTGACGATGCGCCTTCCTGTGGAGAAGATCGCCAAGCGGCAGGAGGCCGACCCGTTGCTGTTCATGGGCGGCGACCCCGACGAGACTTTCCACGAATGGGCGCGGGTGCGGCTGCGTTACGACGAGCGGTTCTCCTCGCGCGGCGTGGCCGGGCTGGTGCATGTGCGTTTCTACATCGAACCGGACGGGAAGGTCACGATCGGCGAGGTGCTCTCGTCGCCCGACGAAAAACTCGCCAGGGAGGTTATCCGCGTCATCCGGGCCAGCAAAGGCCACTGGGTGCCCCGCCGCGTGCGCGGTGTGCCGCAGCGGACGGCCTACGAATACCGGATCAATTTCACCTGACCCGTGCGGCGCCGGACTGCGTGCCGCGTAAAATCGAAAAGGGTGTACGTGCAACCTGCACGTACACCCTTTTCGATGCATGGCCTTCCCGGACGCGATGCCGGTACGCGCCGTTCCGAACAGCCCTCCGCTGCCGCCGGCAGCCTGCCTAGCGCAGGACGGGCGGCGCCGTTTTTATCTGTGTTGCAGCATCGCCCTGGCCTTCTCGACGTCCTCGGGACGCACGACGACCTGTGCGGGCATGGTGCCTATGGGGTAAATGGCCGACATATATTCGTTGCGGATCATCGACCAGATCCCTGCGCTGTCGAGCATGGATTTCGCGATCTCGGCTTCTGTGATGGTGTTGTATTCCGCCAATACAACCATGGTTTCGTCTTGCATAATCTCTCGGTTTTTGTTGGATACCTAAAGTTAGGAATTTTGTTGATAAAATGCAAGAGCCCTGCCATGAATTCTGCGGAAATATCCCTATCTTTGTTGTGCGATAAATTTGAAGAGTTACGACCATGCCTGAATTCGTCCATCTGCACGTACATACCCAATATTCGATCCTCGACGGCGCCGCGGCCATCAAGCCGCTCATCAAACGCGCCAAAGCGTTGGGGATGAATGCTATCGCCATCACCGACCACGGCAATATGTACGGTGTCAAGAATTTCCACGACACCGCTACGGACGCCGGGGTGAAGCCGATCCTCGGCTGTGAGGTCTACGTGGTGAAAAACCGTTTCGAGAAGGACAAGGACGAGAAGGCCGGCGACCACCTGATCCTGCTGGCCAAGAACCTCGAAGGCTACCACAACCTCTGCAAGATGGTCTCCTACTCGTTTACCGAGGGGTTCTATTACAAGCCGCGCATCGACAAGCAACTGCTCGAACAGTACCACGAAGGGCTGATCTGCTGCTCGGCATGTCTGGGCGGCGAGGTGCCCCAGGCCATCATGCACAACGACATGGAGGAGGCCGAGCGCGTGGTGCAGTGGTTCAAGGGGGTCTTCGGCGACGACTATTACCTCGAATTGCAGCTGCATCCCTCGGGCGACCCGCAGAAGGATGCGGATGTCTACGAGAACCAGCTGCGGGTGAACAAGGCGCTGCTGGAGCTGGCCGCCAAGTTCGGCGTGAAGTACATCTGTTCCAACGACGTGCACTTCATCCTCGCGGAGGATGCCGTGGCGCACGACCACCTGATATGCCTCAATACGGGGCGCGACCTGGACGACCCGAACCGTATGCGTTACACGTTCCAGGAGTACCTCAAATCACCCGAGGAGATGGCCGCGCTGTTCCCCGACCACCCCGAGGCACTGGCCACGACGCTCGAGATCGCTGCCAAATGCGAGGATTACAAGCTCACGCACGCCCCTCTGATGCCGAACTTCCCGCCGCCGGAGGATTTCAAGATCGACCTCGCGGAGCTCCGCGAATCCTTCGTCAAGAAGATCGAGGACGCGGAGTTGCTGGCCAGGATCGGCGCCTGTGCGTCGGTCGAAGAGCTGGAGCGGCTCGTCGCCCATGACAAGGAGCTGTCGGACAGGCTGATGGTCGCCAAGCAATATTGCTACCTCGTAGACCTCACCTACAAGGGCGCGCACCGTCGTTACGGCGAGGTGCTGGACGAGAAGGTCGAGCAACGGCTCAAATACGAGCTGGATACGATCGAGTGGATGGGTTTCCCGGGCTACTTCCTGATCGTGTGGGACTACATCCGCGCCGCCCGCGAAATGGGGGTCTCGGTGGGCCCCGGCCGTGGTTCGGCCGCCGGCTCGGTGGTTGCCTACTGTCTGAAAATCACCAATATCGACCCGCTGAAATACGACCTGCTGTTCGAGCGTTTCCTCAACCCCGAGCGTATCTCGCTGCCCGATGTCGACGTCGACTTCGATGAGGACGGCCGCGCCGACGTGCTGCGCTACTGCGTGCAGAAATACGGCCAGAAGCGCGTCGCCCAGATCGTGACGTTCGGCACCATGGCGCCCAAGATGGCCATCAAGGACGTTGCCCGCGTGCAGAAGCTCGCCCTCTCGGAGAGCGACCGCCTGTCGAAACTGGTGCCCGACAAGGTTACGCCCGACAAGAAACACGGCGAGACGCCGTTCGATTTCGTATACAAGGAATCCCCCGAACTGGCCGCCGAGCGCGAGTCGCCCAACCAGCTGATACGCAATACGCTCAAATACGCCGAGAAGCTCGAAGGCTCGATCCGCCAGACGGGCGTGCATGCCTGCGGCGTGATTATCGGCCAGGACGATTTGGAGAACTTCGCGCCGATGGCCATTGCCAAGGACGCCGAGCTGAACGTGGTGGAATTCGAGGGCAAGGAGGTCGAGAGCGTCGGCCTGATCAAGATGGACTTCCTGGGGCTGCGTACGCTGTCGATCATCAAGGACGCCGTGGAGAATGTCAAGGCGGTGCACGGCGTGGACGTGGCCATCGACGACATCCCGCTGGACGACGCCCCGACATACGAGGTCTTTGCCCGCGGCGATACCACCGGCCTGTTCCAGTTCGAGTCCCCGGGCATGAAGAAGCACCTGCGCAACCTCAAGCCCAACCGTTTCGAAGACCTGATCGCCATGAACGCCCTCTACCGTCCGGGCCCGATGGAGTACATCCCCAATTTCATCGCCCGCAAGCACGGGCAGGAGCCGGTGACCTACGAGATCGCCGACATGGAGGAGTATCTGAACGACACCTACGGCATCACGGTCTATCAGGAGCAGGTCATGCTGCTGTCGCAGAAACTCGCCGGCTTCACGGGCGGCGAGGCCGACACGCTGCGCAAGGCCATGGGTAAGAAGAAGCGCGACGTGCTGGACAAGATGAAGCCCAAGTTCATCGAGGGGTGTAAGCAGCGCGGACATGACGAGAAGATCTGCGACAAGATCTGGGGCGACTGGGAGGCGTTCGCCTCCTATGCCTTCAACAAGTCGCACTCGACCTGCTATGCCTATGTCGCTTACCAGACCGGCTACCTGAAGGCCCACTACCCTTCGGAGTTCATGGCGGCCCTGCTGAGCCGAAACCTCGCGGACATCAAGCAGCTCACGCTCTACATGAACGAGTGCAAGCGCATGGGAATCCGTGTGCTCGGTCCGGACATCAACGAGTCGATGCGCACCTTCTCGTCCAACAAGGCGGGCGACGTGCGCTTCGGTCTGGAGGCCGTGAAGGGCGTCGGCGAAGCCGCCGTGGAGAGCATCATCGCGGAGCGCAACGCCAACGGCCGTTTCAAGGACATATACGACCTGATGGAGCGTGTGAACTTCTCGGCCGTAAACCGCAAGTGTTTCGAGAATCTGGCCTATGCCGGAGGTTTCGACTCGATATCGGGCTTCCACCGCGGCAAGTTCTTCGGTGCGGACGCGCGCGACAATACGGGCGTGACCTTCATCGAGCAGCTGATGCGTTACGGACAGCGTTTTCAGGCCGAGAAGAACAACGCCCAGCAGAGTCTCTTCGGCGGCGGCGGACACGTTGACATCCAGCGCCCCGTGCTGCCCGCATGCGCCGATTGGAGCCAGCTCGAAACGCTCGCCAAGGAGCGCGAGATGATCGGTCACTACCTCTCGGCGCACCCGCTCGACGACTACAAGATCATCATCAACCACATGTGCAAGACCCAGCTCACGGAGCTGGAAAACCTCGAAGCGCTTAAGGGGCAGGAGATAGCCGTCGCGGGTATGGTCGTCAGCGTGCAGAACCTCATCACCAAGACCGGCAAGCCGTGGGGCAAATTCGTGCTGGAGGATTACAACGGCACGCATGAATTCGCGCTGTTCAGCAGGGATTACGAGAATTTCCGCAAGTACCTCTTCTCGGATTATTTCCTCTTCGTCCGGGGACGGGTCCAGCCCAAGCCCTATAACGACAAGGAGCTGGAGTTCAAGATCATCTCGATGGTGCAGCTCTCGGAGATGCGCGACACGATGATCAAGGAGATGCACGTGCAGCTGCCCGTGCAGGAGGTGACGCAGGAGCTGATCCGCGACCTGTCGGAACGTGTCCGCGAAGCTCGGGGCGAAACCCTGTTCCGGGTCAATGTCTACGACCGCGACGCGCATGTCTCGCTGAGCCTCTTCTCGAAGAGCTACAAGGTCAGCCTCACGCAGTCGCTGGTAGGATATTTGGAGGACAACGACATAAAGTATTCGATCGCATAAACTATACAAACAATTAAAAACCTTGTAATTATGGCTTTAGCAATCACAAAGGAGAATTTTCAGGAAGTACTTTCGTCAGAGCTGCCCGTCGTCATCGACTTCTGGGCCGAATGGTGCGGTCCCTGCCGCATGGTAGCCCCCATCGTGGACGAGCTCGCCACCGAGTATGAGGGCCGCGTTCTGATCGCCAAGTGCGACGTGGAGGAGAACGATGAGATCACGGCGAAATACGGCGTGCGCAACATCCCCACCATTATCTTCCTCAAGGGCGGGGAACTGGTGGACAAGCAGGTCGGCGCCGCATCGAAGGATGCGCTGGTCGCCAAGATCGAAAAGCTGCTCTAAGATGCTGCGCAGCATAGCGTGGCATGGAATGCGGGCCGTGGAGTTTTCGAAAGGGGACTACGCGGCCCTGCTGGTTCCGGACATGGGCGCCAACCTCGTGCGGCTGGCCGACACGCGGCGCGGTATCGAAATCCTGCGTGCACCCGCCGGGGATGAGGTCGAAGAGTTCCGGCGGCGCCCGCATGTGTTCGGACTGCCGATCCTCTTCCCGCCCAACCGCATTGCAGACGGGCAATACACGTTCGACGGGCGCACCTACCGCTTCCCGATCACCGACGCGAAAGGAGGCCACTATCACCACGGTATTCTCAAGAGCCAGCCTTTCGCCGTGTCGAAGGCGTGGGAAACCGCGGACGAGGTGCTGGTCGAATGCCGCTACTATTCGAATGCGGGGAACGATGCGATATTCCGCGATTTCCCGCACGAGTTCAAGTGCAAGATCGTATACCGCCTCACGGCCCGGGGGCTGGAACAGGAGGTGATGTTCGCCAACCGCAGCAAGGAGCCGATGCCCGTCGGCGTGGGGTTCCATACACCGATGCGGATTCCCTTCGCCGGAGGTGCGGCAGGCGATTACGTGATGCGTGCGGCGGTTGGAGAACGGGTTGAGCTGAGCGAACGTAACATCCCGACGGGCCGCAAGTTGCCGTTGTCGGAGAAGTTTGCCCGACTGCGCGGTGCGGGGTTGCAGGTAACGGACTGCGATCCGATCGAGGCGGCTTTCACAGTGCGCGAGATCGAGGTGGACGGCAAGCCGTTCCGCGGCGCGTTGGTCGAGAACCTGCGCACGGGTGTACGCACCTGCTACGAGGTCGACGGACAGACGACCTGCTGGACGATCTGGAACAACGGCGGCAAGGTGCCCTACTGTTGCCCCGAGCCGCAGTCGTGGACGACCAACGCCCCGAACATGCCCGACCCCGAAGCCGAAGGTTTCCGGTCGATCGCCACGGGCGGCACGTGGAGCATGAAATTCCGGTTGTACGCCAAATAGTTGTTGTTCCGGAATCCGGAACCGTGTCCGATGAAAACGGGCGCCGCAGGTCGGTATGAACCTTGCGGCGCCCGTTTTTCGGGGATTATCGGGGTGTCGGATGCCGGCATGGATGAATTCGGAGCCGATCCGGTTCATGGGGGCGGGACGCGGGCAGCCTCCGGCTCGACGGACGAGCGGACGGCCGCCGGGCATTGCCGCAGCACCCCGGCTGCGTTCTCCCGGATTGTTTTTAGCGGGGCAAGGTCTCAGAATCGTTCTTCGACGACCGTCTCCGACAGCGGCTTGCGCAGCAGCTCATGGCGGCCGGGGTCGGCCGGGATGCCGGCGCCGTAGCCCACGAGCAGGATATTCACCGGTTCGACATGCTCCGGCAGGTTGAATTCCGCGCGTACGGCTTCGGGTTTGAACATGCAGATCCACAGCGTGTCGAGCCCCAGCGACGCGGCGCAAAGCATCATGTGGTCGGTGACGATCGAAGCGTCGATGTCGCCGATCACCTTGCCGTCGTATTTCCGCTCCCAGGCCTGGCCGGTATCGGCGCATACGATGATGGCGCAGGGCGCCCCGAAATCGCGCGTGCAGCGTGCCAGGCGTGCCATGCCTTCTTCGGAACGCACGACGATGAGCCGCTGAGGCTGGCGGTTGGCGCCCGTGGGAGCCACGCGGCCGGCTTCGAGGATCGTGTCGAGTTTTGCCTGTTCGACCTTTTGGGCCGTATATTTACGGCAGGCATACCGTTTCTTGGCTAACGAGAGGAAATCCATAGTTGGTCGTGTGTTTGAATTCGCCATACAAATATAAGGCAAAACTCTCGCTGCGGCAACTTTTTTTCGGCATACCCTGTCATGCGCAACTGACAGTTTGGCAGGAATCGGGGGCTGGCACACGGTTTGTTGAAACAAGACAGAGACGAATCGAATCAAAATACAACGATAAACTATGAAAAACGGAAAAATCGGAGTAACGACGGAGAATATATTCCCCGTAATCAAAAAATTCCTTTATTCGGATCATGAGATTTTCCTGCGCGAGCTGATCTCCAATGCAGTCGACGCAACCCAAAAACTGAAGACCCTCTCGTCGATCGGCGAAATGAAGGGCGACTTGGGCGACCTGACGATCCGCGTTTCGGCGGACAAGGATGCCAAAACGCTGACCGTAACCGACCGCGGCATCGGCATGACGGCCGAAGAGGTCGACAAATACATCAACCAGATCGCTTTCTCGGGGGCCGAGGAGTTCATGGAGAAGTACAAGAACCAGGCGATCATCGGGCATTTCGGACTGGGGTTCTACTCGTCGTTCATGGTGGCCGACAAGGTGGAGATCATAACGAAATCCTGGAAGGAGGGTGCCAAGACCGTGCGCTGGAGCTGCACCGGGACGCCCGAATTCGAAATGGAGGAGACCGACGAGGCGCATGACCGCGGTACGACCATCGTCCTGCACCTGTCGGAGGATGCGCTCGAATATGCCGAGGATTCGAAGGTCGAAGGGCTGCTGCGCAAGTACTGCCGTTTCCTGCCGATCCCGATTGCGTTCGGCAAGGTCAAGGAGTGGAAGGACGGCAAGTACGTCGACACGGACAAGGACAACGTTATCAACAAGGTCGACCCGCTGTGGACGCGCAAGCCGGCCGACATTACCGAGGAGCAATACAAGGAGTTCTACCACGAGCTCTACCCCATGAGCGACGAACCGCTGTTCTCGATCCACCTGAACATCGACTACCCGTTCCACCTGACGGGTATCCTCTATTTCCCGAAGATACACAACAACTTCGAGATCCAGAAGAACAAGATACAGCTCTACTCGAACCAGGTCTACGTCACCGACCAGGTCGAAGGCATCGTGCCCGAATACCTGACGCTGCTGCACGGCGTGATTGACTCGCCGGACATTCCGCTGAACGTGTCGCGGAGCTACCTGCAGAGCGATGCCAACGTGAAGAAGATTTCGAATTACATCACCCGCAAGGTCGCAGACCGGCTGCAGGAGTTGTTCAACACGATGCGCCCGGATTACGAGTCGAAATGGGACGACCTGAAGATTTTTATCCAGTACGGCATCCTCACCGACGAGAAATTCGCCGAGAAGGCGCAGGATTTCATGCTCTGGAAGAACGTCGAGGGCAAGTATTTCACGTCCAAGGAGTACCTCGAAAAGGTAAAGGAGAACCAGACCGACAAGAACAAGACCGTCGTGCTGCTCTATGTGGACGACCCCGTGGAAAAACACACGTTCCTCGAAGCCGCCAGGGGCAAGGGCTACGACGTGCTGCTGATGGACGGTCAGCTGGACAACCACTACGTCAACTGGTACGAGTCGAAGAACAAGGAGACGCGTTTCGTGCGTGTGGACAGCGACGTGATCGACAAGCTCATCCAGAAGGAGGACAACATCAGGATGTCGCTCACCGAAGCGCAGCAGGAGTTGTTGCGCCCGGTATTCGAGAGCCAGATGCCCAAGGACGACAAGATACACTACAACATTTCGTTCGAGGCGATGTCGCCCGACGAGGCGCCCGTGGTGATTACGCAGAACGAATTCATGCGCCGTATGAAGGAGATGGCCGCAGCGGGCGGCGGGGGCATGAGCCAGTTCTACGGGCAGATGCCCGACAACTTCACCATCGCGGTGAACGGCAACCACCCCATCGTCGCGGACATCCTCTCCGATGCCGAGAAGGCTTACGGCGACAAGCTGAAGTCCATCACCAAGAAGATCGACGCGGCCGTGGCCGAGGAAAACCGCTTCGAGGAGGTTACCAAGGGCAAGAAAGAGGAGGAGCTTACCCCCGAAGAGAAATCCATGCGCGAGGAGTTGTCGAAGAAGGTCGTCACGCTGCGCGATGAGCGCAACGAGCGGCTGCGCGAGATCGGCGGCGAAAACAGGCTCGTGAAACAGATCATCGACCTGGCGTTGCTCACGAACGGCATGCTCAAGGGCAAGAGCCTGACGGATTTCATCCAGCGCTCGATTTCGCTGATCGAAAAGTAACGGGCAGGGGTTAATGAGGAGGGGGCTGCGCCGCAGGGTGCAGCCCCCTTTTATTTGCCGGCGGGCCGTAAAATACTTGTGCGGAAATAGTTGCGCAAAGGAATAAAAGGTTATATTTGTCATAACCTAAAACCCCGAGTTATGAGAAAACTGCTAACCTCCGGTGCGGTGGCGGTCGGGATGCTCCTCGCGTCGTGCACCCCGGCAAACCGTGTCGTCGAGAACCCCCTGATCGGGGCTGCCAACACCATGACGCTCGACTTTCCGAAAATAGAACTGAGCGACACGGCGACCGTGTTGCATGTCGATGCCTATTTCCGGCCGCACAACTGGATCCGCATCGACGCGGGCACCTACCTGCTGGCCGACGGGCAGAAATACATGTTGCAGGGCAGCGAAGGTATCCTCCCCGATTCGCTCTTTTGGATGCCCGACTCGGGCGAAGCGTCGTTCGTGCTGAAATTCGGGCCGCTGCCGCGGGGAACCAAATCGTTCGATTTCATCGAATCGGACTGCGACGACTGCTTCAAACTCTACGGGGTCGACCTGACGGGTAAAAAGGAGTATCCGCGTTATCCCGAGGGGTTACCCCGCGCACTGCGGAAGGCCCCCGAAGACGGCCCCGTTCCCGAACCGATTCTCGCTGTGGGGACGACCACCGTGAACGTCCGCCTGCTGGGGTACCGCAGGGGAATGGTGAAGGAGGTCGCCATGTATGTCAATTCGCTGCTGAACGGTCAGGAAGAGCATACGGCGGCCATCGACCCCGAAAGCGGCACGGCAACCCTGCGATTCGAACAGTACGGTACGGCCATGGCCTATGTTTCGTGCGGCCCGGTATTCGGGATGTGCTGGATTGCCCCCGGTGAAACGCTGGACATGTATATCGCTATGGAGGCAGGCGGCCGGGCCGTCGTGCAGCGCCGCGACAAGGAATGCGAGCCTGCGCCCGGGCGCAGGCTCTATACGACCGGGGCGTATGCGGATCTCAATGCGCTGGTGGATGCGAGCGGCGGCAGCAGTATCCGCATGAACCTCTATTCGGGCGATTTCGCGGATTACCGCATGAGTGCCGACGAGTATACGCAGATGGTCGTGTCGAAATACGAAAGCCTGGCGGACAGCATCGCGCGCAGCCCGGTGTCCGGGATGATGAAGGAATTGTCCCTGCTCACGTTGCAGCAGGAGGCGCTCGGGGCCATGTCCAACGGGCCCGGACTGTTGAAACACAATTACCGGAGCCGGCACGAGGATTGGGATTACGGCAAGAAGGCCGACTACGAATTCGCCGTTTTCGCACCGGAGCATTATGCGGTGCTGGCCGGGCTTTTCGACCTGAATAACCCGAAACTGCTGATGGGCATGTCCTCCTCGGACTATTGCTACTCCATCATCGCCCCGCATATCGGCTGGGCGAATATCGCACACGCTACCGAGGGCATCCTGGCCGACCTTCCCAAGGTATATCAGCTTCCGTCCAAGGCCGAAAACAACGCCCTTACGCAGGAAGACCTCGACCTGTTGCATTCGCTCAAGGAGCCGTTCTACGCCGAGGCCTGCGAGGCGATGCAGGCGCGTGTGCGCAAGGAGCTGGAGTCGGTGAAGGACGTCCGTATCGAAACGACGCCCGAGGTTGCCGTCGACAAGCTGTTCGATGCGATTGTAGCGCCCTACAAGGGCAAGGTGGTGTTCGTCGATTTCTGGAACACGTGGTGCGGCCCCTGCCGGGCTTCGATCAAAGCGAACGAGCCGCTCAAGAGCGGGGAACTGAAGAGCGACGACCTGGTGTGGATATACATCGCCAACGAGACCTCGCCGCTGGTCGCCTACAAGACCAGCATCGCCAAGATCGCGGGCAAGCATTACCGGCTCGACGACGCGCAGTGGAAATACCTTTGCGAGAAATTCCGGATCGACGGCATTCCGTCCTATGTGCTGGTCGACCGCGACGGCAGCTATGAGCTGCGTAACGACTTCCGCGACCACGACCTGATGAAAAAGACGCTCAAGGGGATGCTCGAATGATTTGCGGGAGCCGGTCGGCCGTCGGGATCAGTTTTTCCTGCCACGAGTCGGCCCCGCTCCCCGGAAAGCCGGAATTCCGGATCGACGCTTCCGGATCGACGAAAATGCAGAAGGCCGTTCGCAGAACCGGCCTTCTGTATTTTCCGGGTGGCAGCCCGGTTTCACAGGCTCCGCCATCGGGCTGCGTCCGCTTCGGCGGGATGGAACCCGGCCCTTTGCAGGACGCGATGCGAGGCGCGGTTATCCGGTTCGGTCTCGGCAGTGATGTGCCGGACACCGGGCTGTTGCTTCGCCCAGGCGCACAATGCCCGGACGGTTTCGGTCATGTAACCCTGTTTTTCAAAGGCTTTTCCAGTCCGTAGCCGATCTCTACCCTTCCGTCGGCATCCGCCGCCCCTTTGAAGCAGGCCGATCCCGCAACGGCACCGCCATCCCGTAAGATCAGGAACCAGAAGGTGTGGAAGAGGTGATTGCCGGGGTCGGCGGCGGCAAGTGCATGCTGCACGCTGCACGCGACGATCCGGCGGAAGTCGCCGCGCGGGCTTCCGGCTGTGCAGCGGCAATCCAACTCCTTTTCCAGTGCCGGAATGTCATGCAGCCAGAGCCCCAGCTGCCGGGGTGTCAGCGGAACGATCCGGAGCCTTTCCGTTGTGAGAAGCATCGGAGTGCCGCGGCGGCCTCTACTCTTCCGTCCATTTGTCGGCGACCAGTTTCAGGAACCAGTCGGGGACGCGGCACGGGCGGCGTGTGTCGCTGTGGATGAAGCCCAGTTGCGTCATGCCCGTGTTGAGCAGCTCGCCCTTCTCGTTGTAGATTTCGTAGAAAAAGTTGATGCGCGCCGTGGGCAGTTCGCGGAGCATGATGCGCACGGTGAGCAGCTCGTCGTAGTAGGCCGGGCGGTGGTATTTGGACTGCACCTCGAGGATGGGCATCATGATGCCCCGCTTCTCGACTTCGGCAAAGGACATGCCCAGATAGCGGAGCAGTTCGCTGCGCGCGGCTTCGTAGTAACAGATGTAGTTCGAATGGTGGCAGATGGCCATCTGGTCGGTGTGTTTGTACCACACGCGGATTTGGCAATCGTAACTCAGCATGGTGCTTAAAAGGTTAGGACGGCACGCCCGTCGGGGCAGCCGTCGCGGATTATCAGGTTTTGCGATGCGTCGACCGTCAGCCTTGCCGGCCGGCCGCCGATGCGGACTTGGTACGACCCTGCGGGCGGCAGGAGCTTGAGGGGGTCGTCGGTGCGGATGCGGCCGGCCGCCGCCGTCCCGATGACGAGGTAGGGATGCGACAACAGGCGGGCTGCACGGGCCATGTCGCCCTGTGCCACCAGGTGGCGGATGACGGTGGAGCTGACCTTTTCGGCGTCCACGTCGCATTCGCCGACTTCCACGACCTCCAGTCCAAAGCCGTGGCTGCCCAGATAGTCGTAACTGCCCTGCTTGTCGCGCCCGAAGCGGTGGTTGAAGCCCACGACCAGCGTTTCGGCGCCGATGCGCCCCACGAGGTAGTCGCGGATGAACGTGTCGGGCGCGAGGGCGCTGAATGCCTTGTCGAACGGGATGACGATCAGGTTGTCGATGCCCTGCTGTCCGAGCAGGTATATCTTCTCTTCGAGCGAGGTCAGCAGCCGCAGGCCGTCGGCCCGGCCGAGCGTCACGCGGGGATGGGGTTCGAACGTGAGTACGACGCTCTCGCCGCCCTGTGCGCGGGCCCTCCCGGCAACGGTGCGCAACAGGGCCAGGTGTCCGCTGTGCACGCCGTCGTACGATCCGACGGTGACCGTCGGACGGACGAAATGCGGGAGTGCATCGAACCCGTAAAAAACCCGCATGTCCGCTTGCCCGGCAGCCGGCCGGTGTTCCGTAAGGTCGCCGTGTATGTCGAGGTTGCCTGTTTCTCCGCCCTCCGCTGCGTTTTTTCCTTCGAGTCGCATCATGCGTTGCTGCTGTTGCTTTCTTCGTTCTCCTTGACGAAATAGGCCACCTTTTCGAGCAGCGTGGTGATGTCGTAGTTCTCGACGACGATGCCCTGCGGGAAATTCAGCGGCGTGGAAGTGAAATTGAGCACGCCCTTGATGCCGGCGTTGATGATCGGCACCACGAGCCCCGGGGCGACCTTCGTCGGCGAAGAGACGATGACGATGCTGATGTCCTGGTTTTCGACCATGTCTTCGAAGGTGTCCATGTGGTAGCACGGGATGCCGTCGATGGTCTTGCCGACCTTCTCGGGGTCGACGTCGAAGGCGGCCGTGATTCTCAGCTTGAGCCCCTTGCCGTTGAAGTATTTGGTGATGGCCTGTCCCAGGTGTCCCATGCCCAGCACGGCGATGTTCATCTGCGAGGGGCTGTCGAGTATCTTGCTGATGTACTCGATGAGCACCTGTACGTCGTATCCCTTTTTCGTATCGCTCGAAAAGCCGATGAGCATCAGGTCGCGGCGCACCTGCACGGCCGTGATGCCGTGGATGCCCGCCAATACGTGCGAGAAAATATGCGTAATGCCCTGCTTGTGGCTGGCCAGGAGCGTACGGCGATATTCGCTCAGCCGCTCGATGGTTTTTTCGGGGATCGAATTGGTCAATGCTGCCATAGAGGTCGCTTTATTCGATGGTTATCGTAAAGTCGCTGTTGTAGTTCACCCGCGTCCAGTTGCGGTTGACGTGGTTGTCGCGCTGCTCGCCCTGGCCGAAGAGATAGGTGGTTTGCAGCGGCGTATAGCTGCGCCCTTCCAGGTCGTATTCGATGTCGTTGTACATCGCGGGGCAGAAGATCAGCGCGGCGTCGTAACCGCGGTAGGAGTAGAGCGAAGGCAATGCGCCGAAGGCGCGGATATAGGCACGGTCGAAATCGAGGATCGCCTGCGAGTCGCGCTTGGCGTGGTAGGTGGAGATGAACACCACGCGGTCTTTGAAGAATACCGTGCGGTCGAGGTTGCCGTAGCGGTTCCAGCGGGTGTTGCCCAGCACGACGAAGCGCGGAGCCGTGCGCCCGCGGCCCGTGATGCTCGTATCGGCCGAGGCGATAGCCGCGAGGATGCGCTCGACCTCGACCTCATCGTCGGTCATGACGACGAAAACATTGTCCTGGCCGTTATCCAGCAGCGGCGTCAGGTCGCCCGGATTGTTGGAGGAACGGTTCGACGGGTGCACATAAGTATAGGTATACTTCCGGTAGTCGGAATCGCCCAGCAGGGCGAGGATCTCGGATTCGAAGTCCTTGTCCGTGCTGTCGCTGTAAATCAGCGTCACCTGTTTGTCCCCGTTCACCAAGTCGGCGACCTTGTCCCATTTGTGCGACGGGTCGGGTGCCATTTGGAACAGGGCGTCGCTGTTCATCCCCGTGATGCTGGCCAGCGGCGAGACGACGGGGACGTCGTGCTCCTCGGCATAGAGGATGACGGGATGGAGCCCCTCCTCGTATACGGGGCCGACGATCAGCCCGGTGCCGGCGAAGGCGTCGCTTTTGACGAATTCGCGGATCGCATCCACATTGCGGGCCGTGTTGTAAAGCGTGAGGTCTATCGAGTGGCCGTATTTCGTCCGCACGCTGTCCAGCCCCAGCAGGAAGCCCTGGTAGAATTCGAGGTAGTTGCCGTTGGGCTCGTTGCCGACGGCCATCGGCAGCATCAGTGCCACCTTGAGCGGTGCGCTGCGGCGCAGGGCGCGGAATTCGACCTGCTTCGGCCTGCTGCCGGCAAAGATCCCCGGGAGTGAGTCCTGCACTTGCAGGCTGTCGGCCTGCGGGCCGTTTTCGGCGGCTGCGAGCTGTTCCGCAGAGCCCGGCACCTTGATGATCGCCCCGGCTTTCAGGTCGGCGGGTTTCAGCCCTCCGTTGAGCGTCCCGAGCCGATCCTCGGTGATGCCGAAGCGGCGCGAAAGCGAATAGAAGGTTTCGCCCGGTTTCACGATGTGGTAGGCGAAACCCTCCTCGGCTACGCTGTTGAGCGAATTGCGGTAGGCCTCCCACTGCTCCCTCGTGCCGGCCTCGTCTTCGGAGCCGATCTCCTTCTTGCGGATCAGGATGCGCTCCCCGAGGCGCAGGTGCACCGGGTCGAGGTTGGGGTTGTCCTCGATGACGGTCTGGATCGGGATCTCGTATTTGCGCGAGATGCCGTAGAGCGTTTCGCCCTGCGTCACGGTATGGATGTCGAAGGTCTTGCGCAGTTTGCGCTCCGACTTGGGCTGGGGGACGTCCGATACGAAGGGTATCTTGATGCTCTCCCCTGCGCGCAACCCCTGCGCTGCCGCGGGGTTGTGTTGCAGGATGACCTTCTCCCCCACCTCATAGGCCTTCGAAAGCCCGTAGAGCGTTTCGCCGGGCTGCACCGTGTGGACGTAGAATTTCGAGCCGTTGATATACACGATCGTCCCGGATTTCTGCACCGCAAGGGCGCACAGGCTCCACAGGAGCAGCAGGGCTGTCGCACAGAATCGCTTCATCGTCATTTCGTTTTTTCGCGCATACGGATCTCCGTGATGACCTTCTTGGTGTAGAGCGGGAAGTCCCCGTTCATCATCCATGCGTAGTAGCTCGGCTCCGCGCGGAAGACCTCGGCGACGGGGCGCCCCTTGTACTTGCCGAACCCGAAGACCTCCTCGCCCTTTTCGTTGAAAAGGATGCGCCCGGCGTAGTCAGCCGCCTCGCCGCGGGTCGAGAACTCGGCCAGTTTGTCGATGTCGTTCTCCAGGTCGGGGTAGCGTTCCAGCTGCGCCATGAGCACTTCGTAGGTCGCCAGCGTATCGGCCTCTGCCGAATGGGCGTCCTCCAGATCCTTGTCGCAATAGAATTTATAGGCCGCCACCAGCGTGCGCTGTTCCTTCTTGTGGAAGATGTTCTGCACGTCGACGAAACGGCGGCGTTTGAAATCCACGTCGACGCCCGCCCGCAGGAACTCCTCGACCAGCACCGGCAGGTCGAAGCGGTTGGAGTTGAAGCCGCCGAAGTCGCAGCCGCGGATGAACTGTTCGAGCGATTTGGCGACCTGCGCGAAGGTCGGGCAATCCCTGACGTCTTCGTCCGTGATGCCGTGGATGGCCGTGGCTTCCGCCGGGATATGCATTCCGGGGTTGAGCTTGCGGGTCTTGACGATCTGCTCGCCGTCGGGCATCACTTTGACCATCGAGATCTCGACGATGCGGTCTTTGGCCGTGTCCACGCCGGTGGTTTCGAGGTCGAAGAAGACGATCGGGCGCTTGAGGTTTAACTTCATCTGTCGGGCGTTATGCGTTGATCATCATCGGCATGAGCAGCATGAGCGTCGCGCTGGTCTGCTTGTCGTCGTAGACGGGTTTGAATACGCCCGCGCGGGTCGAGTCGGCCAGTTCGACCACCACGGTCGGGGTGTCCATGTTCGAGAGTATCTCGACCAGGAACGTCGATTTGAAACCGATCGAGATCGGCTCGCCGTCGTAGCTGCACGTGATGGTCTCGTTGGCCGAAACCGAGAAGTCGATGTCCTGCGCCGTGAGGTTGATCCGGTTGTCGCCGATGTCCATGCGGATCAGGTTGGTGGTCGGGTTCGAGCAGACGGCCACGCGCTTGATGCCGTTCACCAGCTCGATGCGGTCGACGAGCACCTTGTTGGGGTTGTTGGCCGGGATCACGGCGTTGTAGTTCGGGTAGTTGCCCTCGATCAGGCGGCATACGAGCGTGTGGCTCTTGAGCTTGAACATGGCGTTCTTCGAGTCGAAGCTCACCTCGATGGCGTCGTCCTCCTTCAGGAGCACCGACTTGAGCAGGTTGGCCGGTTTCTTGGGCAGGATGAACGATGCGCTGACCTCGTTTTCGGCTTCGGACTCGTATTTCACGAGTTTGTGCGCATCGGTTCCCACGAACGTCAGCGCCCCGGGCGCGAGGTTGATGTAGATGCCGTTCATCACCGGGCGCAACTCGTCGTCGGCCGTGGCGAAGATGGTC
>ERZ1673751.993-NODE-993-length-22459-cov-13.853330_pt1 | contig 22459 bp, 15 predicted proteins | sample MGYA00580202_ERZ1673751 | MGnify/ENA primary metagenome ERZ1673751 (study PRJEB41218, sample SAMN15661780) | gut metagenome | host: Homo sapiens | place: Canada: London | collected 2015-08-20/2019-03-30 | study: EMG produced TPA metagenomics assembly of... | reverse complement strand
ATTAGTGCCGTTCCGTCCAATTTTCAGGCCGAAAATGCCTCACTGAACAACTGGACCGCACTCTGCTGAATGGATTCCTGAACATGGAGATAATGCTCAGCTATCTCGGTGTCGGCGTGGCCTAGGAATAGAGGGGCGGCTTGCCGTCAACCACCTCAGGCGGCGCGTAAGCCGCCTGAGAACGGATGATGGGCGGAAGCCGCTGAATGTTCCCCATTGGGTTCAGGGCGAGACTGGCACGGACAGCATCATCCACCCGGCTCATTTCCTCCGGGGTGAGGTGTCCGAGGAATTTCAGCACCCTGCTCTTGTCTACGGTAAAAATCTGCTCTGCCTGAACGATGGATGGTACGGAGAGGAACTCGTTCACCAGTAGGCAGTGGGTCGGCTGGGTATACTTTTTTGCCGCCTTGCTTGTCAATGTGGCCACGATCAGCGTAGGCGAGTAAAAATTTCCTACATCGTTCTGGAGAACGACTGCCGGACGATTCCCCGAACCACATCATGTTATAGCCGGGCATGACCACCATCATGGGGTACTTCCGGGTGGGGTCGTAATCCTCCGGCAGGTAGTAGCTGTAATGGATGAGCCCCTCAGTGCTGTCCAATGTCTGCTCCCGGACAAGCCCAGTCTGGATGTTTCCGGTTTCCGAAGAAGCACTCTCCGAAACAGCCGAATCCACTTCGGACGAGGTCGTGATGGATGTGCTGGCCGAAACCGAAGAAACCGTATTGACTGGCACAGAGGATGCCGCCCCGGTGCAGGCGGATAATAAAACGGTCAAAGCGGTGGAAACCGCGAAAATCACGCTGCGCATAAAATCACCTCGCAAAAATCAGGGAAATGGGAAAGCCGGGACGTTTCCGTCCCGGCTTTCCCTGCAACAAAGAAGGAGGAATATGGAACACTTCCTCAATGATGGAAGTTTGTGAAGACAGCAGGTTCTTTTTCGGGCAGGCCGATCTGTTGCTTGCCTATCTGGATTTCAAAAATTACCGCAAGAGAAAATTCTCCTCACACAAAAGCTCTGCTTACAGGTTCAGGCCATTTACCCAGCTTGCAATGTCAGCTTCACTGCTGCCGCGGCTGAACCGCTGGCCGTCCAGCCAAGTGCCGGCGTCCACTAATTCTGCCAGCAGCTCACCGCTCTGGCCGATGCCGGAGGAAACCGAAGTGCAGAACGGAATGACCGTTTTGCCGGTGAAGTCATTGACGGCAACAAAGCTGCTCATGGGCCATGCGGCGATGCCCCACCAGATGGGGTAGCCGATGAACACGGTGTCGTAATCGTCCCAGCCGTCCACATCGGTGCTTTCCAAAGCCACAGCACGAAGGCCCTCGTCGTTGTGTTCACGGGAAACGCGGCTGTCATTGTTCGTCCAGTTCAAATCATCGGAGGTGTAAGGGTCAGACGGAACGACTTCAAACAGGTCAGCCCCCACGGTGTCGGCGATGGTCTGCGCTACACTCTGTGTAGTGCCGGTGGCGGAGAAATACACCACCAGCGTTTTGCCCGTAGTCGTTACCGTGCTGGTAGCTTCCGAAGAAGCAGCCGCACTGGATGCGGCAACAGACGATGCCGCCGAGGAAGCCACAGAAAAACTGCTCACACTGCTAACGGAATTGCCGGAGCAGGAAGCCAGCAGCAGGGCGGCAGCAGATGCGCCGGCAGCCTGCAAAAACTGGCGGCGGGAAATTTTATTCTTCATACGAAACACACCTCTATCTATGTAAAATGCCGGGAATCTCAGAGAACCGCTCATGCCAGTGCGCGGCTCTCCAGCCACTGATAAATGTGATCAGCGATCTCTTTGTTGTTCAGCTCTTGGAACATGAAGTGGGAGTTGCCGGTGATGCCGATTTTCGGCAGATCGACCACAGTGCAGTCACCGCCATCGGCATTGTACTGGGCGGCAAAGGCCAGTGCGCCGTCCCGTACCTGCCGCCAGAAGCTGGTGGACATGATATCTTCCGGGCCGTTGTCGATGTAATCGCCAAAGTAGATAGCGATTGGAATACCTGCGCTCAGCAGTTTCGTGTACTGCTCCGAGCCGATGGCAGGGGTTCCGCCCGGCTCAATGGCAACAATGGCGGCAATGTTGTCGGCGGGCACATCCCGGCCGACTGCACCGCCCTGCGAGTGGGTGACGAAAATGGACTTGTGGCCGGTCAGGGTCTGCACGTCCTTCATCACCTCGCCCAGTGCGGCGGCAGCAACTGCCTGATCGAAGTCGCCGGTGTTGGGGGTCATCTGGCGGAAGAACTGATTCTGTGCAGCATCGCCCTCCGGGAACTGGGAGCCTTCGTACCGTTCCGGGGCAACGCGGCCAATGCGGAAGTGGGTGTACCATGCCTGATCGCCGGGCTTGTAGTCCTTGGAGTCGGCAGACCAAGCATCGAGGAAACCGTCCGTGCTCATCTGGGCGGTACTGCCAGCCTCACCACGGCGGGGCTGGTCTACCAAGAACGCAGAGTAGCCGTTGCGCAAAAACAGATTGGCCCAGCCCTGACGGCCGTCCGGGGTGGTTATCCAGCCCATGCGGGACTGTCCATAGCCGTGCAGATAAACCATCGGCCAACCGTTGCTGTCTGCCGGGATTTGATACAGAACATTAGCGTGATCCACATGAGCGGTGTTGCCTGCACGGGTAGTGTCCAGCCAGTTGGTGGTGGCATCATAAGTGCCTGCCACCGGTGCCGTGACCGTGCCGCCGGAGGAGAACATTCCTTGCTTGGCAATCGTCAGCGGGCCGTCCGGGTTCAGGCTGTTCTTTACCCAGCGGCTTACCTTGCCGTTTGTCTCGTCGATGGAAACAGGAGCCGCTGCACCCGTCAGTGCGGAAGCGGCTGCACCACCCACCATGGTGGCGGCAAAAACTTTCAGAAAACTTTTGCGCGTGATCTTATTCATCTTCATTTACCCTTTCATCTGGTTCATTTTCCGCAAAAAACTCTCCGCACCCAGCTACAAACTGCTTGAAATTTACTTCTGATCGTCCACGGGAGGAAACATGGTGGCGAATGCCGCCAGCTTATCCTCCGTGACCTCATAATACCGTTTATCCTTGTTCAGTGCAGAAATCTCCTGCATTTCTGCATCGGTCAGCGCAAAATCGAACACATCGAAGTTGTCGTGGATGTGGGCCGGGTTCTTGGAGCCGGGAATGACCACATTGCCTGCCTGAATGTGCCAGCGCAGAATAATTTGCACGTTGCTCTTGCCGTACTTTGCTGCAAGGCGGGTGAACAGCGGCTCTTCCAGCAGGCCCTTGTCAGCGTGGCCCAGCGGATACCATGCCTGAATCACCATGCCATTCTCGGCGAGGAAGGCTTTCAGTTCTTTCTGCCGGGCGTAGGGGTGAACTTCGGTCTGGAGGATGGTGGGCTTGACTTCGCAGATGCTCAGAATTTCTTTGATCTGCTCCTCGTTGAAGTTGGATAGACCGATGGCACGGACTTTGCCCTCCTTGTAAGCCTTTTCCATCAGGCGATAACCGGCAACGTAATCACCGGCAGGCTGGTGAATGAGCAGCAGGTCGATGTAGTCGGTGTCCAGACGTGCCAGCGTCTTGTCCACAGCATCGGCATCGGTGTAGAAGGTCGGCCACAGCTTGGTTTCGAGGAAAATTTCCTCCCGCAGCAGACCGGACTTCTTCATGGCGCGGCCCACGGCTTTTTCGTTGCAGTAGGCGTTGGCGGTGTCAATGAGCCGTGCGCCGTCTTTCAGCGCACTCAGCACGGCAGTTTCAGCTTCGTCCGGGGTCAGCAGGAAGGTGCCGATGCCCTCTGCCGGCATCTTGACGCCATTGTTCAGAGTAATGAATTCCATAATAAATAGCTCCTTTTGTATTTTTCGTTCCTTGATTACTTGCACTCGCTGAGGATGTCCAGCAGTTCTTCGCGGCTCAGCTTCTTGCAGCAGCCGCCGGTCAGCACGGTGGAATCGGCCACAGCCTTGAGGTCGGTGTCGGCAGGGATGCCCAGTTCTGCAAAGGTGGTGGGCATCCCGATCTCCTTGATGAAGGCCGCCAGAGCCTCCACGCCAGCCTGTGCCAGTTTCAGCTCGGATTTGCCCGCCGGGTCGATGCCCCAGACGTTCTGTGCAAAGCGGGCGAACCGTGCGGTGTTGGCCGGGAGCAGGTGACGGTACAGCACCGGGTGAATGACCGCCAGACCAGCACCGTGGTTGCAGTTGGTGTAGGCACCCAGCTGATGCTCGATTATGTGACACTGGAAGTCGGTGACCTTGCCGATTTTCAGGATGCCGTTTTCGGCCATAGCCGAAGCCCATGCCAGCTCGCTGCGGGCCTCGTAGTTGTCCTTGTCGGTCAACAGGACGCGGATGTTGCGGATGACGCTGCGCATGCCGGCTTCGTTGATGTCATCGGAGAGGTTGTTCTCGTCCGGCTTGCCGAAGTAAGTTTCCATCGCGTGGCGCAGGGTGTCGAACGCACCGGAAATGACCTGCTTCATGGGAACGGACAACGTGTAGGTGGGGTCGAGGAAAGCAAAGTCGGCCTGTGCACCCCACAGGGCCCCCTTAATCTTCTTTTCCTCATGGGCGATGACCGCGCCGTTGTTCATCTCGGAGCCGGTACCGAACACCGTGACGATAGTGCCCAGCGGGATGAACGCAGTGGGACGAGTATGCTTGGTGTTTTCCAGCTCCCACAAATCTTCGTCCACCTTGGCCTGTGCGGACACCACCTTGCAGCAGTCGGACACGGAACCGCCGCCCACGGCAAGGATCAAATCCACATGGTTCTCACGGGCCAGCTTTGCACCCTCCTGCACCTTGGCGTAGGTGGGATTGGGCATGATGCCGGGAAACTCCACGATGCGCTTACCCTCGGCGTTCAGAATACCGACGATTTCATCATAGACACCATTGTGCTTGATAGAACCGCCGCCGTAGGCCAGCATCACGGTATCGCCGTAGTGCTCCAGCAGACAGCCCAGATATTCCTTCACGCCACCCTTGCCGAAATAAACCTTGGTCTTGTTTTCAAACAGAAAATTGTTCATAGCCGTTACACTCCTTTATATAAAACTGGGAAATCAGACGTTTTTGCCCATCTCGTAGGCTTCCTTCATGGCCGGGGAGGACATCACCTCGCCGGGCCGATATACGCCGGTGCCGTAGATGACCCCCTTTTCCTTGGCACCATTCAGGCAGGCGGTAAAGCCCCGGAAACACTCCAAGGTACAGGCCATGGCAGCACGGTTATCGTCCGCGCAGGTCATGATGAAATAGAACTCCTTGTTCGGAATGTTCGTCCACCGGGCAAGGCTGCGGTCGATGATGATCTTCATCTGTGCATCAATGGAGTAGAAGTACACTGGGCTTGCCATCACGATAACATCTGCCGCCTGCATTGCGTCCAGAATTTCGCTCATGTCATCGTTCAGGGCACACTTGCCGCCGTGGTCGCGGCAATAATAGCAGGCATTGCAGGGCACAATCTTCTTGCTGCGCACGAAGATCTTTTGCACTTCGTTGCCGCTCTCCTGCGCACCACGCATAAACTCACTGCACAGCAGGTCGGAGTTGCCGTCCTTGCGGGGACTGCCGGACAAAATCAAGACTTTCTTCATCGGTCGTTCCTCCTTTGAGGTACTCTCTTTTTCTGGTTCCAGTATAGCGCAAGTCTGCATTTCCCGGAATCTCCACTTTGTTCACTTGTTTGAACTCAAAGGTTCAAACAACCCGCTTGACCCCCTGATTGTAACACTTAGAGTCAGCTTTAGGTCAAGTGCATCTTTTGTAAAAAGAAAAAGCCACTGCATGATTTCTCATGCAGCAGCTTCTCGTTGCAGTGGCGTATCAGCTATACAATTCCTTGCTGGCTATTTTAGCCGCATCCAGAAAACGCTGAACGGCAGGCGTTGGATTCGGGGAGTGCAGGATACCATAGGGGATGCCGTAATCCCAATCTACTGGAATCACTTTCAGCAATGGATGGACATTTGCCCATCCGGGAATCGCCAATAAGACATCATTGCTGTTTTCGCAGCGGTTGAAGATGTCCATGCTGTAAAATTCAAAATCCACGATATTTACTTGTGGATGGTGCTGCCATAAATCATCCCGCAGTTCATCTACATAGTGGCTCCATCCACGGTGCATCAGCAGTAGATTTTCGCCGTACAGGTCTGTGATCTGCAAGCGGTCTTTTGCCGCAAGTTTATGATGGATGGAAACCGCGCAGTAAAACGGCCCGCGAACCAGTTCCAGACCGGCACATTTGCGCAGATGCAGCATCGTATCATCAAAGATGCCGCCTACTACATCAATGTTCGTGCCGAGGTTCGCCAGAATTTCCCGTGCATTTTCCGGGGTGTTTTCAAAAGGAACAATCTGGAATTTGATGTCCGGGCAGATGGTCTGCACTTTCGACCACAGTTCCATGAGCAGCTGGGCAGGTGTCATGGGAGAGGAACCAATGCGGATGATGTTGGAATCCTCCTGCATTGCGTTCCGGGCACGAATGACAGAATCATGGCAGTATTGAATGATGTACTTGGCATCCTGATACATGGAACGGCCTGCTTTGGTCAGCGTTAGTCCCCGGCGAGTACGCTTGAACAGCTTGACACCAAGGGAATCTTCCAATAGGTTGATCTGCTTGATGATGGCCGTTGGCGTGATGTGGCTTTCCTCTGCCGCCTTGTTGAAGCTGCCTGCATCCGCCACACGGATGAAGGTTTCCAGCTGATGATTGTACATGAAAACACCTGCCCTTCGGAGATTTCTATAAGAATAGGATAACGTCCGATTGTGTTAAAATCAAGAAGTGTTCCAGCGAGATAAGCGGTATGCGATTGTAGCAAGCAGGGCATTCGCACAGTTCAGGGAACAGCTATCACCCGGGAAAGCAATTCTCTTGCGATGCCTTTTCTTCTATAGCTTGGCGCAGTAAACATACTGGACAGTAACCCTATTTTCCTGCTTGGACATCCGAAATAAGGCGCGCTCGCCCGAATTACAGAATATACTCCATCTGCCGCTCCTTGGTCTTCATGCCCATTTTTTCGTAAAAGTGCTCTGCCGAAGTGTTTCCCGCCCAGACGTTCAGGGTCACCTCGTAGCAGCCCAGTGCTTTTGCCTGCTGCTTTACATAGTCAAACAGACTTTCCCCGATGTGCTGTCCGCGCGTCTGCTTGTCAACGCAAAGGTCATCAATGAACAGCGACTTGAAGGGCACCATGTTGGTGGAAAAAGGCTGCTCCTTCAGCTGACAGAAGGCATAGCCCATGCACACATCCTCCTCGTTCACGGCAACGTAGATGGGCTTATCCTCCTGCTTCAAAAGCGCTGCCAGTTCACAGACGGTGTATTTTGTGGTGCCGGGAATAAAAATATCCGGGCGTATCTCTGCGTGGATCTGCAGCACCTGCCCCAGCAGCGCAAGCAGTCTGGGAATGTCTTTTTCCTCGGCTTTACGAATGTTCATTTGTACTTTATCCCTTCCATTTTCTGGTTTTTGCATTTCCAGTATACCACACCGGGCGGCACCTGAAAAGAGAAAATGCACCTCCCGATAGCAAACAAAAACGCGAGCGACCGTTTCGGCCACTCGCGTTTTTGATGTGCTGTATTATCCGTCCAATTTTTCCTGCGCCCGGTACTGCAGCGCTTCCAGCAGGGAATCCTCGTCCAGCAGGGTCTTACCGGCAAGGTCGGCCACGGTGCGGGCTACCCGCAAAATGCGGTCGTGCGCCCGGGCAGAAAGCCCCAGTGCATCGTAGGAGCTGCGCAGCAGCTGCTCGGCACCGGGGGTCATGCGGCAGATGCGCCGCACCTGCCCGGCGTTCAGCTGGGCGTTGCAGTGCACCCCCTTAAAGCCCGGCGCGGCGTAGCGCTTGGCCTGAATGGCGCGGGCAGCAAGCACCTGTTTGCGCAGCTCGGCGCTGCTCTCGGAGGGTGCGGCGGCGTGCAGCTCGTCAAAGGCGATGGGGTCCATCTCCACGCACAGGTCGATGCGGTCCAAAAGCGGGCCGGACACCCGGCTGCGGTACTGCCGCACCGCGCTGGGCGAGCAGGTGCAGGCGCGGGTGGGGTGGCCGTAATAGCCGCATTTGCAGGGGTTCATGGCGGCTACCAGCTGGAAGTGGCTGGGGTAGGTGGCGCTTCCGGCGGCGCGGCTCACGGTGATCTGCCCATCCTCCAGCGGCTGGCGCAGCACCTCCAAGCTCTCGCGGGAAAACTCCGGCAGTTCGTCCAAAAACAGCACCCCGCAGTTGGCAAGACTGCACTCGCCCGGGCGGAACTGCGCCCCGCCGCCGGCAAGGGCGGCAGCGCTTGCCGAGTGGTGCGGGCTGCGGAAGGGGCGGGCAGAGATCAGCCCGCGTCCCTGCGGCAGCTGCCCGGCGATGGAGTAGATCTTGGTCGTCTCCACTGCTTCCTCCCGGGTCAGGGGCGGCAGGATGCCCGGCAGGCGCTTTGCCAGCATGGATTTGCCGGTGCCGGGTGCGCCCGTCAAAAGCACGTTGTGCCCGCCTGCGGCTGCAATGACCATGGCGCGCCGCGCCAGCGACTGTCCCATCACGTCCGCAAAATCCGGCACCTGCTGCCATGCGTCCTCCGGGTCAAAGGGGATGGCGGCGGCAGGGGAGAGGGGACGGGTGCCCTTCAGCGCTTCCACCACCTCCCGGGCGGTGTGGGCAGGGTAGACGGTCATGGTGTCGGCGCAGGCTTCGGCTGCTTCAGCGGCGTTCTCTGCCGGGACGTACAGCGCCCGGATGCCGTACTCGGCAGCGGCAAGCGCCATGGGCAGCACGCCGGACACCGGACGCAGACTGCCGTCCAGCGCAAGCTCGCCCAGAAAGGCAGCATCGGCAGGCACTTCTTCCAGCTGTCCGCTGGCGGTCAGCAGCGCCAAAAGCAGCGGCAGATCGTACACCGGGCCGGTCTTGCGCACATCGGCAGGAGCAAGGTTGATGGTGATGCGCCGGTCGGGGAAGCGGAAGCCAAGGTTTTTGATGGCAGCGCGCACCCGGTCGGCGCTTTCCCGCACGGCAGAGTCCGGCAGACCGACAATGGAAAACGCGGGCAGCCCGCCGGAAACATCGGCTTCCACCGCAACGGCAAAGCCGCGCAGTCCGTTCAGGCCAAAGCTGTTGGTCACAGAATACATGGTGTCCCTCCCTGCATGGCGCATGGTTTGTCAAAAATGCCAAAAGTGGAAAATAATGGATATATCTACTATACTTCGACAGTTTTTTCTGTTCAAAATCATTATAGTAAAGCACAGGAAAGTTGTCAATGCAGCAGAAAGGAGAACGAGAGATCATGACAAATGGGGAATGTTGCCGGTATATCCGTACCTATTCAGAGCTGGAGGGGCTGCAGCACGCCTGCACGCTGGTTTACTGCGCCGCTTCCACCCCACAGGGGGTGCTGGCACAGCTGCGCCGGGAGCAGGGCGGCAAAGTGCGCAGCAGCACGGTACTTGCTCCGGCAGACAGCTTTGGCCGGATAATGCGGCTGCTGCGCTACCTGTGCGAAAACGGCGTGGGGCCGGAGCAGTGGCTGGAGGTGCTGGAGGATGTGCATCAGCCCTACCAGCTGCTGGATACATCAAAAAACGCAATGAACATAGCGGAAGAACCGGTTTTTTGTGGTATTTGTCGGTTTTAAGGGCACAAACTTCGGCCATTTTACGCAATTGACATAAGCGGAGCAAGAGTTTATAGTATAAGTAGGTTTATACAAACCGTTTCGATCCGGGGAAAAGATTTTAAACAAAGGTAAGGTGTACAAGATGTATCTGGATGAATATAAGCGCTGGCTGGCAGCGGATCTGGAAGATGCAGACCTGAAGCCGGAGCTGGCAAAGGTCGAAGGCAATGACGATGAGATCAAGGATCGCTTTGCTGTGGCGCTGAAGTTTGGCACCGCAGGTCTGCGCGGCGTGCTGGGTGCCGGTACCAACCGCATGAACATCTACGTTGTCCGTCAGGCAACGCAGGGTCTGGCAAACTGGGTGCTGACCCAGGGCGGCACTCAGACCGTGGCGATCAGCTACGACAGCCGCCTGAAGAGCGATGTCTTTGCCAAGACCGCCGCTGGCGTTCTGGCAGCCAACGGTATCAAGGTGCGCATCTATGATGCCCTGATGCCCGTGCCTGCCCTGAGCTTTGCTACCCGTTACTACAACTGCAACGCCGGTATCATGGTCACCGCTTCCCACAACCCTGCCAAGTACAACGGCTACAAGGCCTACGGTCCGGACGGCTGCCAGATGACCGATGACGCCGCCGCCATCGTCTATGATGAGATCCAGAAGACCGATGTGCTCACCGGTGCAAAGTACATCTCCTTTGCCGAGGGCGTGGAGAACGGCATGATCCGCTTTGTGGGCGATGACTGCAAAAAGGCGCTGTACGATGCCATCGAAGCACGTCAGGTGCGCCCGGGTCTGTGCAAGACTGCCGGCCTGAAGCTGGTGTACAGCCCGCTGAACGGCTCCGGCCTTGTGCCCGTGACCCATGTGCTCAACGATATGGGCATCACCGATATCACCATCGTGCCCGAGCAGGAGTACCCCAACGGCTACTTTACCACCTGCTCCTACCCCAACCCCGAGATCTTCGAGGCGCTGAAGCTGGGTCTGGAGCTGGCCACCAAGACCGGTGCCGACCTGATGCTGGCTACCGACCCCGACGCCGACCGCGTGGGCATTGCCATGAAGTGCCCGGACGGCAGCTATGAGCTGGTGTCCGGCAACGAGATGGGCGTTCTGCTGCTGGACTACATCTGCGCAGGCCGCATCGAGAAGGGCACCATGCCCAAGGACCCCGTGGCAGTCAAGTCCATCGTGTCCACCCCGCTGGCAGACGCTGTGGCAAAGCACTACGGCGTGGAGATGCGCAATGTGCTGACCGGCTTCAAGTGGATCGGCGACCAGATCGCCAACCTCGAAGCTGCCGGTGAGGTCGACCGCTTCATCTTCGGCTTTGAGGAGAGCTACGGCTATCTGGCCGGTCCCTACGTCCGCGATAAGGATGCCGTCATCGGCTCCATGCTCATCTGCGAGATGGCTGCTTACTACCGCAGCATCGGCTCCTCCATCAAGCAGCGTCTGGAAGAGATCTACGCTCAGTACGGCCGCTACCTGAACAAGGTGGACAGCTTCGAGTTCCCCGGCCTGACCGGCATGGAGAAGATGGCTTCCATCATGCAGAAGCTGCGTGACCAGCCCCCTGTGGAGCTGGCCGGCCATAAGGTGGTCAAGGTGACCGATTACAAGAAGCCGGAAGAGACCGGCCTGCCCGCTGCCAACGTGCTGATCTACACGCTGGAAAACGGCGCTACCGTGGTGGTGCGTCCCTCCGGCACCGAGCCGAAGATCAAGACCTACTTCACCACGCTGGGCAAGGATCTGGCGGAAGCACAGGCACAGAAGGACGCTCTGGCTGCTGCCATCGAGCCCATCCTGAAGTAAAACTATCCCAAAGCATCTGCGGGGCTGTTGCACGTTTTTGTGCAGCAGCCCTTTTTGCGTTCACCGGAGCAAAAGCTTTCCTCCGCAAGGGGTGAAGGCTTACTACAGCACAGATGCACTTTTGCTGTGTAAAATCGGTTGAAGTTTGCGCTGTGATACGCTATAATAAAACATGGTTTATTATAAGCAGCTGTGGGCGCGCAGCGCGGCACAGCAGCAGGGTAGGTGGAAGAGATGGAAAAAACTGTATCGGCAGTATTGGTGGCAGCGGGCTCCTCGACCCGCATGGGCTTTGATAAGCTCAGTTTTGATCTGGGGGGCGAAACGGTGCTGCACCGCAGCATCCGCGCCTTTGCCCAGTGCCCGCAGGTCACCGAGCTTGTGCTGGTGGCGGGCAAAAACCGGGATTTTGTGGCGCAGCAGGCGGCGGACTGCCCAAAGCCTGTGCAGATCGTAGCGGGCGGGGCTACCCGCGCCGAGAGCGCAAAAAACGGTGTGCTGGCAGCGCACGGAGAACTGGTGGCGGTGCACGATGCCGCCCGCCCCTTTGTGAGCGCGGCGGTCATTATGGCGGCGCTGGAAGCAGCTGCCCGGTGCGGCGCAGCAGCCCCGGCGGTGCCGGTGAAGGATACCATCAAGGCCGCTGCCCGGGGCGATGGCAAGACTGTGCCCTCGGACTGCGCGGTGCAGACGACCCCGGACCGCAGCACCTTGTATGCGGTGCAGACCCCCCAGTGCTTTGACCGTGCAGCGTATCTTGCGGCACTGGCGGAGCTGGACGCCACCCGCGCCCGCCTTGTTACCGATGATTGCAGCCTGTTTGAGCTGACCGGACGCCCGGTGCAGCTGACGCAGGGCGACTATGCAAACCTGAAGATCACTACCCGGGAGGATCTGCCCCGCCCGGCACAAAGAAAGGAAACGGAAATGCGTATTGGACACGGCTATGATGTACATCGTTTGGTAGAGCAGCGCAAGCTGATCCTTGGCGGGGTGGAGATCCCCTTTGAAAAAGGTCTGCTGGGCCATTCGGACGCAGACGTGCTGACCCATGCGGTGATGGATGCCGTGCTGGGCGCAGCGGCGCTGGGGGATATCGGCCAGCATTTCCCGGACAATGACCCGGAGTACGCCGGTGCCGACAGCCTGAAGCTGGCCTGCCGCGTGGCACAGATCCTCAAGGAGCACGGCTGGCGCATTGAAAACATCGACGCCACCCTGCTGTGCCAGCGCCCCAAGCTTGCACCCCATATCCCGGCCATGCGCGCCAATCTGGCGGCGGCTTTCGGCCTGCCGGTGGAAGCGGTAAGCGTAAAGGCCACCACGGAGGAGCATCTGGGCTTTACCGGCGAGGGACTGGGCATTGCCGCCCACGCTGTTGCCCTGATCGAAGCAGTGTAAGGGGGCACACACTCTCATGACACTGAATGCGATCATCGCCAATTTTCAGACCTTTAAAATTGTCGATCTGCTGGATATCATCATCATCGCGTTTCTGATCTACCAGCTGCTGGGCATTATCAACCGCACCCGCGCCGGGCAGCTGGCCAAGGGTGCGCTGCTGGTCATGGTTGTATATCTGGTGGCAAATACCCTGAATATGCGTACCGTTACATGGCTGCTCAACTCGCTGCTGCAGGTCGGTCTGCTCACCCTTGTGGTGCTGTTCCAGCCGGAGATCCGCCGCGCGCTGGAGCGCATGGGTCAGACCGATCAGTGGGCGTCCAAGCTGTTCAACGTAAAAGGGCGCTACAACGACCCCAGCCTGAAGGGCGCGTGGCGCAGCGCCATCATTGCCATCTGCGATGCCGCCGAGCGCTTTTCCGAGACCAAGACCGGCGCACTTATCGTGCTGGAACGCCACACCAACCTTTCCGAGATCGTGCGCACCGGCACCCCGGTGAACAGCGCGGTCAATCTGGAAGTGCTGGGCACCATCTTCTACGAGGGCACGCCGCTGCATGACGGCGCTGCCATCATCGAAAACGGCCGCATCAAGGCGGCGGGCTGTGTGCTGCCCCTTTCCAACAATCTGGATCTGGGCAAGGATATGGGCACCCGCCACCGCGCCTGCCTTGGCATTGCGGAAAACTCCGACGCCATTGCCATCGTGGTCAGCGAGGAGACCGGCATCATCTCCATGGCTAAAAATGGTGTGCTGATCCGTCATTTTGACCGCCAGAGCCTGTATACCCGCCTGATCGACGAGATGATCCCCAAGGAGTCCACGGTGGAAAAGAACACCGCCGACAGCTGGGCAGAGCAGGCGAAGAAGCTGTGGAACTGGATCAGCCAGAAAGGGGAGGACGAGCAGCAATGAGCAACCAGCCGAACAAGACGAACGGCGCAAAGCCTGCCGTCCGCAAAAAGAAGAATCTTCTGGATGACCGCCGCATCCGGCTGGCGCTGTCCGTGCTGGGCGCCATCGTTGCATGGATGGTGGTCACCATCATCGTCCAGCCCGGCACCACCAACACCATTTACAATGTGCCGGTGGACTACACCTACGATTCCGCTGCCTACACCTCCCGGGGCCTGAGCATCGTCAGCGCCGAGGATAAGACCGTGAACCTGAAGCTCTCCGGCGATGGCTACACCATCGGCGGGCTCAGCGCTTCGGATTTTGTGGTCTACCCGGACTGGTCCAGCGTGCGCGACAGCGGCGAAAAGACCCTGCGGCTGCTGGTGCGCGGCGCAAACGGCCTGCTCAACGGCGTGACCGTGACCATGGAGGGCAGCGACAACACGGTGGACGTGGTGTTTGATGTGGTGGAGGAAAAGACCCTGCCCGTTACCGTTACCACCAACTATCTGCGCATTGCGGATGGCTATATCCTTTACAGCACCGAGGTCTCCAAGGAGACTGTTACCCTGTCCGGCCCCAGCAGCGAGCTGAGCAAGGTGGCTACCTGCACCGCCGAAGCGTCTTACAGCAGCGAGCTGACCGAGTCGGTCACGCTGGACACCCCCCTGCGCTTTTACACCAGCGGCGGCAAGGAGATCAAGTTCCAGTACACCACGCTGGAAGAAAGCAGCGTGGACGTGACGCTGCAGGTGTACAAGATGGCGACCCTGCCGGTGAAGGTGAACTTTATCAACGCGCCGCGCGGGTTCGATAACTCGGTGCTGAGCTACGCCCTCAGCTGCAAGCAGCTCAAGGTGGCAGGCCCGGCAGAAAAGATCGATGCGCTGTCCACCTTGTCCATCGGCACCATCGACCTTTCCACCTTCAGCCTGAACAAGGTGTACGAGATGCCCATTGAGCTGCCGACAGATATCTATCTGCTGGACAATATCTCCACCATCACGATCAGCTTTGACTGCTCCGGGCTGGAGACCAAGACCATGAACCTGCCCGCCAGCTGCGTGCAGGTGATCAACCTGCCCGCTACCTATCAGCTGACGGTGGAGACCGAGCGGCTGATGAACGTGATCCTCTGCGGCCCCAAGGGCGCTATGGAGACCTTGACCCCCGAGCAGGTGGTCATTGAGATCGACGCCGAGGACTTTGCCGTGGCTACCGGCCAGCAGAACATTGCCTGCCGGCTGTATGTGCCCTCCAACGGCAAGATCTTTGCACTGGGCAGCTATGTGCTGCAGTGCCGCATTGAAAGCAACTAAAGTAAAAGGATAACACAACAAATGATTCTGGTTCGCAACATCCGTCTGCCCCTCTCTGCCGCAGAGCCGCAGGCATTTGAAAAGGCGCTGCACACCCTGCGGGTGCCCCGCAGCAAGGTAGAGCACACCGGCGTGGCAAAGCTTTCGGTGGATGCCCGCCACGGCCAGCCCAAGCTGGTGTATACCGTGGCGGTCACCCTCAGGCAGCCCGGGGAGGAAGCTGCGTTTGCGGCACGCTGCCCGGACGCTGCCCTGCACCGCCGCGCAGACTTTACCCTGCACGCGGGCACCCAGCCGCTTGCGCACCGCCCTGTGGTGTGCGGACTGGGCCCGGCGGGGCTGTTTGCCGCCCTGCTGCTGGCACGGCAGGGCTACCGCCCCATCGTGCTGGAACGCGGCCCCGCGCTGGATGTCCGTGTGCAGGCGGTGGAGCACTTTTCCGCCACCGGTCAGCTGGACCCCAACGCCAACATCCAGTTCGGCGAGGGCGGCGCGGGCACTTTCTCGGATGGCAAACTGACCACCCGCATCGGGGATGAACTGTGTGATTTTGTCACCGAGGTGTTTTTGCAGCACGGTGCCCCGGCAGAGATCGCGTGGAAGCAAAAGCCCCATGTGGGCACCGACCTGCTGCGCGGCGTCATCACCTCCATCCGCAGGGAGATCGAGTCTCTGGGCGGCGAGGTGCACTTCAACACCGCCCTTACAGGGCTGGAGCGCAAAAACGGTCAGCTTGTGGGCATCACTACTACAAATGGCAGCTTTGCCTGCGAGACACTGGTGTTTGCAGTGGGACACTCGGCACGGGATACCTTCAGTATGCTGATGGACAGCGGCCTTGTGCTGGAGTGCAAGCCTTTCAGCGTGGGTTTCCGCGCCGAGCACCTGCAAACCGAGATCGAAAAAAGCCTTTACCACGAAGCCGCCGGGCATCCGGCGCTGCCCCGGGGCGAGTACCAGCTCTCCCAGCACGTTGGCGACCGGTGCGTGTACACCTTCTGTATGTGCCCCGGCGGTCAGGTGGTGGCTTCCGCCAGTGAGGAAGAGCGTGTTGTGACCAACGGCATGAGCTACCATGCCCGCAGCGGCAAAAACGCCAACGCGGCGGTGGTAGTCAGCGTAGGCGGGGCGGATTTTGCCAATGACCCCCGCCGCGCTATCGCCTTTCAGCGGGAGCTGGAAGCAAAAGCCTACGCCGCCGGTCGCGCAGCCGGAGCCTACGCCGCCCCGGCAGAGAATGTGCAAAGCTTTCTGGAAGGGCGCGGGCAGCTGCGCATCGGCAGCGTGCAGCCCACCTACGACCGCGGCGTGACTGCCGCAGACCTGGGCGCACTGTTGCCCGGGGAGCTGGCGGATACCCTGCGGGCGGGTCTGCGCGCCTATGAGCGCAAGATCGCGGGCTACACCGCGCCGGACGCCATCCTCACCGGCCTTGAGACCCGCACCAGCAGCCCGGTACGGCTCAAGCGGGAAGAGGATCTTGTGTGCACCCAGCTGGCAGGGCTTTACCCCTGCGGCGAGGGTGCGGGATATGCGGGCGGCATTATGAGCGCCGCCGTGGATGGCCTGCGGGTGGCACGCGCCATCATCAGCCGGTATGCACCGGCAGAAGGGTGAGAAAATTTTGATGTACGATCGTGAAAACGATAACCGAAATAACGAAGGCCGGCAGGTACAGCAGGAGCTGGAAGATCAGCTGCGCGCCTTTGGCGACACCATGACCGATGCCTTTGCCCACGGCTTTGAGGGCAGGGGCATGGACATCGGTGACCGGGCGTGGGACGTGGGCAAGGCAGCCGTCCATGCAGCCAACTACGGCATCGGGGAGGCGGCAAAGGCCTTCCGGCAGGGGCGCAGAAGTTCCCCCTACGGGGATGTAAAGCAGCCCTCTGACGAAAGTGCTGCGGATGCCGATGCCGCCGGAATGCCCGACTGGTTCCGGCAGATCTTTGCAAAGCCGGAGCCGACCCCGGTGGAAAGTATCCGCATCAGCGCAAAAAAACGCCATAGCGCAGGTTGCACTTTGCTGGCTGTGGGCATCACCTTTGCGGTGATCTTCGGGCTGGGGACGCTGGGCTGCCTCATCGGGCTGGGCACTATTTCGCCGGCTGCTTTGGGTGACGTTGTGGTGTCGGCTACTGAGGGCGGCGGCATCCTGATGACGGGCACGGACTACGTTATGAACACCGCCTACAACGTGCTGGGCATCGTCAGCAGCGTGCTGGGCCTTGCCACGGCGGGCTTTGGCTGGATGACGGCCTGTGGTGCAGCCCGGATGAAGGCGGGCAGACAGATGGGCCAGTTTGCCGACTACGCCGACAGCGTGGACTACCATAAGGGCCTGCCTGTTTCGATGCTGGCCGACCTGACCCACCAGAAACCGAAAAAAGTGCACAAGCGGCTGCAAAAATACATCCACAAAGGCTGGCTGAACGCATGGCTGGACGATGAGACCGAGACGCTCTACCTGACGGCAGAGGACTACCGCGCCGCTAAGGAGAAAGCTGCCGCTGCCGCCGTGCCGCCGCAGCCGCAGCCGGAAAAGGCAGAAACCGGCGATGCTCCGCTCAGTCTGGATACCGCCCGCCGCTTTGCCGCCGTGCTGGAAAAGGAGCAGCAGCTCATGCAGGACGCGCAGGCGCGGGAAGAACTGGCGGCGATGTACAAGACCACTACCGCCATCTGCGACTGGCTGGAAGCACACCCGGAAAGCCAGCCCAAGACCCGCCGCTTTGCGGAATATTATATCCCCACTACCCTCAAGCTGCTGCACACCTATAACGATGTACAGGGGCAGCAGGGCGAAAACGCCGAGACCATCCGCCGGGATATCGCGGGCATCCTGCATACCTTGAATCAGGCGTATGAGAACCTGTATAACAATCTGCTTTCGGACGTAGCCATGGATATTTCTTCCGAGATCGCCGCTTTGCAGGGAATGCTGGCCAACGACGGCCTGACCGGGAGGGAATTTGAATGACCTACCGCGCTTGGGAACAAAAACCGCTGGACCGCACCGCTGTGCGGGAGCTGACCGCCGCCATTGCCGAGCAGGCAGCGGCGCAGCTGGAAGAGCAGGCCATGGACGAAGCGCCGTGGTCAGACGAAAAATATAAGGCCGTGCTGGCTGCCCAGCAGAAGGAAAACGCCCTGCTGGCGGGCATCCTTGCCGCCCGGGGCATCACCGACCCCGCCGAAGCGCTGACCTTGCTGGCAGGGGAGGAGGAGCTTTCCGACCCTGCACTGCTCACGGATATGGACGCCGCCTGTCAGCGCATCTGGCAGGCCATCGACAACGGCGAGACCATTGCAGTGTTCGGCGATTACGATGTGGACGGCGTGACCGCCACCGCCCTGCTGTACCAGCACCTCAAGGGCATGGGCGCAACTGTCAAGTGTATGCTGCCCAGCCGCGAGGGGGATGGCTACGGCCTTTCTAAAAACGCCATCCAGTCCATGCACAACAAGGGCTGCACCCTCATCGTGACGGTGGATAACGGCATCTCTGCCGTGGAGGAAGCCGACTTTGCGGCTTCGCTGGGCATGGATCTGATCATCACCGACCACCATCTGCCGCCGGAGACTTTGCCCAAGGCGGTGGCCGTGGTGGACCCCCGCCGGGAGGACGACCACAGCCCCTTCAAGGGTCTGTGCGGCGCGGGCGTAGCCTTCAAGCTCTGCGCCGCGCTGGACGGCTGTCCGCCGGAGGAAATGCTGGATTACTGCGGCGACCTTGCCGCTGTGGGCACGGTGGCGGACGTGATGCCGCTGGTAGGGGAGAACCGCACTCTAGTCAAAGCCGGGCTGCGGCAGCTGCAGCAGACCGACCGCCCCGGCTTTGGGGCACTTTTAGAGGAAGTCGGCCTTGCGGGCAAGCCCATCACCGCCGAGAACATCAGCTACGCCATTGCACCCCGCATCAACGCGGCAGGCCGCATGGATAACGCCGTTACCGCTTTGCAGCTGGTGCTCTGCGAGGACCCGGACAGGGCCGAGGAACTGGCGCATAAACTCAATGAGATCAACGCCCACCGGCAGGAGACTGAGCAGCAGATCTTCAAAGCTGCCGAAGAGCTGCTGGAACAGCAGCCCGAGCGGCTGGACGACCGCATCATGCTGCTGTGGGGACGGGACTGGCATCCCGGCGTCATCGGCATCGTGGCGTCCCGGCTGGTGGAACGCACCGGACGCCCGGTCATCGTGGTCACCATCGACGAGCACGGCGAGGGCAAGGGCAGCGGGCGCAGTGTGCAGGGCTTCAACCTGCACGCCTGCATCGGCTCCTGTGCCGACCTTCTGGTGCGCTACGGCGGTCACGCCATGGCGGCGGGACTTTCCGTCCGGGAAGAAAACCTGCCCCAGCTGCGCCGCCGCCTGAACGACTGGGCAGCCCGGGAGTGCCCGGTGCTGCATACCCCGCCCCTTACCTGTGATGTAGCCATCCATCTGGATCGTATCACGGTGGAATGCGTGCGGCATCTGGACCAGCTGGCACCCTACGGGGCGGAGAACCCCACCCCGGTGTTCCTGCTGCAAAGCGCCGTGGTGGACGGCGTATACCCGGTATCGGAGGGGCGGCACAGCCGCCTGCGGCTGCGGCAGGGCAATAGCTGCCTGTACGCCGTCTGGTTCGGGATGCCCGCCGAGCAGCTGCCCTACGCGCTGGGCGATGTGGTGGACGCAGCGCTGAACCTTTCGGTCTACGAGTCCGCCCGGGGCGCGCAGCTTTCCGGCCGCATCATCGACCTGCACCCGGCAGGGCTGGGCGCAGAGCTGGCGCGGCAGGCTGCACTGGTGCAGGCACTGCGCCGGGGCACCCCCCTGACCGATGAACAAAAGAAACAGATCGCCCCCGCACGCACGGATATCATTGCCGTGTACCGGGAATTGCAGTCCCGCCGCTGGCACGCCGAGGATCTGCAGCCCCTGTGCGCAAAGCTGGGCGAGGAGCAGACCGGCAAAACGCTGGTGGCAGTTGCCGCTTTGGAACAGGTGGGGCTGATCACCGCAGCGGAAAAAGGCGGGGCAAAGTTCTGGGAGCTGGTGCCGACAGCAGGCAAAAAGAACCTTGGCGATGCCCCCATCCTGAAATGTCTGGAGGAACTATAAATGCCTGAGGGAAAGAAAAATACTGCCCCGGTCCCGGCTCCGGTACGGGACGAGGACGGCTACTCTGCCAAGACCCATCTGCACCAGCCGGTGCAGGAGACCGCCACCGTAGCTGCTACGGCACTGCTGGCAGACGCACCGGAGGGGGCGCTGCCCTCTGAGGTGCGCCCGGAGATCGTAACGTGGGAAAAGCTGTGCGAGGCCATTCAGGCCAGCGGCAAGGCCTACAATATGGAGATGATCCAAAAGGCTTATGAGCTGGCAAATAACGCCCATAACGGCGTGTGCCGCCGCAGCGGTGAGCCCTATATCTGCCACCCGCTGGCAGTCGCCCGGCTGGTGCTGGATCTGGGCATGGACTCCGAGAGCATTGCTGCCGCCCTGCTGCATGACGTAGTGGAAGATACCCCCACCACGCTGGACGACCTGAAAGCCGCCTTTGGCGAGGAAGTGGCGCTGCTGGTGGACGGCGTGACCAAGCTGACCAAGATCCAGTTCTCCAATATTGAGGAACTGCAGGCCGAGAACCTGCGCAAGATGCTGCTGGCTATGAGCCGGGACGTGCGTGTGATGATCATCAAGCTGTGCGACCGGCTGCACAATATGCGCACCGGCGATGCATGGCCGGAGCAGAAGCGCCGCGATAAGGCTCGCGAAACCATGGAGGTGTACGCCCCCATCGCCAACCGCCTTGGCATTTTGAACGTCAAGGAGGAGCTGGAGGATCGCAGCCTGCATTATCTGGACCCTGTGGGCTATTCCGAGATCAGCCGGATGCTCAGCGAGCGCTCCGGCGAGGAGTTTTTGATCAAGGTGTCCGGCGTCATTGAGCGCCGTCTGGTGGAAAGCGGCATCGAGGGTGCCACCATCAAGCGCCGGGTCAAGAGCATCTACGGCATCTACCGCAAGACCATCATGCAGAACAAGTCCTTTGACGAGATCTACGATATCTACGCGGTACGAGTCATTCTGGATTCTCTGGCTGAGTGCTACAGCACCCTTGGTCTCATCCACGATATGTACCACCCGCTGCCCAACCGCTTTAAAGATTATATCTCCACCCCCAAGCCCAACGGCTACCAGAGCCTGCACACTACCGTCATCGGGCACGAGGGCATCCCCTTTGAGGTGCAGATCCGCACCCGCAAAATGGACGAGCAGGCCGAGTACGGCGTTGCCGCCCACTGGAAGTACAAGGAGGGCCGCGAAGGCCACGATAAGCTGGACGACCGTCTGGCATGGGTCAGCCAGCTGCTGGAGAACCAGCGCCTGAGCGAGGATTCCGGCAACCTGCTCCACGACTTGAAGAGCGACCTTCTGCCGGAAGAGGTGTTCGCCTTTACCCCCAAGGGCGATGTCATCAACCTGCCCACCGGCGCTACCTGCATCGACTTTGCCTACGCCATCCATTCGGCGGTGGGCAACCGCATGGTGGGCTGCAAGGTGAACAACCGCATGGTGCCCATTGACCATGTGGTGGCTACCGGCGAGATCATCGAGGTGCTGCTGGGCCCGGCAGATAAAGGCCCCAGCCGCGACTGGCTCAAGATCGTGCGCACCAGCGAAGCCAAGAGCAAGATCCGCAACTGGTTCAAGAAGATGCGCCGGGAGGAGAATATCCAGCAGGGACGGGACGCCTTGTCTAAGGAGCTGCGCCGGGAGATGATCCTCATCCCGGACGACCAGCTGGATGCCTTTATCGACGGCTGCTCCCGCCGGATGCGCCAGAACAACGCCGAGGAGCTGTACGCCGCCATCGGCTACGGCGGCATGACCATTGCCAACTGCCTGCCCAAGCTCAAGGAAGAGTGGCAGAAGCTCAAGGCTGCCGAGACCGAGGAGAATAAGTCGGTGGAGGATCTGCCCAAGGTAGACCTGAGCCGCGTGCACGCCACTGACGGCGTGGTGGTGGAGGGCTTCGATAACACCCCCATCAAGTTTGCCAAGTGCTGCAGCCCGCTACCCGGCGACCCCATCGTGGGCTTTATCACCCGTGGCTTCGGCGTTTCCATCCACAAGCAGACCTGTGCCAACGCCGTTGCCAGCATGAAGGATCCATCCAACGCCCCCCGCTGGGTCAAGGCCTACTGGGCAGACAGCGTGAAGGACAGCTACAAGGCCGGGCTGGAGATCATTGCCCTGAACCGCAACGAGCTGCTGCAGGACGTGCTCAGCGCACTGGCGGATATCCGGGTGCCCATCTATGCCATGAACGCCCGTCAGGTAGAAAACAACTGCGCCGTGGTCAGCCTGACCATCGGCATCAACAATACCGAGCACC
>ERZ1673751.956-NODE-956-length-23203-cov-5.129385_pt1 | contig 23203 bp, 18 predicted proteins | sample MGYA00580202_ERZ1673751 | MGnify/ENA primary metagenome ERZ1673751 (study PRJEB41218, sample SAMN15661780) | gut metagenome | host: Homo sapiens | place: Canada: London | collected 2015-08-20/2019-03-30 | study: EMG produced TPA metagenomics assembly of... | reverse complement strand
TTTTAACCTCGGCGATTGTCGGCAACGCTTATGCCCAGACCTGCGGTGCTCAGCCCTCATGTGCCGATTTGGGATATACACTGACTTCAACGTCGGGCTGTTTGGGAACGGCCGTTAAATGCCCGTTTGAAAACAAATATAACTGCATAACCCAGTCCAATCTTTCCGAATATTCCAAAAACAGCAGTAACTGGTGGTACAAAGACAAAGGTACCGGTCTGATCTTTCAGGGCGGGAAAGTAAACGTTACGACAAATAGTGATATGACGGTGTATTTCAATAAATCTTTCTCTTCTGTCCCGGCAACTGTGATTCTTACACCTTATGAACAGCCGACTAACCATTCTAATGATACGAACTATGTTGCTATGGCTGTCGGAATATCAACTTCTTCCTTTAAAATTCGCTATGTGGATTCTAATGATACAGGTCGTCGTCAAGGTTATGTCAGCTGGTTTGCCGTTGGTTATTGATTGCCATTAAACAACAAACCCCCGGATTGTGCCGGGGGTTTGCTTTTATCTGCAGACGGAACCGTTATTCAACGGCCAGAGCCTTGACTTCTTCGCCGTAGGCGTCTTTAACCGTCGTCTTAATCCGCATAAGCTGAATCCACTTGCGGAAAGCGCCGGCCAAAACGACAATCATCAGGAACATGACGATGCAGCCTAAGATAGCCAACAGATTCTGGTCTTTCGGCAGATATTGTTCAAATACCTGCAAATATCCGGCCCAGAAAGTTACAACCACCATGAAAATACCCGGAATGGCAACGGCCAGCGTGTATTTGCCGCGATTCAGGCGGAGCAGCATGGTGGTGCAGACAATCAAAGCACAGGCTGCCAGCAGCTGATTGCTTAAGCCGAACAGCGGCCAGATGGTGCTGATGTTTCCGGTGTAAACCAGATATCCCCACAGGAAAGTGAAAACGGCACTGGTAATGACAATGCCCGGCATCCATTCCTTATCGTTGAATTTCGGCATAGCCTTGCCCAGCATTTCCTGCAGGAAAAAGCGGCCGACGCGGGTTCCGGCGTCAACGGCGGTCAGAATAAACACGGCTTCAAACATCACTGCAAAGTTATACCAATAGGCAACCAAATGGTCCATATACGGCAGATTGCGGAAGATGTGAGCCATGCCGACAGCCAGAGAAACGGCACCGCCGGTGCGTCCGTGCAGGTCAAGGCCGATATGCTCTTCATAATAGGGCAGATCGGTTACTGCAAAATTCGGGTGCGCAGCCAGCAAAGCCTGATAAGCGTCATGGGAGGCGTTAATCGCAAAATAGTCGCCCGGCATCATGGTGCAGGCGGCAATCAAAGCCATAATCGCCACAAAGCCTTCGGTCAGCATTGCACCGTAACCGACAAACAGAATTTCTCTTTCGTTGCCGATCATTTTCGGTGTCGTTCCGGTGCCGATAATTGCATGGAAACCGGAGATTGCGCCGCAGGCAATGGTAATGAAAATAAACGGCAGAACCGGACCGTTGATAACCGGGCCGCCGCCTTGGTCAAACGGGGTAAACATGTGCATCATGATGTCCGGCTGAACGAAAATAATGCCCAGAGCCAGCATCAGAATTGTACCGATTTTAAGGTAGGTGGACAGATAATCCCGCGGAACCAGAAGCAGCCAGACCGGCAGAACCGAAGCAATAAAGCCGTACAGAGGAATGGCGATTGAAACGGTGTCTTTGTCCCAGTTGAACATCCAGCCCAAAACATCTTCCTGCATCAGGCCATGCCCCGAGATAATACCGATAACCAGCAGGGTGATGCCGATGATGCTGGCCAGCATAACGCCGTTTTCTTTATAGCGCATAATCAGACCCATCAGAATGGCAATCGGCATGGTAATCGCAACAATGAACAGCGACCACGGCGCATTATGCATGGCGCTGACGCAGGCCAGAGACAAACCGGCCAGTGTCAGAATAAGAATAAACAAAACCGCAAACCCGGCGATTGTTCCGGTAAACGGGTCAATTTCTCTTTCGGCAATGGTTGCCAGACTCTCGCCTTTGTGGCGGACGGAGGCGAAAATAACCACCATATCGTGAACGGCGCCGCCTAAAACGCAGCCGATGAGAATCCACAAGGCTCCGGGCATAAAACCGAACTGAGCGGCCAAAACCGGTCCGACCAGCGGTCCGGCGGCTGCAATTGCGGCAAAGTGATGTCCGAATAAAACGTTTTTGTTGGTTTTGACATAGTCATGCCCGTCGGCATATTTTACCGCCGGTGTGGTGCGGTTGGCATCCAGGCGTAAGACTTTATTTGCAATAAATACTCCGTAAAAGCGATAAGCAATCGCAAAAATACACAAGCTTGCAAAAACCACGGTCAGGGCATTCATCCCTTCAAAATGACTCCAGAAGCCGGTAGTCGCAGGCGCCGCAGGAGTCCCCGCTGCTGCCATTGCCGAATTAATCGCTAAGACAGAGAATAGCATACTGAAAAACAATTTCTTCATAGTATCATCCTCTCCTGATTAATAACGAAATTATTATATCCGAAAAGGTTTTATAAGTCATTAATCAAAAACGTCGGATCCATAATTTTATTTGGAGCAAATCATCTTTTCTGAAGCCAGACTTTAGGTGAGGCAACATTGAAACAGGGAGGTTACCATTCAATGATGCCGTCAAAGCGGTGTGTCTGCCGCCAGCGCAGCAAATCTTCCGAGGTTTGCACGCCGTCCTGAATAACCGCTTTGTAATATTCAATGCCGCTTATTTTAAGTTCGTCCGGCGTTTCAAATTTCAAGCGCAGGATTGTTTTGCGCTGTTCTTCGGTCATGGCGGCGATTATTTTTTCGGCCGTTTTTTCAAAATAGCCGTCATAGAAAGAGCCTTTTTTTATTTGAATCAGGTCAATCTGCCAGGTTTGCGCTTCATCGTCTTCATAATAAAGATGCCATTCAAAACAGCATTCGTCGGTTTCCGCCAAATTGGCAAAAGTGCATTTCTTTATGCCTTTGTGACGGCAAAGCTCGGCTATAATCGCAAAGCTCCGGCCAATGTCCAAACTGTCGGTGTAAATATGAAAATCAATGTCGCGGTGCTTGGCCAAAACACCGATTCTGAAAGAACCGACCGGATTGATCGTTGCTCCGGCTTTCTCCCAAATCTCAATAAGGTTCAGTGAGGAAATGACCATCCGGGCTTTTTCCGTCTGCTTTTGCGAAAGTTGAATATATTTGTCGTCCATCATAAACCTCAATCAGTTGTTTTGTTCCGAACATAAAATAAAACCGGCGGCCGATCAAGTTTTTTACAGCCGAGTAAATGTGAAATTTTAGAAAAATTGTGAAAATTTTGTCGACATTCTGTTTCGTTTATGTTATTGTGTGTTCAATAAAATTTAGTATTAAGATATTTTTTTGTTTCACCTAAACTTTATTTAATTATGAAAAAAATCTTTTGGGTCGGATGCGTTCTGGCTGGTGTGGCACTTTTTGCAAGCTGCCGTGGAGAGAGTGGAAAGACTGTTGAGGGAACCCCGATCGGTCAAGGTTTAATCATTAAAAAAACAGAAGCCGGAAAGCTTCAGCTGTGTGACAGTCTCGGGTCTTCTCTGGCAATTGAAGACTATGATGAAATTGACGGAAACGCCTTCTTTATCATAGCCCGAACCGGAGACAACATCGCGCTTTACCGCAACAACGGCCAGTCTTTGACGCGTTGTGATTCTTTTGCCATCCACCGCTACTATCCGGTAACGGCTGATGAGAGAGAACGGCGCTATCTGGAGACAATCGTTGACGGTGCTCACCGCGCATTTGATTTGGACAGCCTGACAATTCGCTCGGCTACCGAAGGAGTCAAAGACGGAATTTGGCCCATGGCCTGCGGATACAGCATTACCAAACAGAATAAGCTGTATCAGCTGGATGAAACCGGCAAAGACGAACCGATTATGCCGGGATGTCAGGAAATGCATATTATCAACCATAAGGGGAAGATAATTCTGCTGGTCAAAACGGATGATTTTTCCGGTTATTGCTCGGTTGACGGGCAGGGAATCAAACGGCTGAGCCGTGCAGGGTTTGTCTCTGCCAAAAAAGCCGGAACGGTTCTGTGGTCGGCGGAAGACGGAAAAATTTCCGCTATTGTCAAAGAAAAAATTTAAATATGTGAAAAACAGGCCTTGCACTCTGAAGTGCAAGGCCTGTTTTTTGTGGATGAAAATAACCCCGGTATTTTCCGGGGTTTGTAATATTATCTGCCGCCGCGGCTCCGGGAGGAAAGCCTTTTTTGAGCGGTCGTTTTCGGACGAGGTGTCGGCCGGGCCCGCTTAACATAAGTCTTTTGAGCCAGTTCTCGGTCAATTGCGACTTTCAGAGAATCTGTCGGACAATGATAGCGCGATTCTTCGCTGAAACGTTCCATAATTGTTTCCGGGTCTCCGCGGCAGCCGTACAAACTGCCAAGCGTGGCATTTTTCAAATTAACGATATTCTCGTCGATATTGGTTTGCTCATCAACCGTAATCTGCACTTCCCCGTGCAGAAAAGTCAGTTCATTCTTGCGCCGTTCCTGCAGCACTTTGTTGACGGAACCTTTTACATGGCAGTAATTCATAAACGCCTTGTCAAATTCTTTGCTGATGCTGTCGCCGCGTGTCGTAAAATATTCGGATGCCGTCAGGGCAAACTGTTTGGGGTTGCCTTTCCTGTCGTGCAAAATACCGGTGCCGCAATTGTAGAACAAACTTCCCATAATGGCGATTTCGGCTTGTGTCATCTGGTCCAGCGGCAGGTATTTGACCATATCTTCCGACATCTTGTTGTCAATGTGGGCGCTTACATATTCCAAAGCCTGCTCTTCCGTACGGATACAATCGCCCGGTCTCACCGGCTTGCCGTCAGGTCGAATGGTATTGCCGAGATTAATTGTCCAGATTTTGGCGGCCTTGTCATAATAGGCCCGGCTTTTCATTCCTTCAAAATGGGCAATAACATAAAGCATAAGCTTCTCGGAAGCTTTTAAATTGGCATGCTTCTTTTCCAAAATGATGCTGTCTTGAAACGCTTTGCGCTCTTGTTCAATCCTCGCCTGAACACTATCCGGAATTTCCGCAATGCTTGCCGGTTGAATGCTGTCCGGATTTTCCTGAACGGAATGAAATTCGGTAAAGGTTTTTGCCGCTTTGTCGGCACCCGGTTTGGCAATCAGCTCGGAACGTTTGACGCTGTCCGGTTTTTCCGGCTCGCCGCTGTTTTGCGCTGCGGATGTCCCGAACCATGAAGACATAACACTTAACGCAATCGCTGCTTTTGTTTTCAAACTCATCGCCAATCTCCAACCTTACCTGCTTGAATATATATAATAAAAATAACAAATTTTCATCAAAGACGCAATATTTTTAGAGTCTTTTTGTCAATTTTTTTATAGATTTGAAATATTCCCTCTGTATCATAATGCTGTTTCGATGACAGACTGTGCAATGCAGACATATCAGTTTCTTTGTTGAAATATTTGCTGTTCGGCCTGGCTGTATTGGCACTTCTGTCCGCCATAATTTCTTTAATCGTCGCTTATACTAAAGCTAAAAAACAAAGAAAAGGTCAATCTGAAACGAATTTATTTTCCTGATAACGTCTCCTATTTGTTTTCTAAGATTCTGTTCTTCTTAGAATTTTTATAAATTCTGCCGTAGTCCATTTAATATTCAAGGAAAACAATATGATGTTAATGATCCTGAGCAAAACATAGAACTCGGCGTAAGGGTCCTTAAATCAATATATGATGCTGTTCCTGATAAAGATATTGCCAAAATCGCTACTTTATGGAATGGTACAGGATTAAAAGAAGTAAATGATTATGGTGCTCGGGCAAAAGAATATTATAAAAATAAATCTTGGAATAACCCATTGGAAATGCCAAAAATTAAATCAAAAAAAGGAAAATAATGAAAATTTTATTTTATGTCATTCTGGAACTAATATTTATTATCGCCGCTTGGTTTTGGGGAGATTTATTTTTTATCTCAATGCTCAAACCTGGAGAAACATGCCTAACAGCAAATTATGGAATAAATATTGGTAACTATCTGGCATTAGGCTGGAATAACTATTTTCAATGGTTTTCAAATATAGAACAAATGCCATGCCGTATAACTTTTGCGGCATGGTGCTTATATTTTTTAAGTTGTTTTCCTGCATATGCTTTGTTAAAGGTGTATGGAATGTTTAAGCTTTCAATAACACTTAAATATAAATTTGTTATTTCAGAATATATATTTTACATTGCTTTATTTATGATATGGTTATTTTTGCAGCCAGGTCTAGTGTTAACAAGTTATAGTTTCATAAATGCTTTAATCGGGGTATTGCTACTATTTGTTCCTTTTATTCTGTGTTCTGTATTTATAATATATGGGTGTAACATGCATATAATGAAATTAAAAAGCAAATAAAAAGAGAAAACAATGAAAATAGCAAAATACATTATACTAGAGCTACTGATTATTGTTTTGTCTCTATTATGGGGAACAATGATGACGAATGACCATCAAAGTGGCGAAATCTGTATTACTCCTGCTTGGGGGGCTCAAATTCAAAACTATTTGGAATTTGGTTGGAATAACTATTTTCATTGGTTTAGAAAAGATGAACAAGCCCCATGTCGTTATGAAACATTTACAATCATCTGTTTTTATATTTTAGCCGTTCCTCTCTACACAGGGCTGAAAATTTATGGAAAAAATTATTTATACCAAGCCTTATCTTGGCAAGTAATAATTCCTGAATGGTTATTATATATATTTGTTTATTTGTATTTTTTGTTTAAACAAAAAAATATTATCTTAACACTTAGCAGTCTAGGAAATGCCATTCTTGGAGCAATACTCTTTTTTTTACCATTAATTATTTATGGTAGCTTAATTATCGTTGCCTTTAAGAAAAGAGAAAGTATCAGATGAAGAAATTCAATTTTTAGCTAGTATGATTTTGAGTCATCTGCTGTGTCACCTTGTTGTATCATTTAGCAGCTCACTAGTAAAAAATCAAAAAAAATAGCTCGTTATTTCAACGAGCTATTCATATACTTGGCTGGAGACGACGTGCAGTTTCCGAGTATATTTATAACGTGTAATTTAATGCTTTTTGCAAATTGTCACTTGAATCTATTGTGTTTCCCAAATAATATTCCTAAATAACAAAAAACAACCATATAGAAGGATTGATCTGTGACTATTGATGAATTAAAGGATGAATTTATTAAATTATATGATGCTCCAAGATTTAAGTTTAATACACCGATATATAAGCGGGTGCACGATGGTATTACAGAATTTATTTTTGAAAATCATTTAGAGAATACAAAGGAATGGCAAAAAATTTCAGATAACCTGTTATATAGGTCAAGCCAGTATATGACGCGTCGAGAAGCTGATATTATCATTTCAAATTTAGATCTATTAAAAAGAAAAATATTATCACGCCAAAATGAAGCTTTTTGGGAATATGTTCATCCTTGCATTAAAAAGATAGTTTTTGATAAATTTAATAGCTGCCAATATGCAGATAGTGTAGAGGCTGCATTCAAAGAAATTAATTCGAGATTAAAAAGAATATGTAGAAAATTGACTAATCAGGAAAAAGATGGAAACTCATTGATGACCTTTATCTTTTCTGAGAATAATCCTATTTTAAAGTTTGAGGATACATCGGTAGAAAGTGGGCTTAATGTTCAAAAAGGATATATGCAAATTTTTGCTGGAGCAATGACGGGTATACGCAATCCTAAAGCTCATGAAAATCAAACAATAAGTAAAGAGGCCGCTATTAAACGCTTAGTATTTGCTAGTCTTTTGATGGATAAAGTTGATGAAGCTGTAATTTATACTCAGATAATAGAGTAGACCATTTAAGTTTTTAGAGATATTTATATTTTTTGAATACTGTATAAAATATTTTTGAAGTCTTTTAAATGTTTGAAAATTATATTTTTCCATTTTTTATGATTATGGGTGGAGAGTAAATCATTAAAAGGTTTGTTGATAGTGTAGGTAAGCCTTTTATCTTTCAAGGTGCAATTTGAGAGGATAAGGCTTAGTAATATGTTTTTGGCTTTATTATCTGCCTGTTGCATAAATAACGAGAGATTACCGAGAATTCTAACGATTTTTAAAATAGCTTCCTTTAGGTTCGCGTTTGTTATCTTTTTTTCATCAAATTGTTGGCTCAAAGCATTTTGTAGGCATTTAATATCTTGATTTGAAAGCTTAATCTTTGAGAAAAGCTCTTCTTCTAATTGTTGCAAGATGATATTTTCATTGGTAGAAGAGTTTGGACAATAATAACATCTCAAGTATATGTATTTATTGCATTTTGCACTATAATCCGAGTAAACTTTGCGTCCACAATGACCACAAGTTATTAAACCTCTAAAAATGTAAGCATATTTTGATAATTGCTGCTGTTTACTTCCTTTGTGTTTGGAATCTAAAATTTCTTGAACGCGGTCGAACAATTCTTTGCTGATGATTTTGCCATGAATATGGGGTATAAGCTTGCCTTTAACACACATCATACCATAATAAAAAGGATTTCTCAAAATACTTATGATAGTATTTCTGCAAACAAAGTTTTTCTTTTGGTAATCAGGCGATGATTTATAATATTTAGGTTGTTTAGAAATTAATCCCATATTACAGGCTAATTGCAAAAGACTGCAACTGGAATGTAAACCGGTTGCGTATTCTTTAAACAATTTTTTGATAATCGGAGCTCGTTTTTTATCTATGATAATTTGAGACTTTCCATCTTTATCTTTGATATTAAGATAGCCGATAGGAGCCAAACTCTGCCATTTTCCTTGTGCCCAATTAAATTCCATACTTCTTTTTACATTGTCAGATAAAGCTAGAATATAACTGTTTGCCATTAATACGCACATATTCCAAAATAAAATATCCATTCCTCTTGAATCTTTGCTTAAAAGCAGATTTTCTTTCAAAAAGTGAACTTCAATTTTGCCTTGTTTTCGCAAATCATCTAAAGCCGGCGTGTCTTTGTATGACCTTTGCAATCTGTCAACACAATTGACAACAATTGCCACTTTATGCGGATATGCTAAAACGAATTTAAGCATTTCATGATATTGTTTCCGGTCGCCGCGAGAAGAGCTTTCCGTAATGATGAATTCTTTTATAATGGTAAAATTCTGTTTTTCGCAATATTCATAAATCGTACTTTTCTGGGCATCTATTGAAGCACCTCTTTCTTGTTTTTCACTAGACACACGAGCAAAAATTACAGCTTTACTACAAATTTTATTATCTTCCGGTTTGTATTTTCTTGGCACAATCTTATCCTTTCTTATTATGCATAAGTATTGTGTCGTGAAAATCTCGAAAAGTAAGTGATAATTATAAAAATGTTAACGGCTTTTTCAGTTTGAAAATCAATGCTAAAACTTGTAATAAATAATGTTTTTTAGAAGTTAATTTGCCTTTACAGATACAGTGAATGTCTACTTTTAAGGATTGAATCTCTACTTTTTTATCCAATCTCTAAAACAATGTTTTTCTGTTGCAGTAACATTGACGGCAAAAATGTTACTAAATATTCAAAAATTTAGCGAAATGCTAACTAATGTTGTTTAATATTGAAAAAAATAAGATTCTTGGATACTTGAGGGCGAAATGGATAAAGAAACGGCGATAAAATTATTTGAAGAGCAAAAAGTTCGCGTTGAATGGGACGAAAACCAAGAAAAATGGTGGTTTTCGATTGTTGATGTTGTTGCTGTTTTAACTTCTTCAGAATATCAAACGGCAAGAAACTATTGGAAAGTTCTAAAACACAGGCTTTCTGAGGAAGGAAATCAGTCGGTTACAAAATGTAACCAACTGAAAATGAAAGCAGCTGATGGCAAGATGTATCTAACCGATGTGGCTGATACGGAGCAGCTTTTGCGTCTTATTCAAAGTATTCCTAGCCCTAAGGCAGAACCATTTAAAATGTGGCTGGCAAAAGTTGGACGGGAACGTATTGATGAAATGGAAGATCCGGAAATTGCTATAAATCGTGCGTTGGAAACTTATCTCAAAAAAGGTTATTCTGAAAATTGGGTCAACCAACGTTTAAAATCCATTGAAATTCGCAAAGGCCTAACCGATGAATGGGAAAGAGGAGGTATTCGAAAAGGCTTGGAATATGCTATTCTAACCGATGAAATTACCAAAGCCTGGTCGGGCATGACGACTAAAGAATATAAAAAACTGAAAGACTTAAAAAAAGAAAATCTCCGCGACAATATGACAAATATGGAATTGGTTTTGAATATGTTAGCCGAAGTTTCAACGACTGAAATTTCACAAGCACAAAACCCTAAAGGATTAGAACAGCACAAAAAAGTTGCCCGTGCCGGAGGTAATGTTGCAAAGAAAGCTCGGAAAGAGTTAGAAAGTAAAACTGGCAAAAAGGTTATCAGTAAGTAAAATGCCAAACATTTAAATCAGCAGTTGGAAGATATGTCTGATAACACTTAGATACATTTCTCAAATTCTTCCAAATTTTCCATAGCAATATCTTTCCACTTTTTATAATTGGTACAAGAAAGCAATTTATCAAAAGGTGCTTGAATCTCGTATTTTAATACATCGCCATCTAAAACACAGTTAGTCAGAAGCTTTTTCAGAAGCATATTTTTTTCATCCGGTGAGGCTTTTTTCATTAAGTCTGATACATTTGATACAAAATCAATAGCTTTTTCAACATTTTCTTTTAAGTCTTTGCTGATGTCAGTATATTTTTCAGCTCTTGCTTCTAATTCTTTCTTTTGTTCAAGATATTTTTGTTTTTCGGTTTCATATTTTGCCTTATTAATATCTTGATCAAGGAAACATTCCCATAGTCTCTCAAGTCTATTGTCAATAATGTTAATCTGTTCAGCTATCTTTTTTCTAACACTAGCATTTATTTTCTTTTCATCTTCTAAACTTGCGGTAATAGATTGCTTTAACAAATCCTGCATAGTCGGAGATATACGGATTTGATGAAAAATTTCTCTGTCCAGTTGCTCAAGTATAGTGTTTTCATTAACTAATTTTTGCTTGCAAGCGCCATTTTGATGACTACAACGGAGATATACATACTTTTTGTTGTTTTTTGTGTGTTGTTCCGATGTGACTGCACATCCGCATTTACAAGTAATTAACCCTCTGAAAATAAAAGGAATACCTGAATATTTTTGTTCTTTGCAGAACTTTTCTTTTTTTCTGGTTTTAAGAATTTTTTGTACCTTATCAAATAATTCTTTGCTGATAATAGGTTCGTATACATGATTTATCAATTTATAAAAAGTTTTAACAGGCTTTTTTGTTCTTTCATCAATTTCTTCATCAGCAACATACATAGCACCATAGTAAAACGGGTTAGTCAGAATATCATGTATTTTGTTGCGGCTTACAGGACAGTATTTACCATAATTTTTTGATCTGGGGTTATAATTCGGTTCTTTGGACATCAAGCCTTTTTCTGTCGCAGACAACCAGACACTTTTTAACGAATGCACACCACTGGCATATTCTTCAAAAATTTGCTTGATAATTGGTGCGCGTTCAGGATCTAAGATAAGTGTTGATTTTCTTCTTTCGTCTTTAGCGTTTAAATACCCGATAGGAGCCAAACCTTGCCATAATCCTGCTTCACGATTATGTTTTTGACTGCGTTTAACATTCTTATTCATAGAAGTTAAGTATAATTTTGCGGATAAAATACCAAAGTCATATCTTGTAAATTCGTCATCTGTGCTAAATTTATCAAGGATAAGGCTCTCTACAATAAAATGAACTTCAATTTTATCGGCTTTCAATAATTCTTTTATTTTTTCGCATTCTTCAAAACCTCTTTGAAGACGGTCAAGTGTATGTACAACAATGGCGGTTTTATTTTTCTGTTTTTCAATAAACTCTATCATCTCATTAAATTTTTTGCGACCGCCACGCGTTGAACTTTCCGTAAAAACAAAGGCTTTAGGTGTTGGTTCAATGATAATGAGATTATTTCTTTTACAATATGATTGTATGGCTTCTACTTGAGCTTCCAAACTGGCACCGCGTTCTTGTTTGCGACTTGATACGCGCGCCAACATAACCGCTTGTTTACATTCTTCAATTTCTATAACTTCTTTGTATTTTTTCTTCATTTCTATTACTCTATTGTTTTTACACTATATTTATTATGTCGTGTTAATTTGGGAATGTACGCAAAAAAATGCACCCGTTCGCAACTTTTTTACTAATATTTTGCCGATTTTTCAAAGGATTAACCTCTTGTCTTATGGGGCGCAAGGTTGAATTATTAAAAGTTATTGTCATCAACGACAAATTTTTTTGCATCCGGCGTTTCATCTTCTATAACGGCTTTCACGGCTATTGTATAAAAATCAATCAGATTGTTTGTCATTTCGTTTAATTCAATATCCGTAACATCGGGATAAAGAATTGATAACTCTTTAGCGAGTAAATCTTTACAATTTGTCATGTTATTTAGAATGTTGACTTGAAAGATTTCTACTAAATTTTTTGAAATAAATTTTCCAAATAGTATATTTAAATATAAAAAAGTGCCTTAAGCTTGATGACCTAAGACACTACGAGTTTAACAATAACGAGTTTTAATTGTTTGTATCTATTAGATGTCCGTCTTTCATATACAAAATTTTGACTTTCCCATCATTTACTAATTTGGACATATTATGAGTTACTAATAACACATCATTTTCAGAAGTTATAATTCGAAAGTGACATTTTGATTTTTTTATATCTTTTATCAATTCATCCAAATTAGCAGTTTCAGGATATAAGTCATAATAAAATTCTTGGTCTTTGTTAGGGGCACTATATGTAATCAAGTCATCTAATATATCTTCAATTTCAGATTTATTATTACAACTAAAATAAATTATTTCTTTTAACATTGTTTTTCTCCCAAAAATTAATAACAAATATTTTATGTCAAGGTTGAGAAAAAATGTAAAACAGATAATAAAAAATTTTGGGTTGAATAAATGACATTGATGTCACTTAATGAACCTCTGCAAATTTTAGCAGAGGTTGCGGCTCTGACCTGCCGGCTACCGCGCCCATACTCTCCGGCCGGGATACACCTACCTACCAGCCCGTACCGGTTAGGCTTAAAAATGACTAGTCAAAATTGAAAGAGGCCTTTACGTGCGAGCCTTAAAATGGTCCTAGCCTTTTTCAGTAGGAATATTTTTAACTTCTTTTCTCATTTACCGAGAAGTTGGAAACCTATCGTCAACATATAACATCAGGTTAAAATGGTCTTTTATGATTTAATGACATCGATGTCACTTAATGGATATTGATTAACCTTTAACATCCGAGTTTTAAAGGTTAGCTTTTTCTTTATATATACGTCGAAAAATCTCAAAAGTACGCAAAAAATATACCATTTAGAAATTTTTTCATCAAGGCCAACCGAAAACGCAATTCTATAACATTGTATCATTAAACCTGTTTGACAACGATCCATCATAATCTTGTCATCTGTTTTTAGCAGTCAGGGATACGAGGAAGCAATAAGCGCGGCCTTTGTTATTATTATACTTAAAATAAATAAAATTAAAAACAATAAATACCAATAAAATTAAATACTTAAGAATAAATAACATTAAATAAAGATACTAAGAAAGAAGGTATAAAATGACGAATAACACCTTACTTCAAACCTTAAGAAAGCAGATGTCAAACCAGATACACTATGACTATCGTCCCCATGTATCACCAATGACAACAGTAGGTATGAAGTCCATGTCGCCAAGTAAGCAGATGACGCGTAACCAGATAAACACCAATACAATTAAACCAAAGAGAAAAGCAACAGGTATCGCGTCATTGGGTCCGGCGACAAGGTTGAATATGTCTGTTGGTGATTGTATTTCTTCCTTATGTATTAGTCCTATCTGTAATATTAATTCTTTTGATAATAATTTTGTTTTTTCTTCTGTATATGATGAATTTGGTAATATTAATCCTTTAAGTTGTTATGATGTTTTTGTATCTGGTTTGACTATTCCTATATATAATAAGTATCCTTTTTCTTCTTATACGGATAATGGAAATATTTTTACTTTTGGTAGTGCGGGCAAAGCTGATGTAAATTTTATAAACTATATGAACGGAATCGTATATGCAGGCTCATCTATCCGTAAATGTTCTAATCCTGCAAATCCTAGTCAAAACACAAGCATAAAGAATCAAAAATCAGCCCGTGGTAAACAGATTGATACTAAAGTAATTAAACCTATACCAAATGAAACAACTGAGTCCTGCGGTCAAAAAACAGACTCCTTTGTAAAATCATTGTTTTGTTGTAAAAATTCATTAAGTGCCGAAGAAATAAGAAAAATATTAAATGAATGGATAGGTAGAGAGTATCAGCCAACGCATTTTTTGACATTACAGTTACCGGAAAATAAGAAGTCTGCTGATTTAATGACATCTATACGACATCTGAAAAACATTATGAAGGCATTTGAGAAAAGTTTAATGAATAATTGGAACAGACATCATCTTCGGTTTATTGCTTTTGCCGAAAATGGTATCTCTGATGACTGGCATTTCCATATTTTGTTTAATCAAGGCAAGTTTATAGAACAGGAATTACAAAATGCTATTCTAAAAGCAACTATACGTGAAAACCTGCCTTTTTATTGTCTGAAACTTGATAAAATCGATGAAAATATGCTTACCGTTGATTCATATTGTACTAAAGAGATTAAAATTTATTGGAATGGTAATTTTGACAGCGACCGGATTATATTTTCAGAATGTCTGTTTGGTTTATAAAAGTTTTTGACGTCAACGACAATTTATTTTTTGCAAATTAGAAACGGAAAAATAATTAAAAAATTTGTTTTACAATCCCAGAGAATCACGACATTACAATGTTATCAGATTCTTTTTGATGGTTATAACACATTGTAAATAGGTATTATTATGTTCAACCTTTGTAAATTTTAGCAGAGGTTCATTCAATCGACCTCATTTACAATTTTAATTAGGTTAATCTTTTGAATTTACATAAATATCTTGTTAAAATATATCCCATTGCTCAATAAACAACCCAGAAACAAGCGAATTGGATAAAAGAAGTAAAACATAAGCCCGACCTGAAATCAATCAAACCGGGCTAAATTATAAACTTTATCTATGGAACAGTTAATAAAAGTTGTTTAATATTCGCTTGCCAGCATAACGGTCATTACTCTATTGGTTACATCAGGATTGCTTGGATCCTCTGATAAGTATTGATAGTTTTTGTCATAGTAATCAATTTTGAAGTATATCATCTCGCCGTTATAATCAAAACTACCAAAATCGTGTTCATTATAAGGATCGTTAGCTTCGGTAAAATGATTAAACTGTCTGACTTTGGATAAAATTCTTGCAATATCATCTTGTGATTTAGCATTTATACCAGCAGTTAACATTACTCTTCCACCAATAAGATGTTTGCGAAGATTGTCATTTAAGGTTTTAATATCTGTCATAACACACCTCTTAAGCAGATATTTCCGAAGCAAGAAACATTTTGAATTTTCTTAAGGCCTGTCTGACTGATGTATGACTTCTTTTGCCATAGCTTGATTTTTCGCCAGTTATTTCATATTGTGGCAAGATAGAAGAAATATTTTCAACCAGATGAGCAAGTGTATAACCTTCTTTCCGGCATAATCTTTCAACCCGTCCCATATAATCCGTAGCAGTCAAAGCAGAGTATTTATTTTCCAACAACCAATTTTCAAAATTCTTCAACATAACACAATCTCCTTATCATCAAATTAGTTAACAAAAACCGGCTCTGTACAAACGGCGACCATTGTCTGCTTCAATCTTTGACATTCGGCCAGACAATCGCTGAAATATTGATACGGAGTTGGAAGAATTGTGTCATTGAGTTTTACATACCACATAACTTTTTCCTTTCATAAATAGTCGTTTTACTCATTAACTATTTATATTATGCGGTGTATTTTCTAATTCGGGAGCCCCTAAAACGCACGAAACCAACGACATTTTGCTACGATTTGGACGGGATTACTAATTTATGGACGGGAAAGGCTTGGTTTTTGATTTAATGACGTCAATGTCACTTAATCGAAATATCGCAAAATAAAACTATAACTGTTTTTCTTGTCAAAAGATTGTTGAAAAACTTGCTTTTAGAAAATGAACTTTATACAATAAGTAAAATTAAAAAAAGACAAATTAACAGTATTAAGGAATAATAATGCCTATTTTGAACTGGTTAGGGCGTGATGAGGCTCTTAAAACGGCAAATAAAACACCATATCGGCTACTAGAAGAAGTGCCGGAGCTTGGTTATGGTGATAAAACCAAAGAAAATATGATTGTTCAAGGTGATAATCTTGAGGCTTTAAAGGCATTATTACCATTTTATGCTGGGCAAGTTAAATGTATCTATATAGATCCGCCGTATAATAGCGGAACTATGCAAGATATTTTGTACAATGATAATGTTGAGCATTCTCAATGGTTATCAATCATTTATCCCAGATTAGAAACGCTACAAGAATTTCTTAGAGAAGATGGGTGTATTTTCATAAGTATTGATAATAAAGAATATGCATATCTTAAAGTTATTTGCGATGAAGTATTCGGTCGAAATAATTTTAGATCAAATATTGTATGGAAAAAGGTTAGCAGCGCAAAATCTCAAAGTAATTTTTTAGGCAATGTTGTCGAATATATACTTTTTTATTCCAAATCAGATTTATGTAATTTCTATCCGCAATACATAAAAGGAAACGAAGATAAAGATGCTAAAAACTATCCCTATATTGAAGAAAATACGGGACGAAGATATGGTTCTTTTGATTTTACACAGAAAGGTCAAGGAGAAGCCAAAATATTTTGGGGAAAATCAATTAATCCTCCTAAAGGAAAACATTGGATTTGGACACAAGATAAGATTGATGAAGGTATATCAAAAGGCATAATTTTTATGACTAAAAGTGGATTGCCTAGACTTAAACGTTATCTAGATGTGAAAAAAGGGAATTATATTAGCGACTTATGGAATGATGAGGACGTTGCTCCTATTTCTGCAAATTCAAAAGAAGCTATGGACTTTTTTGGTCAAAAATCAGAATCTTTAATAAAAAGAATATTAGAATTGTCCACTAACAAAAATGATCTAGTTCTTGATTCTTTCTTGGGTTCAGGAACAACGGCGGCGGTAGCTCATAAAATGGGACGTCGATACATTGGCATAGAAATGGGAAATCATGCTATCACGTATTGTGTTCCAAGGTTGAAAGCGGTTGTTGATGGTGAGCAAGGCGGTATTTCAAAGGCTGTTAATTGGCAAGGTGGCGGCGGTTTTCGCTTTTATAAACTGGGAAATGAAGTCTTTGATGCCGAAGGTAATATCAACGAAAATATCAGTTTTGAAAACTTATCAGCCCATATATGGTTTACAGAAACAAAAACACCATTTAATAAACCAACAGAAAAATCAACATACCTTGGTATTCATGATAATGTATCTTATGCTTTGCTTTATAACGGTATTTTAAGAGATAAACGTGTTGATGGTGGTAATGTCTTAACAAACAAGACCTTAAACGTTATTTTGGAAGATATGCAACACCAGCCATACGAAAAACTGGTGATTTATGGTGAAAGTTCCCGTATCTCGCAAGCTCGTCTAAAAAGCCTCAATATAGAATTCAAACAAACTCCTTATGACATCAAAGCGAGGTAGACGATGGAAGTAAAGAAGAATAAGTTTGTGAGTGATAACCAAGCATTGAGCGATAATCTCAATAATAATACGGTTGCAAGTAATAATAACATTGGTAATGATAATTTTAGTAAAAATTCTTTATTTAGCTTTATAAATTGTTTTAATGGGCTGGATAAAACCATAGCTTTGTTTTTTCCATCAATAAGAGAGGCAATGGTCGAAAGATATAGGGCAGAAACCTTATGCAGAATTGGAATTAAAGCTTCAGATATATTACAAATATTAGGAATTTCAGCAAACCCTATTCCGCCCAAAGGGGCAATACCTTTGTTTGACAAATTATCACTTGAACATGAAGAAGAAATGTACGATGTGTGGGCTAAGCTATTAGTTGAGATGGCAATAGAATATAATCCTATCCAATTACAGTACGCTGATATATTGTCAAAAATAGGTAGTAATGAAGCTAAACTATTGAAAGAAATATATCTGAAACAAAAGCAACATGGCGGAAGTCTTTTAGAAATTGGATATATACAATCACAAGGAAAAGAACTTGTGAAAGGACACAAATTACTTTCAGCAAGATTGGAGGGAGAGGCTTTATATTTAAATGATCCTGTTCCAGCAGATTTTGAATTTATATTCCCTTACTATATGGAAGCTGAACCTAAACCAAATACAGAAAATAGTTTACAACAAGATGTTATTCAGAAAGATTTTTCACAAGAAGTTATAACATCAGTTAATTTATTGGTTCAATTAAATTTAATTCATAAAAAATACACGGTATCTCATGATAGATACGATAAAGGCTGTTGTGCCATTTCAAAGATAGGAATATTATTAACGGAGTTTGGATATTCCATGGTAGATTGCCTAGAAAGGAAGAACAATGCAACTGAAGAACTATCAAAATAATACGCTGAATGTTTTATACAAATTCTTTGAAGAAGCACGTATATGCGGGCATAAACAGGCTTATGAGAATATTGTATCTAACCCCGAAATAAGCCATCGTTTAGGAAAGCTTAAGAGTGATTATGTTGTATGGTCAACAATTCCGAATACGCCGCGCGTTTGTTTGAAAGTTCCGACTGGCGGTGGTAAAACAATTATTGCGGCTCATGCTATTAAAATAACAAGCGAAGTATGGCTTGAGCGGGAATTTCCTGTTGTTTTGTGGTTTACGCCTTCTGATACTATCAGGCAACAAACGGCAGAAGCTCTTAAAAATCCCCGTCATCCATATCGGGAAGCTTTGGATGAACAGTTTGGCGGTCATGTTAAAGTGTTTGATATTGATGAAAAGTTTAATATTCGTCCTTCAGATATAGAGCAAAATTTATGTGTTATTGTTTCAACCATTCAGTCTTTCAGCAAAAAAGATACCGCAAAATATAATGTTTACAAACATAATGAAAATTTAGAGCCACACTTTACTCATATCTCTGCACAAGAGGGGATGGAAAAAGATGAAAGCGGTCATCTCAAATATTCGTTTGCCAACTTATTATTTGATCATAGACCGATTATGATTGTTGATGAAGCTCATAATGCGGTGACTAATCTGAGCGCGGAAATGCAAGGGCGAATCAATCCGTCTGCGATTATTGAATTAACAGCTACTCCGAGATTGCAAAACAATACTCTGTATAATGTGTATGCAACGGAACTAAAAGAAGAAGAGATGATAAAACTTCCGATTGCTTTAACAGAGCATAATAATTGGGAGTTGGCTGTAACGGAAGCAATCGCCAAACGTGCAGAACTGGAAAAAGCCGCTCAATATGAAAAAGAGTATGTTCGTCCAATTTTGCTGTTTCAAGCGCAAGACATAAAAGGTGAAGTAACAGTCGAAAGACTGAAAGAAAATTTAATCAATGTCCAAAATATTCCGGAAAATGAAATTGCCATAGCAACCGGAGAACAAAAAGAACTGGACGGTGTTAATATTTTCGACCGTAGTTGTCCTATCCGTTATATCATTACTGTTCAAGCCTTAAAAGAAGGCTGGGACTGTTCGTTTGCGTATGTTTTATGCTCTTTGGCAAATGTTCAAAGTGATACTGCTGTTGAACAGCTGCTTGGACGGGTTATGCGTATGCCGTATGCGAAAAACCGCAAAATAAGTGCCTTAAACCGAGCCTATGCTTATGTTTTATCGCCAAAGTTCGGCGTGGCAACGGATTGTATTGTTAAAAAACTTGAAAATAAAGGATTCTCTGACGAAGAAGCCCAAAATGTTATAGAAAGAACTCCGGCAAATGATTTATTCAGCAGTAATCCGCAACCTAATAAAATTATTCTTACTTCAGAAACTATTATCAAGACACAAGAGTTGCCCAAAACAATAACTTTACAAAAGGAAAGTAACGGTTCGCATAGTCTTGTTTTCAGCAATGAGACAACCTCAGACGATATTGAGAAAATTAAGCCGATGCTTAACGAAAATGAGCAATTTGAGCTGGAGACAAAATTCGAAAATTATAAAAATAAACAGGAAGAACCAACACCGGCAAAAAATGGCGAAAAATTTAAAGTGCCGCAAATGTTTGTGGAGTTGCAAGGTGAACTTGAATTAGCCGACCCTGAAATTGTTTTTGAATATTTTGATTGGGATTTAAATGAGTATGCACCATATCAGTTAAACGAAAACGAATTTAAAATCGCCAGACAAGGCAATAGTTTTACGATTGATATTGATGACCATGCTTTAAGATATTCTCCGGCAGGTGAAGAACAGCTGTCTATGCCTTTTATGAGTATTGATAACTGGACACCGGAAAATTTAGTGCGATGGTTAGATAAACAGTTAAGAGATTCGTACTTTTCGCAAGCAACTATGCTAAAATGGCTGACTAATGTTGTTTCATATTTGACAGAGCACAGAGGAATCAAAATAGCCGAGTTAATGCTTGCAAAATATGCTCTTGCGACTAAGTTGTCAAATAAGATTAAAGATGCCTATGCTAGGGCTCGAGTGCAATCTCATCAAACATCTTTCTTTGCTCCCCAGGCTCGCGTTGAACTAAATTTTGATAATGGTTTTGAATTTTTTGACAATATGTATGCTAATGAGCTGCTATACAGGGGAAGATACAAATTTGCCAAACATTATCTTGGTGCAAATAATGTTCCCAATTTTGATGGTGGTGTTGATGGCGAAGAGTTTCAATGTGCCAAAGCTATTGATACGAATAAAAATGTAAAATATTGGATACGAAATGTTGCCAAACACCCGAATTCATTTTGGCTTCCGACCTCAACGGATAAATTCTATCCCGATTTTGTAGCCATGCTAAATGATGGACGAATTCTTATCGTTGAATACAAAGGTGCACATTTGATTGATAATGCTGATACAAAAGAAAAAGCAGCTATTGGAGCATTATGGCAAGCTAAATCAGGTGGTAAAGGGCTGTTTTTGATGGCAGAGAAAAATAAAGATGGTTTAACTGTTGCCGAACAGATAGAAGTAAAAATAAACAAATAAGGTGCAAAAAAGAGGTGGTCGAAACCACCCCTTAATCAAGTCCGAATGTCTAGTCTTTCAAGCTTTCAAGGCATCTGTTGAACAGATTAGGCAACAAGGCTTCGCCGCAGAGCTGTCTAAGCAGGTCATCATTCGGTCTGGCCCAGACTGGAATTGCCTTAATAAAATTATCATCAAGTCCGGTCAATGCAAAAATTTCAGCTATGCTATATGGACGAGGGTCACTATAAATAGTCCTTCCTTGAGCATCTGTGCCTATAGGATTCCCTGGATGCAAAGTCCAATCACCGCATAGGCAGTCACTACCTTGAGTAATTGTATGTGAAGGCTTGTCCCAAGGGTTGCATCCAAATACGCTGTTTATATGTTGTGCTTGGCTTGGTGTTCCATCGGGATTGACAACCATTGAACGTGACCACCCCATTTTTTCAAAAAATTTGATAGCTGCTTCGCCAGATGGCACCAAGCGGATAAAAGCCTCTTGGACAGGTGAAACGTACGGAATGCGGTGAAATTCATTGTCTGGATCTCTCATGCGTTTGGAATCAAGCATAGTGTATACTTTTCGGTCACCAATGACTTCAAAGCAGGTCAGTTGCTTGTCATCTGGAACGGGAAAATTCCACACCTGACCGCGTCGGCACAAGATGATGCCTCTTTTTCTTGCCTGAGCCGTACCATAAAAGCTAGCATCAAGAATTTTAGCATGAACCTGCAAGCCATATTGTCCAAGCTCATCAGTAATATGCTGGAGGATTGTTTTTCCGTCAAGCCTATCGGTTATAACGGCATCTTGCTTGCCGCTAATGAAATAAGGTGCATTTTCCCACATTATCCAATCGACAATGCCACCAAGCTCAATGATTTTTTTTATCAGCTTAAGCGCATCTAAAAACAGCCATGTCTCTTCGTCACCAAGATGTTGCCCTCCAGCCAACGAAAACGGTTGACAAGGCAATGTAAATAGGATGCCTTCGCAATTCTTTTCGATATGTAAACGAGCGATTTCATCAATTTTAGTTGTAAAATCTCCATAAACCATTTTGGTTTCAGGATGAACCCCTTGGTGAAAACGTGCTCTGTCCGGAAGTAATTCAGAGGCAACAGCACATTCATAGCCAATATTTTTACTTTTTGAGGTTCCAAGGCCGTCTGAGGAACAGACGGCCGTATAGTTTTTAAATGTTTTAGTATTTATCATTTTTATAATCTCCATTAGTTGTTACCGGAATTTGTATCAAAAATATGCCAACTGTCGCTGTACTGCCGGTGTGAAAACACCTCCAAATACTGCAGTCCCGGACACATTTGTTCAATCATGTCATAATAATAGTCAGGAATATAAACGGTATCCAAAGTTTGGCGTTCATAGTGAACTGAGTTCAGCTTAAACCCCTCCATTGGTTTTTCGGGATTTCCGTTGGAGGCGATAAGTATTACCGTGTGCTTGTTATCGCTCCAGCAACTTCCTGGCTTCGAAAAATCCCGATTCCAGATGACGTTGTCGATATAGCTGAACTGCCAAAGGTCAATGATGTCTAAAGCCTTTTTCATATCTTTCGGTCTGACAGCCATAAGCATCAGCGAATTCTCCGCCATCGGCAAAGAAACAGAGCTAAAGTCAAAATCTTCAGGTGCAAAAGTCAAGTCTACCACAGCAGCACCAAACGTTTCATCAGAAGAAGCCTTTTTGGCGTTTTCTACCTTGGCGGCAAATTCAGCTGCTTTAGCGTCTTTTTCTCGTTTTCTTTCAATAGCTTTTTGTTCATCCTCATATTGCTTCTTCAGCTTCATCATTTTGGCAACACTTGTTGGAGTCTTGGTTGTCCGAGCTTCCTCGACAGCTTTATCAAACCAACTGAAGTCAGCTTTTTCAATTTGCTTTCGATGATAACGATCCAAACCGTACAATGTTTCAACAAGAGAGGTCTTGCTTGGTAACCCTTTTCC
>ERZ1673751.930-NODE-930-length-23949-cov-43.296560_pt1 | contig 23949 bp, 21 predicted proteins | sample MGYA00580202_ERZ1673751 | MGnify/ENA primary metagenome ERZ1673751 (study PRJEB41218, sample SAMN15661780) | gut metagenome | host: Homo sapiens | place: Canada: London | collected 2015-08-20/2019-03-30 | study: EMG produced TPA metagenomics assembly of... | reverse complement strand
CTATTAAAGGTTTTAAAGGGTTTGTTAAGATTTTGTTTAGGACTTATTAGGACTTTATAGGACTTATTAGGACTTTATAGGACTTAAAAGGTTTTAAGGGGGTACACAGGGGGTTTAAGGGGTCTATAATGCTTCATAATACGTCTCAAAAATTTCTCATAAAAACCTAAGCAGTTTATAAAGGACCTATATAAATCCATTTAAAGGCTCTTTTTAAGCCCATACAGAGCAATCTTTATATTCTCTGGTGTAACTTATCATCTGTGTCTCTAAATCCCTCTGTATGAGCCTAAAATAACTCCTTGACATTTTCTTATAAATGTGCTATAATACTTCTATAAAGGGAGTTTTATAAAATGAAATGGAATGATGTTAGAAAAACTAATAAATATATCCTCTGGAGTTCCTTTGCAGACCTTCCAGAGACTTCTGTAACAAATTATAAACCTACTTGGACAATTGAAGAAGAGGACCATGATGGTCTTTATAGCTTTCATAAATGGTTTTTAATGTTTTATAAGGACCCTACTGAAGTAGAATTTGTAAAGAACTGCTTTGAAGGTGACTTTAGACACTGGGAAGCTTTTAAAAAGGCTAAATATATTAGAGATTTATATGCAAGATACAAGAAAGAAGCTGAACAAAGGCTTTTAGCAGACACTATGAATAAAATTATTACTATTGCTATGGATACAGATAATAAATCTTGTATGAGTGCTCTTAAATATCTTGCAGATAGAGGCTCTAAAATCCTTGGTGATGCTCCTGATAAAGGAGGAAGACCTAAAAAATCTGATATAGAGGCTGCTGCTAGAGATTTAGCAAGAGAAGATAAAGAACTTTTAAAAGATTGGGAAAGAATAAATGGATAAACCTACAACTCTTTCTCAAATTCGTCAATTAGCTGAGAAGGATTTTATAACTTTTGTTAAATTGGTAGCTCCTTATAATGTTATGGGTAGTTGCCATGAAGATATGTGTAAGTTTATCCAAGATAAAAGTAAAAGACCTTATAAACTTGTAATATATCCTCGTGGTCATAGAAAAAGTTTTTATGCTGCTGCATTTGCTGCTTGGGAAATTATTAAAGACCCCTCAATATCTATTGTATATCTCTCTGCCACAAGCCCTTTAGCAGAACAACAGCTTAGAATTATCAAAAATATTCTTGAATCTAAGATAGTTAGCAAGTATTGGCCTGATTTAATACTTGAAGATGAAGGTAAAAGGGAAAAATGGACTACTACTGAAATCTGTGTAGACCATCCTAAGCGTAAACAAGAAGGTACAAGAGATAGTACAGTAAAAACTGGTGGACTTACAACAAACATTACAGGTTCTCATGCAGATTTAATCATTCTTGACGATATGGTTGTACCTCAGAATAACAATGAAATAGGTAGAAGAGCTGTTATGGAACAATACAGCCAATTACAATCTATTCTTAATCCTGGTGGAAGAATATTAGCAGTAGGTACGAGATACCATCCTAAAGATTTGTATGCTACTATGCAAGAGACCTATCAAGATATCTATAATAATGAAGGTGAATTAATAGGTAAAGAACCTCAATGGGATATTCTTCAAAGAGTTGTAGAAGTTGATGGTGAATTCTTATGGCCTAGAACAAAACGTAAAGATGGTAAGTATTATGGCTTTGATATGGGAGAGCTTGCAAGAATTAAAGCAGGTTATCTAGATACTTCTCAATTCTATGCACAGTACTATAATGACCCTAATGATGAAGGTAATGCTTTAATTACACAAGATATGTTTATGTATTATAATAGAGAGCATCTTGTGTGTAGAGCTGGTGTGTATTATTTAAAAGATAGATTATTAAATATTTATGGTGCAATAGACTTTGCGTATTCTATGCAGAATCGTGCAGACTCTTCTTGTATCGCTGTAATAGGAATCGATAGTGATAACAATAGATATATTGTAGATATTGATAGATTTAAAACAGATAGAATACAAGAGTACTATAATCATATTATAGCATTACATGAAAAATATAATTTTAAAAAGCTTAGAGCAGAAGTTACAGTAGCACAACAAGTAATTGTTACAGCTTTAAAAGATAAGTTAGCAGAGAACTCTATAAGACTTGCAATAGAAGATTATAGACCTATGACTAAAAAAGAAGAAAGAATGTTAGCAATACTTCGACCTTTATATGAAGATAGAAAAGTCTTTCATTATAAAGGAGGTAACTGTGAATTATTAGAGGAAGAATTAAAACAAATTAAACCAGCACATGATGATATTAAGAACGCTGTAGCAGATGCTTTATCAATTGCTGTAGCTCCTAAATATAGAACATATCGTAAACCACAAACTATAAAAGTTATGAGCCGCTTTGGAGGAATTTAATGGGCAATACATTTGAAATAAAAGTTATTCAAGAACCTGATGGGTTAGCTTCTGCTATCTCTGAAAAGTTCATTATGTGGGAGAATGCTAAAGCAGATTGGTGTAAGTCAGCAAGAGAAACTTTAGAAAATATATATGCAACTAGTACTCATGATATTTATAATCAGACTAGAGAATTTGATAACTCTACACATATTCCGAAGATTGCACAGATTCGCGATATGCTTGTAACATATTATTTAGATGCTATGTTCTCTTTACCAGATTTTGTAGATTGGATTCCTTATGATTCATCTAGTACTAGTGCAGAAACTAAAGAGACTCTTAAAAGCTTGATGAGACAAATGCTTAGTGACTCTAATTTTAAGCCTACTATTAGACAGATTGTAGAAGATTATGTAGATTATGGTAATGCTTTTGCTACTTCTGTGTTAGTCAATCAAACTTTAAGAGGAGCAGATAATAAAACTTCAATAATCTACAATGGTCCTAAAGCAGTTCGTATTGACCCTATGAGTATTTTCTTTGACCCGTTTGCAGTAGACTTTGCTAGTTCTCCTAAGATTATTCGTAATATCACAACTTTAGGAGAGCTTATTAAAAATTCTGAAGACATGCCTGAAGATTCTAATATGTATAAGAAAGCTCTCAATAAGGCTATTAAGAAACGCTCTCAGATTCGCAATAGGCTTTCTCAAGGGCAGCAAGAAGTTATTGAAGATGATATCTGTAACATTGCTGGCTTAGGCTCTTGGAGTGCTTATTATAATTCAGATATTGTAGAGATACTTACTTTTTATGGAGACCTCTATGATATTGCAACTAATAAGCTTTACAAGAATTCTCGTATTGTAATTATGGATAGGTCTTTTGTATTGCTTAATGAGCCTATTAAAGACTTTGGATTTAGCAGCAATATCTTTAAAGCAGGATGGAGAGATAGAAAGAATCTTCTTTGGAGTATGTCTCCCTTAGAGAATATTAAAGGTATGCAGTTTATGGTAGACTTTCTTGAAAACAAGAGAGCAGATATCTTTAACTTTATTAGTAATCCTATCTTTGTTTCCTATGGTGACGTAGAGATGCCAGAGTATCCTTATCCTGGTTGTCATATTGGATTGGATAATGATTCTAAATTAGAAATGTTAAGACCTGATGCCACTGCTTTACAAGCTGATTTATATATTGATAGATATCAGACACAGATGGAAGAGATGGCAGGAACTCCTAGAGAAGCTATGGGATTTAGAACACCTGGAGAAAAGACAGCCTTTGAAGTATCTCAGCTTAATACAGCTGCAAGCAGACTCTTTAATGATAAGACTCATAAGTTTGAAGAAGAAATGCTTGAGCCTTTATTGACTTTAATGATGCGCATGTACTTATCAGATGGAGCTCGTGTAGTTAAGATAAGAAGTGTTAATGATATGGGTGTTACTATCTTTAAAGATGTAAATGTAAAAGATTTGTCAGCTAATGGTAAGTTTGTTGCTACAGGTTCTTCTACATATACTGAAAAAGCTAGAATAGCACAGACGCTTTTACAATTAAGCAATACACAATTCTTTAGTGATTCTTTAGTATATAATTATTTTGACCCTAAAGAATTAGCGGATATCTTAGTATATTCTACAGGTCTTGATAAGTTTTCTAAACTAATTAAACCTAATGCTCGTGTAGATGCTGAATTAGATATGCGTAAAGCTGCAGAGTATAATCAGCAGCAATTAGAAGAAACTCAAATAAGAGGTGTTTTAAATGCTGAACAAGCTTCTATGTAATGTTAGTCAAGAAGAAAAAGAAAAGTATAAAGAACTTTGTAAAGTTTCTAAACCTCTTTTTGATAAGCTTGAAGAGATTATAAACAAAGAACTTGCAAAGAATGATAAGATTTCTGAGAAAGATTTTGATTGTCCTTCTTGGGCTTTAAAGAGAGCTTATAAAGATGGTTATAAAAAAGGCTTGACATTTCTTAAAGAATGTGGTATAATATAGGTGAAATAAGAATATGGAGATTTTATTATGACCAACGAAGCGACTACTTCTACGGACAATGTTGATAACAACGCAGCCACTACTACGATTGTTGTCGGAGAGCATTCTGCTTATAAAGATGTTGATGCTCTAGTAAAAGCTAAAGCAGAAGCAAACGACTTTATTCTTAAGCTTAAAGAAGAAAATAAAGAACTTAAGAAGCAAGTCGAAGAGCTTTTGAATAAATCTAAAATTACTGAAGAGCTGAAACATATTAGGGAGAATACACAAATGGATATGGAGAATACTAACACTCCTTTACCGGAAGATGCTATTAAACAGATAGCTCTCAAAGCTTTGCAGGAATCTACAGAAAAAGAGAAAGAGCTTAGCAACTTAGCTAGTTGTAAAGAAGCTGTTTCAAAAGTTTCACAGGATGTAGAACTTGCAATAAAGAATAAAGCTAATGAACTTGGCGTTAGTGAAGAATACTTAATAGGTATTGCTAAGACGAGCCCTAAAGCTTTTAAAAGTATGTTTGGTATTAAAGAAAATGTTTCCTATGACTCTATAAACTTTTTGCAATCTACCAGACAAATTGAAAACGATTCTGAAAGTGATGAAGCAACAGCTTTCTTTAAAAATCCTTCTGCTATAAAAAATCCTAGAACAGTAGCAGAGTTTATTAATAAAGCTATTAAGAATCCTTCTATCCTTTCAAAATATAATCATTGGTAAATTAAAAGGAGAATATTTAAATGGCTGATTTAAACGGCATTAATACTCGTGACCAGGCAGCCGCCATTAAAGCTATTGTGTACTCTGGTGCTCTTCGTGAAGCATTGGAACCGGAACTTATCGCGATGAATTACGTAGATGTTATCAGTTCTTTTCCTGATGGCGATAAATGGCAGGATGTAGAAATTGGTAATGCAACTATTTCAGATTATCATGAAGGTGAAGAGATTGATTATAAAGGTCTCGAAATCGGTACTCGTGATTTTGAAATCAATGAATACGTCAATAGTGGTCACTATGTAACTGCTAAATTTGCGCAGGATGCTTATCTGGCTTCTCAGATTATGAGCAAAATTCCTGGACTGGAAGCTCGCGCTATTTATGCAGATTTGGAGCAGAAGATTCTGGCTCTGGCAAATAAACAGACTATTAATAATGCTAACAAAGTAAACGGTATGTCCCATCGTTTTGTAGCAGGTGATGATGAATCTGGTTGGGGTGTTCTGACACCGGAAGACTTTGCGTATGCTTCTGTAGCTTTGAATAAAGTAGGCTACACAGGTCCTCGCATTGCTATTATTCCGTCTTATCAGGAATACAAAATTGTATCCAATCCGCGGATTAAAGCTTCTTTGCAGTTCAACCCGAAATTTGAAGGTATTGTTCGTGAAGGTGTAAGCTCTGGTATGAAGTTTAGTTTCCAGATTTATGGCTGGGATGTTTATACTTCTGAGTATCTGCCGCAGGTTTCTGGTGAGCTTCTTCTGAAAGATAGAGAAGGTGCTAAATCTTTCGCTGCCTTGAACAATTGCGGTGAAGCTATTCTGTTTACGAACATCTCTGATAGACGTCCGTTCCGTATGGCTTGGAGACAGATGCCGAAATTTGAAGGTAAGTGGAATATGGATAAACAGCGTGAGGAATATGTAACGGTTGCTCGCTATGGTTTGGATATTGGTGATAAAGAAAACCTCGTAGTTATTCTTTGTGCTGATACTGATTCTACTATTACCCCGCAGGCATAAGGAGGAATAATCAATGTCTAATAATGAATACTTGTCTAGCTTTGGTGTAGTCCGTCAGTATGGTCGTGGAGAAGGTCGCGATGAACTGTACGAGGCTTCTGCTAAACCTGCACTGGGTGCGCGCAATTGCATTGAAGTTGTTGTAGATTCTAAAGGACCTACTCCGAACTTTGACGGTAAATATCATCGTGATGGTGCTAAGATTCCGGCAGGTGCTACTGTAGTTGGTGGTTATCTGATTGTTGAAGCTAAAGGCTCTGCTGCTGATGTTAAACTGGACCTCGTTAAAAAAGATGGTTCAGAAGCTAAAGAGTTGTTGACAGTTGATGCTGCTCTAGCAGATAATTCTGCTAATGCTTTTAATGGTGCTGCTGTAGGTACTGTAATGGCTGAAGATAGATATCTGAAAGTCGGAGGTAATACTACTGGATTGGTCGCTAAGGCTATCATAGAATTTATTTAATTAAATCTATTAAGGGGGTGTCTTCGGATGCCCCCATTGTATCTTAAAGGAATTAAATATGGCTGTTTCAGATATTCAACACAGTGAGCTTCCTGATAATTTATTACATGAGCCGAAAGGTGCTTCTACAGCTACTGCAAACTCTGTGTATTTTGCAAACGGCTCTGGCTCTGGTAGCTTTAGAAAGATTCAATTACCTGATGTAGAATTCACAAGAAGCTCTGTGAATAACTTAACAAATCAAATTACCAATGTTATAGAGAACACCGATGTTATAGAGAACATTAATAATGTTATTACTATTGATGGTTTAGGACTTACAAAGATTACAGATGGTACTATGGAGGATGTTCCTTATTCTGCAGAAGTACCTATTTCTTTTACTGATAATCTTAATAAAAACTTTGCGGAACTATTTGCTTTATATAATAATCTTGTAACAATTCATAGTAGTATTAAGAAAAATATTAATGAAGCTACTAAAAAAATCAATGAAACTTTAACTGCTTTAAAAGAATCTGGAGTAATTAATAATGTCTAAGCTGCCTATAAAAAGATTAGATAGCACTACTGAAAATGATACAGCAGCTACTGCATTAATAAATGATAACTTTAAAGCTGTACAAGATGCTATAGAAAATACTTTATCAAGAGATGGTACTGTTCCTAATTATATGGATGCAGACCTTGATATGAACTCTTATAGAATTATAAATACTGCAGACCCTAAAGAAGATACAGACCTTATCAATTTAAAGTACTTTAAAGAGCAAGCAGGTAACGCAGCAGAGTATTCTCAACAAGCTGAGCAGGCTGCTACAAGAGCTCAAAGGTCTGCAGAGAATGCTCAACAGTTAGCTGCTGCTGCATCAAGGTCTGCGCAAGAAGCTGCTCAATCTGTAAAAGATGCTGTTGAAGCTGCTGCTGATGAAAATGTTGTAGTTGTAGGTACGGACCTTAGATTAGGAAGCAATAGTGAAATTAGAAAAGCTAATGCTAATAAAGCTAACATTGATACTGTAGCAGGCTCTATAGCTAACGTAAATATTGCTGCAACTAATATAAATAATATTAATAATGTAGCTGCTAATAAAGCTAACATTGATACTGTAGCAGGTGCTATTGAAGATGTGCATATGGTCTCTGCTAATATTGAAGATGTTAAAACAGTTTCTACAGATATTACAGAGGTTATGGATGTAGCTGCTGATATAACCAATGTAAATACTGTAGCAGGTTCCATTGGTAATGTAAATAAAGTAAGCAAAGATATAACCAATGTAAATACTGCTGCTACAAATATTAATAATATCAATGTAGTAGCTGCTAATAAAACAAATATAGATACTGTAGCTACTAATATCGATGATGTTAAAGCAGTAGGACAGAACATTAATAATGTTAATACAGTTGCTTCTGATATTGCTAATGTAAACACAGTAGCTGCTAATAAAGCTAACATTGATAATGTTGCTACTAATATGGATGATGTTAAAGCTGCTGTAGTATCTGCTGCTAATGCTAAAGAATCTGAAGAGCATGCTAAGATATGGGCAGAAGGTTTAGACTCTGAAGTAACTGAGGTAGGTGGTGTTCACTCTGCTAAAGGTTGGGCAAAACTTGCAGGTTCTATTGTAAATGTTGAAGAAGCTACTGAAGTAACTGCTGGTATTATCCGTATCGCTACTCAAGAAGAAGCAGATGCAGGTACTCGTAATGATGCTGCTATCACTCCTGCAAAGCTCTCTAAAGGTCTTATTGATTACATTGGCAAGGGTATTCAATTAGGTTTTAATGGAACTCTTGAAGGAGATACTTTGACATTTGAACCTGATATTTCTTCTTATACCCTAAAGAATGATTATGATTATGAAATAGACCTCTTGTTCAATGCTGTCGGTGTTCTTCCTGATGCTACTAAAGTTGTAATTAAGAATGGTGCGGATACTATTAATATTGTTAACGTTAAGCACAGTGATTATAGTCAGCCTATTACTTATGGAGAACTTAAACAGGTCTGTAGATATGATGAGAATATTGGTTGGCGTTGGATATTTAATGCACGTTATAAATCTGTAGATTCTATTAAAGCTTTTATTATGCCTTCAACAGTTGTTAATGTTGCAGGTGATGCTGTATATGATAAGATTCAAGACTATATTGTAAAGAATCCTAATTTAATTAAATACGAATCTAGTTCAAGCTCTATTAAAATAAAAGCAGGTTCTACTCTTATCTTTCCTAGTGGAGTTAATTGGGATGAAGTAAAGATTACTACAGATATTACGCGGACTGCTGTTCCAGACCATGAGCAGATACTGTTTACAGACGGTGGAGGTCTTTACTGTATTGATGCCGGTCGAGTATTTGCTCAGACTTCTGCTCCTTCTGGTTATCAGACGATGCTGTGGTATGATACTTCTGCAAATATAATTAAATACTCAGGAGATAGCGGAGCTTCTTGGAAAGGTAAACATGCTCTGCCGATAGCTATTGCAGACTCTACAGGTATTAAGCACTGCTTCTGCAATGCTATGGGATACTTGGCAGGAACCTTTTGGGTTATTGATGGGCTTGCTCTGTTGCTGCCTAATGGAAAGAATGAAGACGGCTCTTACAAGAACTTTCAATATACTTTCAGCAAACCTAAAAGTGTAACTTATACAGACACTTATGAAGGTTATCTTTTTGTAGACCAGTATGGTAACTTCTCAAGAGCTACTGAATATTCTATAACAAAAGATAATAAGGTTATGATTGGAGGAACTGCTAAGGTTGTATGTCCTCTTGGTAAATTTAAAATAACCTCTGGAAGAATTGATTACTTTGAACAGAGAAGCATCTTAAAGCTGGCTACAGAAGAAGATTTAACAGCTTTAAACAACACTGTGCAGACTGAAATACAGCCTAAGCTGAATGAATTAAGTACTCAGATAAGTAATGTAAATAGTAATTTAACAAATTCTATTAATAATAAAATTATAGTAGTAAGTGCTGTACCAGACCCTGCAAGAGCTAATACTTTATACTGTATATCGGAGTAGCTTTATGACTTTGTATTTTGGAACTTCTAAGATAAAAGATAGAGGGGCTAATTCAGGGCTTTTCTACGCTGGTAATATTATAAAAAAAGGTTCTGTAGTAGGTGGACACGATAAGCACTTTTCTATTCCTAACAAGATTACTTTAGATGATAGTGGTAAATCTAGTGATAATGAGTGCTGGCGTATTGCTATAAAGTTCCAACTGAGTGATGTTAATGCTGACCAAAGACTGTTTGGCGTTGTCGCGACGCCCTGTGCGGGCGTTGTTATTGGCGTGTTGAATGGAAAGCTTAATTATTGGCTGTCTTCAGACGGAGTAAACTGGGATATTGCATCAAGAGCAGAAGGTCTTAATACATTAACAGCTGATACAATCTATACATTGCATTTCAAAAGATATAATGTAGATGGAAGTCTTTACTATCAAGCTCATCTTCGTTCTTCTGTAGATAATGTATGGGTAAAAGAAATTGACATCGCCAATACTACTCCAATCAAGTCAGGATTTTATTGTAACCTCGGTAGAGATGGGCCTGCATTCACAGAAAATGCTACATTCTATTTAGACAGTGATACATATATTTCTAAATGGAACGTTAAAGGTCGTGAAACAAGACTTTGGAGTGCTACATCAGAAGGGGTGGTTCCTGTAACAGGGGCTAAGACAGCGTATACAGGCTTCTGTTATATACCTGTAGGTAATGTTAATATTGTAAATAGAACTATAAAAAATTTTTCCGATGACTCTTATGTCTACACAAAGGCTATTAAAACCTTACACACTGCATCAACTTGGGATTTAATTGTAAAAGTTCGTACAGGTTCTGATGTATCTTCACAACAATATGTTATAGCTGGCGCAGATACTACTGCAAGAGACTTTGTAATACTTTTACAAAATAATAAATTAACTTGGCAAATGTCTTCTAATGGGACTTCTTATGACATTGTAGATAAAAATAGTTCTTTAACAGTTTATCCAAATATAGTTTATTATTTTAGAATACAATTTACAGGCTCTACTTATGCTTTGTCTTATTCTATAAACGGTGGAAGAACTTTTACTCAAGTTGATGAAATTAAAAGCACTGCAAAAGTTGTAGCCAATACTACTCATATAATAGGAGGTATTCCGGGCAGTACAGGTTGGTATTGGCGAGGCAATATATATGTTGATGATAGCATTACCTGGTGTAGAGTTGATGGTCAAACTGTTTGGGATATTAATACTGCTGAAGTACAGAAGATTTATAATCTACAATCTTATAATCCTTCACAAGTTATATATAATCTCGGTAATCCTCCTACAACTACAACATCTGCAGCGATTCCTATATATAGACCAGGAGTATACAAAGTTTATTTAGTAGGCGGCGGCAATACGACAAACTGGTGTTATATCGGTTGTAACTATCCCGGTTCTGCTGCTGGCTTTGTAGGTAAATTATACTTCTATCACAAATGCTATGTACGCTTTATAGTTGGTGGTCAAGATGCTCATAGCTATCTTCAAGTAGCTTCTTGGGATACTCCAAGTACTTGGTATAATCTTATTGACTGTGAAGTAGGTATTGACGCTTCAGGTGGTGCTGGCAGAGGTGGTTACATTACCGTCAATCGAGACTCGACGTTTAATAATTATTTTGACATTGAGCTTGAAACAAACGGAATTCACGGTACTAACTCTGGATATCCTCCATCAGTCTATGAAGGATATGGTACAAGAGATGTTAATGGTCTTGGTAAATTAGAATATATAAGAGAGAATCAATGATAACTGCTTTTGATTTAATAACTAAATATACACCTTTTTATTATTATGCTACTCCTTGCTTAAATGGTAATTATTATATAGGCTATTGGATGGATACTTATCAGGATAATTCTAAAGTTAAAAAAGGTGATACTATTACTAAAGAAGCTGCTAAAGAACTTCTACAGTTTTATTTAAATAACATAGAACTTCCTGAAGGTACTTGGAATAGCAATCAAGAAGAAGCTTTAAAGTCTTTGATATATTATATGCAGTTTGCTTGGAATGAATCAGAAATTAAAAAAGCTTTGGATAAAAAAGATTATTTAACTGTTAGAGAAGAATGGGAAAAGCTAAGAGATAATGAAATCTTTGAAAACAATAAGCCATGGAAGCAGGAAGAAATAGATTTATTTTTTGGAGAATAATATGCAACCTGAAGTAAACTTAGAAATAGCTATGAACATTGGTATTGCTGTAACGTCTGCAATTCCTCAGGAAGTATCTATTAAGAACTTCTCAGCTACTTTGCTGACAAACAAAACTATTCATACAGTAACAGTGAAATGAGGTGATAACAACGGCTTGTGGAAAGAAACGTAAAGGTACTAAGAAAAAATAAAGGAGTATAAAATGGAATGGGAAGGCATTGGAGTTATTGCTGCTCTTATAGGTGTTTGCTTTAACTTTATTAGATTTGGAGCGTGGCAAGGTAAAATCGAAGCAAAAGTAGAGAATCTCGAAAGAGACTCCTCCAATACCCTTACCAAATTCGATGTAATCAATAAAAGCTTAAAAGATAATAATGTTCTTCTTGCAGAACTTAAAGTAAAATTAGAAGTTCTTTTGGAAGAAAAAGATAAATTCCTTGACAAACAAATAAAATCCTGATATAATATCTTTAGAGGCATAACGAATATGAAACAAACTTTATTAGAAATGGTACAGCGTATATTAGAAAGTATTGATGGACAGATGATAGAGTCTATCTCAGATACTCGTGAAGCTGTACAGGTTGCTAACTGTGTTAGAGAAACTTACTATCATTTATTGTATACTAGAGATATTAAAGCTAGAAATAATGTAGTACAGATGCATTCTTTATCAAATACTTCAAGACCTACCGAATTCTATATCAATGATGATGTGGCACAGATAACAATGTTTAAATATTATGATAAAGAAAATGAAAGATATGTAGATTTGGAATGGGTAGACCCTGAAGAGTTCATTAATAGAAGTCTTAATCTTAATCCTAAAGAAGTAGATAAAGACGGTAAGCCTACTGTGTTAACTGTAAAAGACCCTTCAGGTATTAATTACAATGTAAAGATGTATAAGTGTCCCCAATACTTTACTAGCTTTGATGATAAAAGATTTATTTGTGATAGCTTTAATAAGAATGATACAGAAACTTTAATAGAACAATATACAGTTGTTTATGGAGTTGTACTACCTGAGTTTAAAATTGAAGATACTTTTGTACCTGATTTAGCTCCTCAACATTTTTCTCTATTGCTTTCAAAATCTAAAGTACAGGCTGCTTATGAGCTTAATAAAGTCTTTGATGAATTAGAAAATGATAGAGCAAGAAAACAAATAGTAACCGCAGATGCGCATGCAAAAAGAGTGAAAGGACTTGAGACAACATTATGGAAAAATCGTCCGAGGAATGGAAGGGTTTTGTAATAGTTTATAGCAATAAGCTTTACCGTGTTAAAAACTTTAAAAAGTATTTTGAAGATTCTTTTACAACACTTGCTAGAGCTAAAGACTTCATTGATAAGAAACTTTATAATGAGCAATTGAAAGAAGATGCAAAGAATTATAGAGATACTTTAGCAGAAATAAAGAAAGAACCTGATATAAATAAACGTACAAGGATGTATAAAAAGTTATGCCAAGCCAATCAAAAGTAACTTTAAGACCTTTTGTACAAGGACTTAATACAGAAATAAATGGAACCATTGACAGTACTGTAAATACTGCCGATGAACTTAACTGTACTATCTTTAATGACGGTACTCGTGGAAGACGCTATGGTTTAAATCTTGAGAAGTTTGGAGAGTATTTTAGTGTACCTAAAGGTAAAGCTTACTCAGGATATCTTTGGAAGAATGTTAATAAGACTGATTTAGATATTATAGTTTATCAGGTTGATACTACTTTACATTTTTATAAGTACTTAAATAAACCTTACAGTTTTAATAAGTATTCTACTACTTTAGATATTTCTAAGTCTGTTTTAGATATCTCTAACTTTCTTACCTCTTCTCTTTCTTATGCTATTGCAGACGGTAAATTAATTATTGTAAATAAATACTTTAAACCTATTGTTATCTCTTTTGATATTGAAACACAGACATTCTCTTATAAAGAAATTACAATCTACTATAGAGACTTTGAAGGTCTTGAAGATAACTTAAGAGTAGATGAAATGCCTGTAGAGTTAAGTAATGAGCACCATTATAACTTAGTTAACCAAGGCTGGCAAGAGAATGAAATAAATAAAGTTAAAGAAGATAATGGAAAATATCCTGCTAACAATATGCAATGGTTCTTAGGTAAGAATGAATCAGGTGCTTTTCAAGTCACTAATCTTTTAGCAGTCTATTTCGGTAATACAAGAGCTCCTAAAGGGCACTGCATACTTAATTACTTTGACCGTGATAGGTCTGCAGCAAGTGGTATTTATAGCTCTGACGGACGAAGAGAGACCTCTTACAGCTATCATAATAGGTATCCTTCAGGTAGCTGGGCTTGGGTGTATGAAACTAAAATTAATAAAGTAGAAATGGTTATATCGAACTCTTCAGGTACAGTCAATAGCTTTTCAGTAAAGTTCTTTAGTTGTAATAACTATAACAATACTCCTCAAGAATCTGCTACATGTGAACTGTATGGTTTAAACGACAGCAATACTTGGCAGTTCATTGATAGAATGGTATTTGGTTTTAAGAATGAAGGTAATAGTACTAAAGCAGTTACTAATGATACTAAATACAATCAGTATAAAGTTGTAATAAACTTAAGTGATTCTGTATCTGAAGTAAATTGCTGGTGTGCTGTTAATATGAAAGGTTCTACCTCTCTGTTTCCTTATACAGGTCCTTCTTCTAGAATTATTGATATTGCTTCTATGAGTGGTAAACTGTTTTATCTTGCAGGCGATACTGTATTATTCTCACAAACTATTAATGAAGACGCTAATAACATCGGTAAGTGTTATCAAGAAGCTGACCCAACCTCTGAAGAAATCTCAGATATCATTGATACTGATGGAGGTCATGTTAAGTTTCAAGCAATGGGTGAAGGTCTTGCATTAACTACTTTCAATCGTGGTGTGCTTGTATTTGGGCGTGAAAAAGTCTATGGTCTTCTTTCGCCTAGAGATAAAAAGTTTAGTGCAATTGAATATGATACTATAGAATTATCTTCAGCAGGATTAGCAGGTGATAAATCAGTTGTATCTGTATCTGACAGTGTTTATTATTGGTCTCCTTTAGGTATCTTTAGAATAGGTGTTAACTATAATACTGGTACTACTTTAGTAGCTGAAAATATTTCTTCTACAACTATACAACAGTATTATAATAATATTTCACAATACTCTAAAACTAACGCTAAGGGTGTATTTGACTTTGCAACTAATCGTATTTATTGGTATTATCCTTTAACAGATGGAGAGCCTTGGAGATTAAATGGGGTACTTGTATATGACCTTAATTATAATGCCTTCATGCCTTATAAAATATCTGATGGAGGAGCTGTAGTAGGTGTCTTCACAACCATTGTAGCAGAACGTATCAGACCTTCTTACTCTTTGTATGCTGGTGATGCTATTGTAAAAGCTAATGAAGACTTTGTTATTGCTAGACAAGTTGAAGGAAAGTATGATAGGTTCCAAGCATTACAACATTGTATTATAGATGATACTGGTGCTATATCTTTTGGAGATTATAATAGTAGAGACTTTAAAGATTGGTTAGTATCTTCTTATGATTCTTATATGCTTTCAGTTCCTTTAACATTTGATGATACATACTTTAATAAGCAAGCACCTATACTTCAAACAATCCTTAGAAGAACTGAAGAGGACTCTACTATTGTTAAAAAGAAATACATAGGTTCTTCAGGTGCTTCTCTTAGAATGCGATGGGGCTGGTCTATTGATGATAAAAGTAATAGATGGGATTTAATACAGAGCTGTTATATACCTCCAAAAGATTTCTTATACACAGATTATGTTGTATCACAAATACATATAAGAGGTAGAGGAAGAGCTTTACAAATTGAAATAAGGAATGATAAGGATAAAGATTTTCGATTAGCTGCAATTAATATGTTGATAAGGATTTAACAATGGGTTTATTTACAGGTGGTGAAAAGTACTATAGGCTTGCAGAAGGTGTTGAAGCTAAAGCATACGGTCTACAAGAAGAACAAAAGTACGCTCAGTTTGGTAGAGAGCTTCTTCAAGATATTAGACAAGCTCGAATAGCCAGAGCACAAATAGCTCAAGAAAACTTTAGTGATGATTTTTCTGTGTCTTCAGCAGCTGGAGCAGCATCAACTATTACGAGCAATCTTGCAGGTGCTTATGGATACGCTATTGATACTTCTAATAGAGCACAGCAATTGCAGACATTAAATATGTATACGGATAGACTTTATAAAAAAGGTGAACAAAGAGATAGAAGGTCTGCAACAGCTGCTAAGATTACAGCAGGCTCTATGAGAGTTGCAGGTTCTTTCTTTGGCCCTGTAGGAGAAGCTGTAGGTTCTATAGCAGGTTCTGCAACAGTTAGAGCTATGGGTGGTGGTAAAGCTGCTAGACGTGCTGCTGATGAAGAAGCTGTTAAAGGTTTATTCAGTAGCGCTTCAGAGATTGCTAGTAGTTATGCTAAAGCTAATGGTTATAAAAATCCTTTCAGCGATAAAGTAGACATTGAAGAGAGTGGTGGCATTAGCTACTCTGGTGGTGCTTATGAAAGAAATGGAAGAAGACTTGTAGTAACTGATAGAGCCTATGGTTATGCTAGAATTCCTGGAGTATTTGATTAATGGATATCTTTGATATTGATAATAAAACTGAAGAGTTTAACTTTAATGACTTTATAAATACACCTCCTGCTGAACAGCAAAAAAGAGAATATGAACTTCAGGAGAGAGCCGGTATAGTGCCTTCAGCAGACTTTAAAGGTACTCGTTCGAAGGTTGCTCAAGAGAACTATGAAAAAGAAATGAATAACCTTTATATGGCTTCTGAAGATTCTCTTAGTGCTGGAGCAGATGCTGCTACTGTAGCTAACTATATTCAAGGATACATTAACAGAAATGCACAGGGAGATGCAGATGTTTCTCTCGAGGTTGCCGCAGCTGATAATAGTGTAGAGGAAGCTTGGGCAGACAATCCTCAGACAGCTTCTAATGCATATAATAGTGCTATTACAGAAGATGAAGCAGAAGTATTAGCTAAAGCAGAAGTCTTAGAAAGCTGGGCAAGAGAGAATAAAGATAGGGTAGAGAACTCTAGTTGGTGGGAAAAATTTGGTGCAGGAGCGTCTCGTGTTCTTATGCCTTTCTTCGGAGCGCAAGCACTAGACCAAGATGTATTTCCTTTTGGTAAAGAAGTCCCTTTTGAGTTCTCTTCCTATACCACTAGACAAAGACAGCAGAAATATATTGATGACTTTGCTAAGACACATACAACTGCTGAATTTAAAAGATTCTTAGATGATGTTACAGATTACATGTGGAATGTTAAAGGCTCTGACCCTATGACTATTGAAGCATTTGTAACAGATATGCAAGGCTCTGTAAATAAAGCTAACGATATCTTTGGAGCTTTTGAAATAGGTACACCTATCTTAAGAGCTGTTAATAATTCTATTAGAGCTGCTAAAGTATCTGGTAATACTAAGAAAGCTAAAGAAGCTATTGTTAATACTTTAAAACAAGGTACAGATACTCAGACAATTCTTGAAGAAGTTGTGACTAATTCTGCTTCTAAACCTTTTATGAATTCTCAATTAGTCTCTTATAGTAATAAAGTAGCTGAAGAAATTGCAGATACATTAGCAGATAAAAGAGCTATGAATATTATAGAAAAGTATAGAGCTGAAGGAGTATTTGAAGAAGCTGATTTATCTTTAGCTAAACAATTAGCCTCTGAAGAATTTAAAGTGAATCTGAATAAAGACCTTAAAGAAGCTTTAGATATTAATGCAGTAGATATTATAGAAGATGAAAGTGGTTCTTATCTAACTTCTATTACAATAGGCACAGGTATAAATGGAGATGCTGCTATGGATGATGTAGCTGCTATTGCTTATGCTAAGCGTTTAGGTTTACCTGATGGTTCTTATAAAATTACTAAACAAGATGGTGAAGGCCTTTATATACAATATTTTACACCTTTAAAAGATAAAGCTCTTAAGATTATTGGTGATAATAATGCAGTAGAAGATTGGTCTCTTAAAGGATTTGGTAGAATCTTTGCTGGTGTTGTAGGTGTAAGTGAGAAAGCACATGCTAAGGATATACAAGCTACTAGATTTCTTACAGCTATGCGTAACAGAATGCATGAAACTTATTCAACAGGCTATCATAAACTCAATTCTAAAGATAGAGAAGCTCTTAATACTATTTATAAAAAAGGACAGAAGGCTAATGCAGGACGTGGTGTATGGTACAATGAGGACCAGTTAAGAGACCTTGGTGCTACTGAAGATATGGTTAAAGCCTATAAAGATTTTAGAACTGTGTCTGATATAGAGTATATCACAAATAATGATAAGGTTAGAAGAGAATTATCGAGACAAGGCTATATGCTTTCTGATAACGATTTAATAGTTAAAGAAGCAAATCCTGCATTGTTAGATAAAAACTTTAATAGTATATCTATTAAGATTGGTGATAATCTTTATAATTCTAATAATATAACAGCAGATACTCTTAAGAAAGAATATATAGACAAAGGGTATAAACTTATTCAGGTAAGTAAAAGGTCTCAATTACAAGATGACTTAAACTACAACTATATGTTAGTACCTGCAGAGCAGTTTAAAGCTACTCCTTTACCTAGATTTATTACTAATTATGCTCCGGGTGGAAGACGTAAGTATACTTATGGTACAGCTTTTGTAAAGATAGGTAGAAGAATCTTCTCTGAAGGTAAAGAGATGAATGGTTTTGCTAAGACTCTTACTTCTGGTACAGATATTAAAGCTCTTAGACAATACGCTGATGAAGTTAATAGAGCTATAGAAATAGCTAAGAGAGCCGCTGAAACAGGTAATAGAGCCGAAGCAGATAGAGCAATTACAGAAGCATCTTTTAAATACTTTAAAGTTAATAATTGGGAAGATTTAGAAAAACTTATTAGGTCTAAAGACAATCCTAAAGGTATTATAGATACCAATTATAAAGCTACTGTGTTAGAAGATGGTGAGTCTTTAATATATGATAATAATCTTGATACTGTCTATGATGGTGTCGAAAGACTTGATGATGCTTTACAAGATATCTTAGATACACGTTATGAATTCTCTAGACATAGAGGAAATCTGTTAGATGCTGTTAATGGTGATGAAGCTAAGATATTGAATATCAATGAAATTTTTGATAAGACTATAAATAAAGCAGCGTATAATAATGCTATTGGCAATCTCCATAACTGGTATGGTAGAGAATTTAGAAAGAACTTTATAAAGTATGTAGATACTTCTAATGGTTTTAATCCTAATAATTATTCTGACCAAGAACTTATAAAGAATGCTAAGATACTTCCGATTAATAAAGTGCCTGCAGAAGATAGAGACGGTGTTAGAGCAGCTCTTAATATGCAATCACATTATCTTAGAATCTCTAATGCACAGACACCTTATGATAAATATGTATCTCGTGTAATGACAGCAGCTGCTAGAAGTCTTGGAGATTATGTGCCAGGTATGGAAAGAGACATGAAAGTTCTTGAAAGACTTGCTAGCACAGACCCTGCAAAGGCTGCTAGAGCTATGGGCTTTCAAGCTGTTATGGGCTGGTGGAATCCTGCACAATTATATAAGCAAGCCTTAGGTGTTACTGTAACAGCTGCTATGGAACCTTTACATGCTACTAGAGCTTTTCTTGCATATCCTTTCATAAGACTTGGATACCGTTATAAAGATATGCCAGGATTACGTAGAAGCTTTTCTAAGTTTGCTGTTAAAGCTGCTGGTATTACTAGTGAAGACTTTGAAAATATCATTAAATATATGGACCAATATGGCTCTTTAGATGGTACAAAGATGCTCGTAGGCATGGATGCAAAGCATGCAGCATTTCTTTCAAGGTCTAAAATAATTAACTCACAGTATTTCTTTATGAATGCTGGTACAAATCTTAACTATATCGTATCTGATATTACTGCATACTTAGCTATGAAAGGCAAAGGAAAATCTTTTAAAGATATTGCAGAATACTCTGATGATTTATATTTAAATATGACTAAAGCAAGTGAAAGTAATTTCCAAGCGGGTCAGAAGTTGCCTACAACAGTCTTTGCACAATGGTTAACGTATCCTTCTAGATTGATAGAATCAATGTTTAATAAAAGACTTAGCAGGAAACAAAGAGCATCTATCTTATTATCTCAGATAGCTTTATGGGGCGCTGCTGGAACTCTTGGAGATACTAACACAGAGCTTAATATGTATAAAAATCTTGTAGAAGATTGTAAGGTAAGCCCTGACTTAGCTGGTTTTATTACAAGTGGTCTTATGCAGCAGCTTGGTAAAGAATACGGTGTAGTTGTAGATGAAAGTTTACATTTAAAAGAACTTATTGAGAAAGAATTTTTACTCTATGATGCTGCTAGAGGAGAATTCAATATGCCTTCAATACCTGCTAGTGTAGCTTTCAGTCAAGTAGCGTCTATTTATAATGCTATTAAAGAAACTGTAGCACCTGAGACAGGTGAATTTGATTTCTATAATTGGTTAAAAGATAGAGCTACTGATAGATACTTTCCTTCAGGTCCTAGAAACCTAGCTAAAGCTGTAGTAGCTTATCATACTGGTAAGTTCTTTAATAACCATAAAGAATATCTTAGAGATAATGCTACTAACTATGATGCTATCAAGCAATTATTAGGTTTTCAACCTTATGAACAGAAGGAAATGAATTATCTTTATGAAGCATTAGCAGATTATAAAGCTACTGTTGAAGACTTCTACAAAGAATTAGAGCCTTTATTAGACCAGATAAATGCTTATGATGAATCTGGAGGAATCTTTGAAGACCCTCATAGAAGAGAGCAGGAACAAGAAAGACTTATCAATAGATACAATAAAGATATGAAAGCTTATAGACAAATACTTAAAGAAACTTATCCAGATAGTAAAGCTGCTGATTTACTAGAACGGATGTTGATAGATAAAATGGCAGGTGCAGATTTAACTATCGCTAGTAAAAGACAAGAAGTCTATAAAAAGCTTGGTCCAGGTTACTTAAAAATTATACAGTCATTAATGAAAGGAAACTATAATGTCTCTGAATAGACAAGAAACAAGAATTGAAGCAGCTAGATATGCCCCTAGTGTATCTTATAATATTAGTGGTGTAGCTCCTACTCCTATGCCTACTTCTAGAAGACCACAGTATAAAAGTAATATTGATATTGACTTTGACAGTATTGCTAAGTCTGTATCTACTATGGTAAAAAATGCTAAAAAAGAGCAAATGAATCTTGGATACAATGAGTATGCTTTAAAACTTGATGAGATTGTTGAAGGACAAAGACAGAAAGTATACAGTCAAGATGTAGCTGAAAGATTAATCAGACAAGAAACAGATAAGATGATTGCTCAAGGCTATGATACTTTAGAAATAGCTAAGATTCGTGATAAGTATAATGGAGGCTTATATAATCTTGAAGAGCAGAGACAGCAATGGATTACTAAACATGAGACTGATAGACAGCTTGCACAGATTAGTACTATGCGTGAGAAGTATCCTTATATGTCTAATTGGAGTGATGATAAAGTAGCTGCTAAATTAGATTCTATGAATAAATTACAAGGGGATGTAGAGTATTTTAATAATAGAATTGCTCAAGGTAATTTAACAGACCAAGATGTACAAGCTTTGATGATACAAAGAGATGTAAGTTTTAAAGATTTAGCTAAGATGAATATGTATAATGACTTAAATGCTCTTATTCAAAGTCCTGATTTTAATCCTGAACAAGTAGATGCAAATACTATTTCAGCTATTAAGAATAAAGTTATTGCAGCAGCTGTAAAGAACGGCATAGAGTATGGTGAAGCAGTTGTAATAGCAGATAGAGCTGCTGATGAAACACAACTAACTACTTTATTTGCTGCTAAGAATAGAGACATTACAACTAATACAGACTTTATGAAGAAGTTATCAGCTAATGTAGATGCTACTATGGGTGCAACACTTAGAAGTACTACTGAAGGTGCTGTAGTAATGAACTTACCAGGTGAAGTAGTGAACTATTTAAGTGCTTACAATAGAGACTTAATTAGCAGATTTGCAAATCAAATATTTAATGTAGACTTTGTAGGTATGAAATCTACTCCTGTTACTACTTTGATGGGCGAGCAGATAGATAATAATTATAAAGAGACAATGAAGCTAGGTTTTCAGGCCTTCAAAGCTAATCTTGCAGACAGCAGCTATCCTCTATCATTGCTTACTAATAATGCTGTGGTAGCCTCTAAAATGGGCTCTGATGCATTAGGTAATGTTGCAGATATGACTACTGAAGACCTCAATACTGTTGTAAATAATGCAGATAATATGTTAAATATTCTTAATAATCCTGCTGCTAAAGCTAAGAGAGATGAAGCAAAGTCTTCTAAAGACCCTAATATTAAAGAAGCTGCTGAAGTAGCAGAAAACAATATTAGTATTATAGAAGGTAAAAGAGCTTCTGCAGAACTTCTTAGAAATCCTGAAAGCAAGAGACTCTTCAATACTCTTAATAGTTCATTGCAGGCTAATAGATTACGCATTGATGGAGACACAGGCAATCTTGTAATGGTTGAAGATACTGAAGGTTTCTGGCAGACTGCTGGAGATGTATTAGGCTCTGAAGGAACTAGACAAGAACTTAATGCTTTTAATAGATATCTTGAAAGATTACCTGTAGAAGCTAGAAAAGCTGCTATATTTAGTCTATCTAATGGCAGTATAAAACCTTTAGGTGAAACTGAAAAGGTATGGGGTACCTCTAAACAAACCACTAAAGAATCTTTAGTAAGTCGTTCAGCAGATATTTCTACCAGTGCTTTGCAAGGATTAGAAAGGATAGAAGAAGTTAGTAAATATTTAGAAGACCTTAAAGATGCTTATAAATTAATTACTACTAAAGGTAATAACTCTAAATTTAGTAAAGCTGAAGCTAGATTAAATGCTATGAAGAACAATCCTAATGTATCTGATGAAGAGTATTATAAAGCTGAAGCAGACTTATTAAAGATGATGGATACTGAAGAAGAGGAAGAGGAAGAAGTTCTTAAAGAAGAAGACCCTGATAAAGCTGACTTAAGTTCTCTTAATGAATATAGAGCTTTAACAAATACTATTAAAGTACCTAGTAAAGAATCTATTAATATCTCTGTAGATGATTTACCAGCTGCTAGAGATAGATTAAAAGAACAAGTAGAGTCTTTAAGAAGTAAGATGAGAGATATGGATGAAGGCTGGGAAAAGATGGATACAGATAAGTATATTAAATTATCTTCTAAGATAGCACAGATAGAGAAGATATTAAATGAAGAATAAAAAGAAAATCAAGTATCTCTTATGGCTTGTATCAGGACTAGTACTGACTATAGTATGTCTGCTATATCCTGATAAAGCTGAGATAGTTGCTAGAGCTTTACTATTGTTCTGTACAGGAATTGGATAATGTATCAATATATTGCTATAATCTTATTAGCTATAGCTCTTGGTGTTACTGCTAAGAGTAATATAGAAAAGAGTAATAAGATAGAAACTTTAGAGAACTCTATAGAAGCCTATAATAAAGCTCAAGAGAAATCTGTTAAGACTATTACACAGATAAGGGAGGTAGTAAAGAATGTCAAAGAACCTTGTGACTGCTATAACCAGCCTATTCCTGATGAAATATTAAAGTATGTTAGATCTGATGATTGACAATCATTATTAGCAGAAAGACTATACACATTGTGCTAAAGGATATAATAAGACTGCAGGAGGCTATCATTGGGAATACATAGATTAATAATAATCTTTTGCATTCTTTTTATTACAGCTTGTAAAAGTACACCAGTAACAATGAAAGAAGACTGTAGAAAGAATGTAACCTATTATAGAGATGTTATAGAATGTATGATTAAATTAGATAATATTCATAATAGTAGATAAAAAGAAATCCTGCAAAGACTCTTAAACGAATCGATGCAGGATTTTTTATAGTAGCTTATATAATTACCTCTGCCAATCTTTTACAAAGATATTATACACTACTTTTAATAAGTTGTCAAGAACTTTTTTCATAAAGTTTACTTCTACCATATTTTGCTTGGTATGAGCCTTTAC
>ERZ1673751.911-NODE-911-length-24573-cov-7.295905_pt1 | contig 24573 bp, 11 predicted proteins | sample MGYA00580202_ERZ1673751 | MGnify/ENA primary metagenome ERZ1673751 (study PRJEB41218, sample SAMN15661780) | gut metagenome | host: Homo sapiens | place: Canada: London | collected 2015-08-20/2019-03-30 | study: EMG produced TPA metagenomics assembly of... | reverse complement strand
GGCCAGGACGGCTACACGCTGGACGATGTGCTGACGCACGACGCCCACGAGCGCGACACGACGCTGCACTCGATGCTGGCGGCGATGAAATATCCCGAATACCCCGTTGCCCTGGGCGTGATCCGCGCCGTCGAGGACGCCACGGTTTACGACCGCGAGGTGGCCCGGCAGGTCGAGGAGGTCAAGGCACAGAGCAAGATCCGCTCGGTGGACGAGCTGCTGCATTCGGGCGCCACGTGGGAAATCGAATAACTTAACAGGCATGACACTGATCCGGGAGGCATCCCGGCATACGGGAAAGCCGGCGCTCGAAGCGCCGGCTTTTTCCTTGGGGCGGGACAAACAAACGGCACCCCGGAGGAAGGATTGCCCGGCGGCCTCCAGTATGCCCCCCGCCTGCCGGTACGAAAGCCCCCCGGACAGCGGAGATGCTTGCGAAAATGCGGAAACAGCCTTATAATCCGCATGGCGGACAAAAAAACGATACCGGACGCCCCGCCCTACCCCCCCCTCCGAACGGCAGCAATGGTAATCCTGCGGTCGATTTTTTCCGGCCGCTATTTGGAAATAAAAAAATTTCCGTTATCTTTGCACCCACAACGGGGGATTAGCTCAGTTGGCTAGAGCGCTTGCATGGCATGCAAGAGGTCACCAGTTCGACCCTGGTATTCTCCACAACCCCGGTAAGGATGGACACAAGTCCATCCTTATTTTTTTATCGGAATCCATCCCCCCGCATCCACAGACGCCCCCTCTATCCTCCAACAGCAACCGGGCGCAGGCAAGGCGAGGCACCACACAGGTGCAGACAAACCCGCAGGCGGGCGCTGCCTGCGACAAAAAAAACGGCAATCGGCCGCAAAAAAAACGCAATCACCAGTAATACAGGACAATGACAGGCAACGAACGAGGCTTTTGAAAAAAATATCCGCCCTGTACCGACATTATCGGGAACATAGATTTTGACAATTCGGATATTTTACGTTTATTTGCATGAACATATTGACAAATATAAGAACATATACAAGACACAAAAGTGAACATAGCGGGTCGAACAGGGTAAAGATTCCCCTCAGGAATGACTCAGGGGAAAGCCCCCCGGGAAAGGCCTGCGCCGATGCCCGCAGCAAACCGCCCTACGCGCCATGCTATACGCCGATCCCGGCACGGCTATAATCCGGGGATAACACAAAAGCCCGAACGATATGAAATTACAACTCGACCCGAACTCTTCCAAACCGCTGCACCAGCAGGCCGAGGATCTGCTGCGACAGATGATCCAGCAGGAAGAGTACCGCAAAGGCAAACTGCTTCCCAACGAGGTGGAGCTATCCAAAGAACTGAACATCTCGCGCAACACCCTGCGGCAGGCCATCAACCGGCTGGTGTTCGAAGGGCTGCTCATCCGCAAGAAAGGATACGGGACGACCGTGGCGCCCCAGAACGTGATGAGCAACGCCCGCAACTGGATGAGTTTTTCGCAGGAGATGCACGCACAGGGCATGGTCGTGCAGAATTTCGAACTGCACATCAGCCGCAAGACGCCGCCCGCCGAGGCTTCCGAGTTTCTCAATGCCCCGGAAGGAGCCAGGCTGCTGTGCCTGGAGCGCCTGCGCGGACGTCCGAACCTGCCGTTCGTCTATTTCATCTCCTATTTCAACCCCGCGATCCCGATGACCGGGGAAGAAGACATGGCACTCCCGCTCTACGAAAACCTCCGGAAGAATTACGGCATCGTCGTCAAGACCTCGCGCGAGATGGTATATGCCCGCAGCGCAAACGCGGAGCTGGCCGAAAAGCTCGACATCAACGAAGGGGAGCCGATCCTCGTCCGCAAACGCTTCGTGCTCGACGTAAACGACACCCCGGTGGAATATAACATCGGCTATTACCGCGCCGACAGCTTCACCTACTCGATCGAATTCATCAACGGCTGACAAACACCACAACCCAAATGAACAAGTCACTCCACAAATTACTGCCCGTCCTGTTCGGTTTCTTCGTCATGGGCTTCTGCGACGTGGTCGGTATCTCGACCAGCTATGTCCAGCAAGATTTCGGGCTCAGCGAGACCCTCGCCGGATTCATCCCCTCGATGGTTTTCATCTGGTTCCTGCTGCTTTCGATTCCGGCGGCCCTCGCCATGAACCGCCTCGGCCGCAAGAACATGGTACAGATCAGCAACGGCATCACGGCCATTGGTATGCTGATCCCGTTCGTACACTACAACCTTGCCACGTGCATGACGGCATTCGTGCTGCTGGGCATCGGCAATACGATCCTCCAAGTGTCGCTCAACCCGCTGCTCACCAACGTGGTCAAGGGGGACGCGCTGACCAGTTCGCTGACCGCAGGCCAGGTCGTCAAGGCGGTCTCGTCGTTCTGCGGCCCCTTCATCGCCGCATTCGCCGCCGGCACGCTGGGCAACTGGCAATACCTCTTCCCGATCTTCGCGCTCATCACGCTGCTCTCGGCCGCATGGCTCATGTGCACCCCCATCCGCGAAGAGGCCGAAGCGCCGCAGGCCTCGCCTGTCGGTGCGACGTTCGCCCTGCTGAAAGACCGCACGGTACTCCTCCTCTTCCTCGGGATCGTCTTCGTCGTCGGCGTCGACGTGGGGATGAATACCGTAGCGCCCAAGCTGCTGATCGAACGCGGCGGTTACCCCGTCGAGCAGGCCGGACTCGGGTCGAGCGTTTACTTCGTCTGCCGCACGGTCGGTGCGCTGATCGGTTCGATCCTGCTGGTGCGCATGAACGACGTGCGTTATTTCCGCATCCACATCTTCGCGGCCATCGCCGCCATGGCCGTCCTCTACTTCGTACAGGGTACCGTGGGAATGCTGGCGCTGGTCGGACTGATCGGCTTCGCCTGCTCGAGCATCTTCTCGGTGATCTACTCGACGGCGCTGAAATGCCATCCGGAAAAAGCCAACGAGATTTCGGGGCTGATGATCACAGGGGTCTGCGGCGGCGCCGTCATCCCGCCCCTGATGGGCTTCACGACCGACCTCCTGGGCAGCCAGACCGGTTCGCTGCTGGTCATTTCGGCCTGTATGCTCTACCTGGCAGGCAGCGCCCTCGCCCTGCGCAGGTTCGCCGCGAAATAGACGGACGCCACGCACCTCATGTATATACATTAAACAGAAAACCATATAACCCAAAGGCGGCCGCAACGGCCGCCGGCAAACATCAACGATGAAAAAACACCTGCACAAACTGATCCTCTTCTCCGCGACGGCCTGCCTGTCGGCATGCACGGCTCAGGAGCCGCTGACGGACTACGTCGACCCGCGCATCGGCACCGCACATTCGCGGTGGTTCTTCTTCACCCCGGCGGCCGTACCGTTCGGCATGGCCAAACTGGCTCCGACGACCGACGGCCACCTGGGGAATCCCAACGGCTGGGAAGCCGTGGGCTACGACTCACGCCACACCTCGATCGAGGGCTTCGCCAACTTCCACGAGTTCCAGGTCGGCGGCGTGGTGGTGGCTCCGACGGTCGGCGAACTTCAGACCGTACCCGGGCCGCTCGACAACCCCGACGCGGGCTACCGTTCGCGCTTCGACAAGAAGGACGAGGTGGCGCGCCCCGGCTACTACTCCGTGCTGCTGAAGGATTACGGCGTCAAGGCCGAGCTGACAGCCACCGAACGGGTCGGATTCCACCGCTATACCTTCCCGGCGACGGAGGAGGCGAACCTGATCTTCAACATCGGGACGCGCATGGGCGAAAGCGGCCCGGTGCGCGACGCGTCGGTGACCTACACCGACGACGGACGTATCGAGGGCTGGGTGGTGACCGAGCCCGCCTATGTCGACATTTACCAGAAAGGCGCCACGGTGACAATGTATTTCAGCGCCGTACTCGACGCCGAGCCTGCGGCCTGGGGCGCGTTCAGCGGCGAGCAAACCTTCGCGGGGGAGCGCAGCCGCACAGGCGTCGGAGCAGGGCTCTACCTGCGTTTCGACACCCGCGAGCGTCAGCAGGTGGGGCTGAAGATCGGCCTGTCGTACACGTCGGTGGAGAACGCGCGGCTGAACCTCGAAAAGGAGGCCGCCAGGAAAGATTTCGACCGAGTGCGCCGCGAGGCGAACGACACGTGGGAAGAGGCGCTGGGCCGGCTTCGCGTCGAGGGCGGCCTGCACGATGACCGCGTGAAGTTCTACACGGGGCTGTTCCACGCCCTGCTGGGACGCGGCCTGGCCAACGACGTGAACGGGGCCTATCCGGCCAACGACGGCACGGTCGGACAAATTGCCCTCGACGGTGCGGGCAGGCCGGTGCACGACTATTACAATACCGATGCGATCTGGGGCGCCTACTGGAACCTCACGCAGCTGTGGAGCATCGCCTATCCCGAATACTATGCCGACTGGGTGGCAAGCCAGCTGCTGGTCTACAAGGACGCCGGATGGCTCGGCGACGGCATCGCATGCAGCAAGTACGTCTCGGGCGTAGGCACCAACTTCACGGGGCTCGCCATTGCCGCGGCCTACAACTGCGGCATCCGCAACTTCGACGTGGCGCTGGGCTACCAGGCCGCCCGCAAGAACGAGCTGGGCAGCGAAGGCCGCCCGGCCGGCGCGGGCAAACTGGACGTGGGAAAATTCGTCAGTCAGGGCTATTCGCCCTACCTGCCCGAACTGGGCATGCAGACCACGCCCGACGGCTCGGGATTCGCGGCATCGCATACGCTCGAATACTCGTTCAGCGCCTATGCCGTCGCACAGATGGCCCGCCAGTTGGGCCATGAGGCCGATTACGAGCAGCTCAAGAAGCTCTCGGGCGGGTGGGAGCTGCTTTTCGACCCCGAAACCAAGTACATCCGGCCGCGGGATCGCAGCGGTGAATTCATCGCCGACTTCGACCCCTATGCGGCATGGGCCGGATTCCAGGAGGGCAATGCCGTGCAGTACACCTACTACGTGCCCCACGACATCGACCGGCTGGTCGAGATGGTCGGCCGCGAGGAGTTCAACAACCGCCTCGACAGCACGTTCCTCATCTCGCGCGAGAGCGTCTTCGGCGGCGGCAAGACGATCAATGCCTTTGCGGGAGTCCATGCCTATTACAACCACGGCAACCAACCGAACCTCCACATCTCGGCGCTGTTCAACTTCTCGGGCAAACCGTGGCTCTCGCAGAAATGGATGCGCACGATCTGCAACGAATTCTACGGCACGGAGGAGATCCACGGCTACGGCTACGGGCAGGACGAAGACCAGGGACAGCTGGGGGCATGGTACGTCATGGCCTCGATGGGGCTCTTCGACGCGAAGGGGCTCACCGCCCCCGACCCGACGTTCCAGATCGGCAGCCCCCTGTTCGACAAGGTGACGATCCGCCTCAACCCCGATTACTACACGGGCAAGGAGTTCGTGATCGAAACGACGGGCAACACGCCGGAGAATTACTATATCGGTTCGCTGGAACTGGACGGCAAACCCTTGCAGAGCGTACAGCTTCCCTTCGCCGAAGTGGTCGGCGGCGGCACGCTGCGGGTGAACCTCGCCGCGGAGCCCAACACCCAGCTGAACAAATAACTACGAAAAATATACCGTCATGGCACAATCGGCACATAATCGCTACGCCCTGGGCGTGGACATCGGCGGCAGCCATGTCTGCTCGGCGGTGGTAGACCTCGCCACGGGGCAACTGTGCGGGGAACCGCACACGGACAAAGTCGACGCGGCGGCCGGGGCCCGCACGATCGCCGGGGCCTGGGCCGCGAACATCCGGCGCACGGCCGCGGCATCGGGCATCGGATGCATCCGGTGCGCAGGCTTCGCCTTCCCCGGGCCGTTCGACTACGAGCGGGGCATTTCGCTGATCCGGGGCGTGCGGAAGTTCGAGCGCATCTACGGGCTCGACGTCGCGGCGACGCTCTACCCGCTGCTGCGGGAGTGCGGCACGGAGGAGTTCCGCTACGTCAACGACGCGGCGGCCTTCGCGCTGGGCGAATGCCTCGGCGGGGTCGCGGACGACGCCGAACGCGTAGTGGCGCTGACGCTCGGCACGGGCGTCGGGTCGGGCTTCGTGGCCGGCCGCAGGCTGGTGACCTCGGGCGACGAGGTGCCCGCCAACGGCTGGGTATACTGCCTGCCTTTCGAAGGGGGCATCGTCGACGAGGCCTTCTCGACCCGCTGGGTATGCGGCCGCTACCGGGAGCTGACCGGGCAGGAGATAAGCGGCGCACGCGAAGCTGCCGAACGCCATGCGGAAGACCCCGCGGCACGGCGCCTGTTCGACGAATACGGGGAGCGGGCTGGCGGCATTCGCAGCCCCCGTGGCGGAACGCTTCCGCGCCGACATGCTGGTGCTCGGCGGGAATATCTCGCGGGCCTACCCGCTGTTCGGGCCCGCCATGGAACGCCGGCTCGAAGCCGACGGCCACCGGATCAGGATAGGGCTCCCGGCCCGGCCCGACCATGCCGCCCTGATCGGCGCAGCATCGTTATTCATATAACCAAACAATAGTCATGTCTCTTTTAAGGAAAACAACACAGAACCCACTTCCGGTATGCAAACCGGAAACCGGAAAAAACCAATACGACATCTACCCGACACATGACCTCGGGCCGGATAAGATTTTCTGCGACTACACGTCGCTGGCACGGCGGCTGGCCGGACAGAAGCAGGTTGTCGTCGACGGCTATGTCGGCGTACGCTTCGACCTCTTCCGGCAGGAGCTGAACCGTGCGCTCACGCAGCTGGGCATCCGCCCCGTGTGGTGGAGCGTCGACGCGGCCCTGCGGCCGCAGGAGGAGATCGAACGCCTGGTCGCCCCCTATCTGGGCGGCGACGACCCGATCTTCGGCTTCCGCACCCCGCTGCGGCTGGAGGAGTTCTTCGACGGGGAAAAACTGCGGGCGATCGCACCCGACCCCGAGGCGGAGATGAACATACTCATCGGAACGGGCGCCGCGCTGGCCGGCTGGCAGGGCGAGTTGGTCTATATCGACATCCCGAAAAACGAGATCCAGTTCCGCTCGCGTGCGGGCAGCATCGCCAACCTGGGGGCCACGCAGCCCGAGCCCCCGAAAAAGATGTACAAGCGGTTCTATTTCGTCGACTGGGTCGTACTGAACCGCCACAAGAAGGAGCTGCTGCCCCGCATCGGCATCATCGTCGACGGGCAGCGCGAAGGGGAGATCACCTGGGCCGAGGGCGCCGACCTGCGCCGCGGCCTGGAGCACCTCGCCGCAAACGGATTCCGCGTCCGGCCGTGGTTCGAACCCGGGGCGTGGGGAGGCCAATGGATCCGCGAACACATCGGCGCACTGCCCCACGACGTGCCCAACTACGCATGGTCGTTCGAGCTGATCGTACCGGAAAACGGGCTGATCTTCGGCAGCGGCGGCAAGATGCTCGAAGTGTCGTTCGACATGGTGATGTTCCAGGGCGGCGAACAGGTCGTCGGCAGCGCGTGCTACGACGCATACGGCGACGAATTCCCGATCCGCATGGACTACCTCGACAACTTCGACGGCGGCAACCTTTCGATCCAGTGCCACCCGCAGCGGGAATATATCCGCAAGAATTTCGGCGAGGTACTGACTCAGGAGGAGACCTACTATATCCTCGACACGGCACCCGGGTCGGTCGTATACCTCGGGTTCAAAGAGGATATCGACCCTGCGAAGTTCGAACGGGCGCTGACCGAAAGCTTCGAAAAAGGCACGGAACTCGACGTGCCGCGCTACATCAACGCCGAACAGTCGGCGCGGCACGACCTGTTCCTCATACCGCCGGGCACGCTCCACAGCTCGGGACGCAACAACCTCGTGCTGGAGATCAGCACCACGCCTTACATCTTCACATTCAAGATGTACGACTGGCTGGCGCTCGACCTCGACGGGAAACCGCGCCCGCTGAACATCCGCCGCGCAATGGAGAACCTCTGTTTCGACCGCAAGGGCGAGGCCGTAAAACGGGAACTGGTGTCGCACCCCGCGCTGCTCGACAAGGGAGCGGACTGGGAACTGTGGCACCTGCCCACGCACCGCAACCACTCCTACGACGTGCACCGTTACAAGCTCAACACCTCGGTGGAGGTCGCAACGCAGGGAAAATGCCATGTCCTGAACCTGGTCGAAGGCGAAAGCGCCGAGGTCGAAACCGCGGGCGGCAGCCGCTTCCGCCTGAGCTATGCCGAAACGCTGGTAATTTCGGCGGCGGCAGGCTCCTACCGGATCGTCAACACCTCGGGGCGCGAGATCATGGTCGTGAAGGCTTTTATGAAATAACGGGTATATTCCCGGGCTGCGGGCCGGAAAAGGAACCGGCGAGACGATATTATTCGTATATTCATGCAATACGAACCTTAACGTAAGCACATCGCGATGAAAAAAGAGCTGTTAACCCTGTTTTGCGTGGCGGGAATCTCGTTCCCGGCACTCGGCGGCACCTACAATATCGCCCCGAAAGCCCGCGCCACGGCATCGTCGTCGCTCAATGCCGACGGCGATGCCTCGAAAGTCAACGACGGCTACATCCGCCTCGACAATGCGGGCGAATGGGTATCGGCAGCGCAGATGCCCTACTGGCAGCAATTACCCTACCCTTGGATCCGGCTCGACTGGGACGAGGAGGTCACCCTCTCGCGCATCGTCCTCTACGACCGGCCGACGGGCGATGCGCATACGGCAGGCGGCGACCTCTTTTTCAGCGACGGTACACGTATCGGAGTAGTCGGGATCCCGGACAACGGGGAGCCCAAGGTCGTGGAATTCGCGCCCAAACGGGTCAGATGGGTGAAATTCGAGGTCAACGACGCCGTGGGTTCCCATGTCGGGCTCTCCGAGATCGAGGCATTCCCGCCCGCCGGGGCCGGAGGCGACTTCGTCTCGCAGGTCAACCCGTTCATCGAAACGACCAAGGGGCGCTATTTCTTCTTCATCACGGGCAACCAGCCGTTCGGCATGATCGGCGCCGCACCGCTGACCCGCAACCGCAACCAGTACGGCGGGGGCTACAACTACAATTCGACCGAGGTGCTCGGCTTCCCGCAGATACACAACTGGGTGCTGGCCGGGCTTACGCTCATGCCGACGACCGGCAACGTCGATCCCACCCTCGGCGAAGGGCACTGGAAATCGCACTTCCGGCACGAGGGCGAAATCGCCCAGCCGGGTTACCACCGCCTCTTCCTGGAGGATTACGGCATCTGGGTCGAGCAGACGGCCACCGACCGCACGGGGTTCTACCGCCTGACCTTCACCCGCGACGCCGAAGCCGGCATACTCCTGAACCTGGGCGGTTACCTGGCGTCGACGACCATGTGCAACGCCCGCGTGCGGCGGGTCGGGGAGCACGAAATCGAGGGCAGCTTCGACACCTACGGCCGCCACTGGGGCGGCCCCGAGAACGTCAGGGTTTACTTCGTCGTCCGTTTCGACCGGCCGTTCGACCGGCTCGACGGATGGGCAGGCACACGCCGTTATTCCGGGATCGACTCGCTCGAAGGCTCCTCCGAAATCACCAGGCGCCACCCGCGCGAAGCGCTGAGTTACCTGGACTCCCCCACATCGGGCGTCGCGGCACATTACGGCGTCCGTACGGGCGATCGCATCCATGTCCGCACGGCCGTATCGTACGTCAGTACGGAAAATGCACGGGAGAACCTCACGCATGACGCCACGACCTGGGACTTCGACGCCGTGCGCCGCGCGGCACAGGACGAATGGAACGAATGGCTGGGACGCATCGAGGTAAAAGGCGGCACGCAGCAACAACGGACAAAATTCTACACCGACCTGTGGCATGTCCTGCTGGGCCGCCACAAGATCGACGACGTGAACGGCGAATACCCCGACCTGACGGACGGCCAGCGCGCAGGTTCGTTCACGCGCGACATCCGGGTCAAGACCCGCACGCTCCCGCGCGATGCGGCAGGCCGCGTCGTGCATCACATGTATAATTCCGACGCCTTCTGGCTCACGCAGTGGAACCTCAACGTCCTGTGGGGGCTGGGATGGCCCGAAATGCCCGACGAAATGTCGGCCTCGCTCATCCGCTATGCCGACAACGGCGGGCTGATTCCCCGGGGGCCCTGCGCCGGAGGGTATACCTACATCATGTCCGGATGTCCGGCCACGCCACTCATCGTCTCGGCCTATAACAAAGGGCTGATGCGCAAATGCGACCCGATGCACGCTTTCCGGACGATGCAACGCAACCATATGCCGGGCGGCATGCAGGGAATCGGGGAATTTTACCTCGAACACGGCTACCAGCCGAAAAACGCCGGGATGACGATCGAGTCGAACTTCCAGGATTGGGCGCTCGCACAAATGGCCGTGCGTCTGGGGCTGGAGGATGAAGCCGCCTACTTCGGCAACCGATCCCACGGATGGCGCAAGCTATACCGCCCCGACCAGCAGTTGCTCTTCCCCAAGGACGAACAGGGCCAATGGCTGCACGACGATCCGCTCAGGGGCACCGGCTGGATCGAGGCCAATGCCTGGCAGGCCACCTGGGGCGTTTCGCACGAACTACCGGCCCTCGCAACGCTCATGGGCGGTTATGACAAATTCTGCGAGAAGCTCAATTATGCATTCGAGCAGGCCGCACCGCAGGATTTCGTGTTCGGCTACGGACAAGGCTACGTCAGCTACGCCAACCAGCCCGGATGCTCCAATGCACACGTATTCAGCTGGGGCGGGAAACCCTGGCTCACGCAATACTGGGTTCGCCGGGTGAACGAACAGGCTTACGGGGCCATCACGCCCGACCGGGGGTATGGCGGGCACGACGAAGACCAAGGGCAAATGGGCGGCGTGAGCGCACTGATGTCGATCGGGTTGTTCAGTACGCGGGGCACGGCCGCTGCCCGCCCCGTATACGAGATCACCTCGCCGGTCTTCGACGAGGTGTCGATCCAGCTCGACAAGCGTTATTACCCGGCCGACCGTTCCGACCGGTTCGTCATCCGCACCTACGGCAATTCGGACAAGAACTGTTATATCCAACGCGCACGCCTCAACGGCCGGGTGCTCAACAACTTCTGGTTCCCGCACGAAGAATTCGCACGCGGCGGCCTGCTCGAGCTATGGCTGGGGCCCGAGCCCAACACCCGCTGGGGAACCGGGAAACTCCCCGAATAGCGGCAGGCATATCCCCCATCGGCGGCGCATCCGGACAACGGCTGCGCCGTTACTTTTTCGGGGCGTCCCCGCCCGGGGAGGGAGGGGCCGGGAACAACGCGAAAAAGCCGGGAGCAACGGAAGGAGCCGGGAACAATGCGGGTACCGCAATGCCAGAAATGCCAGACAACGCCGCACGCCACGCAATCCGGCAAGTGGCGTCAACCTGCCGGACAGGCGGCAGAAAGCAGGCGGCGGTAACCTGCCGGGCAGGCAGCACACGGCAGAAAGCGGGCGGGCAGCAATCCGTCGGGCAGGCGGCAGCATCGCGCATCGAGAAGATTTCATGTACATACAAACAGCCCGCAACGGCCGCACGATGCACACACCGGCACGGCGGCAGTCCCGGGCACAGGGAATCGGGGATCGCTTCGGAACCGTGCAGACTCGGCTCCGGCAAAAATCATGCAGGCAAACAGGTACTATCCACAGAGATACCGGAAATCCTCCGAATATGGGAAATACAGCGGATGTTCACAAATTATCATAAAAAAAGAGCTGAAAAAAGTTGTATTTTAAAAATCTATGTATAAATTTGCAGTAGGCGTTAATGTTCATACATTATTAAAAATGTTCAACTATTAATCAACCAACCCAAACTACACTAACCTAAACTACTGAACCATGCAACATTTCTATCCAATCATCCATGCCGGCCGGCGACCCCGGCACAGGCTATCGGGCATTATGAGAGGCGGTTTTGTCCTGGTGCTGTCGGCCCTGATGTTGCCGGCGGCGGCAAATGCGGCCGCGGAAAGTTCCGCAACAGCAACTGTCAACCCCCAAAATACAGGGGGGGGGGAAAATCCGGCGTACGGTATCGGGCATCGTCGAGGACACGCACGGGGCAGCCGTTGCGGGCGCTTCTGTCGTAATAAAAGGATCGTCACGCGGCACGCTGACCGACAACGCGGGACACTACGCACTCGAGGGGGTGGAAGACGGCGACTTGCTGGAAATATCGTTCCTCGGCATGCTGCCGCAGACCGTCAAGGTGGGAGCCGGACGCACTTCGGTGGACGTAGTCCTGTCGGAGGACATGATTGGTCTGGAAGATGTCGTCGTGACGGGCTACACCACGATGAAACGCAAGGACATCACAGGTTCCGTCAGCTCGATCTCGGCAGACCGTATCGAGCGTATCCCGGCCTACAACATCACCACGGCGTTGACCGGCATCGCCGGGATTAGGATGGACGGGGGTTCGATCCGCATACGCGGCACCCGCTCGCGCAATGCCAGCAACGACCCGCTGATCGTCCTCGACGGCATTCCCTACGACGAAACGCCGTCCTCGATCAACCCCGGGGACATCGAGTCGATCGACGTGCTGAAAGACGCGTCCTCGACGGCCATCTACGGCGCCCGCGGCGCCAACGGCGTTATCCTGATTACGACCAAACAGGCCAGACAGGGCAAGACGACGGTAACCTACGACGGGTTCGTGGGTGCAGGCGTCAACAACCGGGGTTCGCTCGACGTAATGGACGCCGACGAATACATCGCATTCCAGCGCGAGGCGAGCCGCGCGGCAGGCACCTGGCACAGCGAAGCCGACGACGCAAAGGCGTTTTTCGGGATCGAACTGGCCAACATGGGCAAGGTCGACAATGACTGGATGGGAAAGTATTTCAACAAGAAACGCCTGTGGACAAGCCACTCGCTGACCATTTCGGCGGCAACGGACAAAAGCGCCTACAAAATCGCATTCAACTACAAGAACGAAGACAGCCGCTACAAAAACGCGGGGCACGACCACTTTTACCTGACCGCAGACCTCTCGCACAAGGTGCTGCCGTTCCTCAAGGTAGGACTTTCGAGCCGCGCATACTACATCGTCAAGAACGACAAGCCGGATATGTTCAACCAGTTCCTGCACATGTCCCCGCTCACACAGACCCGCAACGAGGACGGCAGCTACAACGTCTACCCCTTCGGCGACCCGTTCGTGAAGAACCCCTACATGAACGAGAGCGACGACGTATATAAGGACAAGACCGAGGAGTGGAAACTCTTCCTGCGCTTCTTCGCCCAGATCGACCTGGCGAAGGGGCTTACGTTCAACACCAACTTTGCATACAGCCCCGCCTTCTCGTCGCGCGGCTATTACTACGACAACCGCTCGGTATCGTATACCGACGAGCGCAACGTGGCCTTCATGCACAACAACCGCAAGGCCGACTGGGTCTGGAACAACGTGCTCAGCTACAAACGCCAGTTCGGCAGGCACAATATCGACCTGACGGCCGTCTATGAAATGCAAAACCGCCAGACGGTCAACGCATCCATGTCGGGCAAAGACCAGGAATCGCCCGCCTACCTGTGGTACAACATGGGACGCCTGACCGATTCGAAAAGCCTGTCCTCGGGCTTCGTCCGCAGCCAGATGGTTTCGGTCGTCGGGCGCGTGCAATACTCCTACGACGACCGGTACATCGTCACCGCGTCGTTCCGCGAGGACGGTGCGTCGCAGCTCTCGCCGGGGCATAAATGGGCATTCTTCCCTTCGGGGGCCATCGCGTGGCGCATTTCCGAAGAGCCCTTCCTCAAGGACGTGGAGTGGATTTCGAACCTCAAGCTGCGCGCCTCGTACGGCATGACGGGCAACTACTCGATCGCGGCCTATGCCACGGCAGGTACGCTGCACGGCAAATACGCCAATTTCAACGGCGGTGAGCTGCACCGCCCGGGGCTGGAGCCCGAAACCCGCCCGACGCCCGACCTGGAGTGGGAGCGCAACAAGATGCTCGACATCGGCCTCGACTTCGGGTTCCTCAAGGGACGTATCCACGGTACGATCGACTATTACGATTCGAAGAGCTACGACCTGCTCTACCTCAAGGTGCTGCCCTATACTTCGGGCTTCAACCGGGCGTGGACGAACATCGGCGACACCCGCAACCGCGGCTGGGAAGTAAGCCTCTCGACCGTCCCCGTGGAAACGAAGGACTTCCACCTGGGGGTGAACCTCTCGTATTACCGCAACAAGGAGGAGCTCATACGCCTGCAGGATCCCAAGATGAAGGAAGACATCAACAACGGCTTGTTCGTAGGCTATCCGGTCAACGGCGTACACTATAATTACAAACAGGTAGGCATCTGGCAGGAAAACGAAGCCGACCTGGCCGCGATCTACGGACAGAAACCCGGCGAGGTCAAGGTCGCCGACCTGGACGGCAACGGCAAGATCGACGGCAACGACCGCATGATCCTCGGCACGACACGCCCCGACTGGGTCGGCGGGCTGCAGATCAATGCGGAGTGGAAGAACATCGACTTCTCGGTCGACGTATACGGCGAGTTCGGCTCGCTGGCCCACGACGGCCGCAGCACGAGCGAATGGGCGAACCAGCTCGGGCGCTGGAACACCTACAAGATCGACTACTGGACACCCGAAAAACCCTCCGACCGACATCCACGCCCGGTCGAAGGACAGTCGATCAAATACCTCGACGCCACGGGCTACTACAAGAACAGCTACGTGAACATCCGCAACATCACGCTCGGCTACACCCTGCCCCGGGCATGGATGGGGCGCGTGGTGAAGAAGACGCGCTTCTATGTGACCATGAACACCCCGTGGCGTTACAGCCAGTTCCAGAACACGGGCGGCATCTCGTGGTGGGAGTCGTTCTATATCTTCGGCGCGAATGTCCAGTTCTAACTTAAAATCCGAAAACCAGACCATGAAAAAGATATTCATCCTGTTTGCGGCGGCACTTACGATAGGGCTGACCGGATGCCAGAGCTTCCTCGAAGAAGAAACCTACGGGTCGACGACCGAGATATTCAAGGAGGAAAACGGCATCAAGGCGCTGGTATACCAGAGCTACACCAAGATCAACAACCTCTACGGCGGCGACGGACAGTGGCCGCTGATGACCGAGCTGGGGACGGACATCTACCTGCGCGGCAAGAACCAGGGCGATGTGGGCCTGTGCGACTACTACGGGCTCGACGCCACCAACGGCAATGTGGCATGGCTGTGGAACCACTGCTACAAGGCGCTGTTCAACATCAACCTGTTCTTCGAAACGATCGACCAGACGCCCTTTGCCGACGAAGACGAAAAGAGCCAGTTCAAAGCGGAGATGTATGTCATGCGGGCCCTGTTCCTGTGGATCGTCACCGAGACGTGGGGCGACAGCTACCTGCCGATGACAACCGACGAGACCGAGGGCACCGAAGCCCGCCGTTCGCCCCGCGCGAAGTTCTACGAAGAGATCATCGGCGCACTCGAGACGGCCATCGGGCTATTCCCCGACACGCGCACCACGGAATCGGGGCGCATCGACATGCCCGCAGCCAAGGCGCTGCTCGCACGCATGTACCTCTACAACGAACAGTGGGACGAGGCCGCCGACATGGCATCGCAGGTGATCGGCCACTACGGGCTGGAGCTCTGCCCCTCGCTCAAAGACCTGTGGGCCGACGACAAAACCAACAACGAATTCATCTGGACGACGGAATTCACCGAGGACGACGCCTTCCGCCAGGCCAACGGCTACTGGTCGTGGTATGCCATGTATATCGACCGTTTCCCGGGCGTGCAGACCATGCTCAAATGGACGGGCTACGGCGGCTGCCAGGCGATCCCCTCGACCTACTTCATGGATCTGTTCGACCGCGACGCCGACAAACGCTGGAGCGACCTGCACCAATGGGTATGGTACTACAACGACCCGGCCGACGACCGCTCGGCCTTCCCGCTCAACCAGTGGCGCGAATACATCGACACGGCGCTCTACCTCTGCCCCGACGTGCTGCCGCTGGCCGAGCATAAACGCATGGAGAAGACCTTCACGGTCTTCGACCGCAACGACATGTTCGACGCCGACGGCATCCCGCAGGATCGCTGGACGTTCATCGGCATGACCAAGTTCTACGACCACACCCGGCCGGGCAACATGTCGGAGCTGTCGGATCGCAGCTACCCCGTGATCCGGCTGGGCGAACTCTACCTGATCCGTGCCGAGGCGCGTATCCGGAGCACGACGAACCAGGATCTGAAGGGCGCCGCCGAGGATATTACCGAGCTGCGCAAACGCGCCGTCAACCACGAAAAGCCCGAATACGAAGAGGCCATGAAGGTCACCGAGGAGGACATGACGCTCGATTTCATCCTCGAGGAACGCGCCCGCGAGCTCTTCGGCGAGTGGCAGCGACGGCTCGACCTGAAACGCTTCGGCAGGCTCATCGACCAGGTGAGGATCTACAACCCCGACGCAAAGGACAACATCAAGGAGTACCACGTCGTACGCCCCATCCCGCAGACGCAGTTCGACGGTATGCCCGACTGGACAACCCTGGGACAAAACGAAGGATATTAAACACCTAACGCAGTAAAACGACCATGAAAACCATACTGAAAAAATTCGCGACCTTCCTCTGCGCGGCACTGGTATTGTGCGCATGCAGCGACGATGACTATTCCGAAGCGCACCAGTCACTCATGGCGCTGATCCGCCAGGCGGAATCGCTCGTCGAAGAGTCGACGGAAGGGATCGAAGAGGGCGACACGGCCCCCGGATCGAAGAAGGCATTGCAGGCCCGCATCGACCAAGCCTATTACATCATGAACAACACCTCGCGGGACGAAGGCTACCGGAACGCCTGCAAACAGCTCGAAGAAGCGATAAAAGCCTTCCGGGAGAACATCGTCAAGGCCGGAATCCCCTATTTCAACGCCGGGTCGAAGATGAACCTCGGGCCCGCAGGCGACTGGGATCTCACGGAAGAGCTGACGTGGGAGATGAAAATACGCTTCGACGAATTCGCAACGGGCGACCAGAACGTCATCTCGTGCGAGCAGGGCAAGGGTGCCATCATGATCCGCAACAACGGCGCGAACCTGCAGTTCTACGTCAACGACGGAGGCTGGAAAGGCGGCACCTGCTGCACGATCGAACTGAACAAGTGGTACCACATCACAGCCACGTACAAGGCCAACGACAAGATGCACTTCTATCTGGACGGACGGCTGGTAAAGAGCTTCGCGTGCGGCAAGGCCATCGTGGAGCCGACCTGCAACCTGCAGCTGGGCACCGCCCCCTCCTACTCGAACCGCTACATGCGCGGCAACATCCAGCACGTTTCGATCTGGGCGGACGTCCGCACCGAGGCCGAGGCCGCAGCCGATGTGGCATGCGACTTCTCCGGGACTGAGGAAGGGCTGAAAGCCTACTGGCCGCTGACGCTCAACGTCGGCTCGGAGATCACCGACATGACCGGCAGGCATGTGGCAAAAATGACCGACGTAAAATGGACTGACCCCGAATAACCCAAAAATTCCGATATGAAAAGACACAAGCATTCCATCCTCGCCGTATTGGCGGCCCTGCTATGGGGCAGCCTGTCGGCAACACCCTACAGGCCCGTATGGGAAATCGGCCGCAAAGACGGTTCGGCCGCCGAGTTCGCGTTGTACGACGGCGCGTATTCCGACCTTCTGGGCCGGTTCCCCGGCGCGGCGGCCGCGTACGACGTAGGGCGCAGCACACCGGGAGAAATCCCCTACATCCTGCCCGGGCCCCAGGACGGCTGGGCCGGCAACGGCAACGGATCGCTGCTGATCCGCTTCGGAGCCGATGCGCAAGCCTCCCGGGCGGAGATGCGGCTGACACTCTACCTGGTCGAATCGCAGGCCTCGTCACCCCCGACGATCGAAATCTCCGCAGGCGGGTTCCGCACCTCGGTGCAGGCGCCTGCCGGGGACGACATCAACTACCCGGATACCAAACGCACCTCGGCACGCGGCCTTGCGATCGAGGCCCTATTGCCGGCCGGGACATTCGGCGCCGGGGAAAACCTCCTCACGATCCGCAATGCCGGCGGCAGCTGGCTCGTCTGGGACGCCATCGTCCTCGAAGCCGACCGCAGCGTGAAATGCACACGCCCCGGCGACGGCATCGCGCTCATCAGAAGCCACTCGCAGCCGGGGCTGATTTACGGCCGCGCCGAAGGGGAGCTGCTGCACCCGGTGACGCTGACCCTCGTCAACTGGGGCAAGCCCCAGCGTGCCGGATGGAACTACGACGGCAAACCGGGCGGGACGGTCACACTGTCTCGCGGGATAAACACCGTCGAGGTCAACATTCCCGAAGGGTACGAAGGCCGCACGGTGGATTTCGAAGTGCATCCCAACCGCGGGAAAGCCCTGTCGGCAGCGGTGGAAATCGCCCCGGCGGACAAATACACCGTCTACCTGGTGCAGCACACGCACACGGACATCGGCTATACCAAACCGCAGACCGAAATACTCACCGAGCACCTGCGCTATATCGACTATGCCGTGGAATACTGCGACCTGACGGCCGACTACCCGGACGACGCGAAGTTCCGCTGGACATGCGAAGCCTCGTGGCCCGTACACGAGTGGTTGCGCATACGTCCCAAGGCACAGGTGGACAAATTCATCAGGTACGTCAAGGCAGGGCAGATCGAGGTGACGGCCATGTTCTTCAACATGTCCGAGCTGTCGGGCGAGAACAATTACAAGACGTTCCTCGAGCCCGTGGCCCGGTTCCGCGAATTGGGGCTGCCGGTCGAAACAGCCATGCAGAACGACGTGAACGGCATCGCATGGTGCCTGGCGGACTATCTGCCCGACCTGGGCGTGAAATATTTTTCGATCGGATCGAACAACCACCGCGCCCTCATCCCGTTCGACCGCCCGACACTCTACCGCTGGGAATCCCCGTCGGGCAAGGGGCTGCTGATGTTCCGCAGCGACCACTACCATACCGGGAACTCGTGGGGCATCCACACGGGCGACATGGCCCGCCTGGAAGACGGCGTATTCGGGTACATCCGCAACCTCAAACGCACGGGTTACCCGTTCCCGGTCATCGCCGTGCAATACTCGGGATACCTGACCGACAACTCGCCCCCGTCGATGCGCGAGTGCGACCTGATCCGCGCATGGAACGAACGCTACGCATGGCCGAAGCTACGCAGCGCCACGGCACACGAATTCCTCGGGCGCATCGACTCCCAGTACGGCGACAAGCTGCCCGTATACCGGGCCGCCTACCCCGACTGGTGGACGGACGGGTTCGGGTCGGCGGCACGCGAGACGGCAGCCTCACGCAAAACGCAATCCGACCTGGTCGCCATCGAAGCGATGCTCTCGATGGCCCAAATGGAGGGGACAGGCCAGAGCGGCGGGACACACGAAGAACTGCGCCGCATCCACGAAAACCTGCTCTTCTACGACGAGCACACCTTCGGGGCCGCGGAAAGCATCTGGAACCCCGGATGCGAGAATTCTCAGGTACAGTGGGCCGAAAAGGGCTCCTACGTATGGGAGGCACTCAAAAGCACCCAACTGCTCTATGAAGATGCCATAGGCCGCCTACAAGGCGCCCTCTACCGCTCGACGCACCCGACGCTCACGTTCTTCAACCCGCTCGGCTGGGAACGCTCGGAACTGGCGACAGTCTACATAGACTTCGAACTGATCCCGGCAGACCGCGAGTTCCGGATCGTCGATGCAGCCGGGAAAGCCCTGCGCGTACAGCCCATCCGCTCGCGCCGCGAAGGACGCTATTACGCCATCTGGGCGGAAGGAATCCCCGCCATGGGTTACAAGACCTTCGAAATCGTACTCGGCGACGGCAAGGCCGCGGCACCCCGCCGCACGGAACTCCGGGACAACAGCCTCGAAAACGATTTCTACCGGATCGTCTTCGACCCGGCTTCGGGGACGATCGCCTCGCTCTACGACAAGGAGCTGGGACGGGAGATGGTCGACCCGGACTCGGAATGGAAGCTGGGGGCTTTCGTCTATGAATCGCTCAACGGCGACCGCCACCAGATGGAACGCAAAGTATTCGACAATTACCGGCGCTCTTCGCTCTCCGACGTACACTGCCCGGGCGTTACGTCGGGCGATATTTACCAGAGCGTCCGCTTCACGGGCAAAGCCGAGGGATGCGACGAAAAATTCAGCGTGCAGGTCGAAGTACGCCTGTATAACGACGTGAAACGCGTGGAGCTCGGCTACGATTTCATCCGCAACCCCGAAACCGATCCTTCGGCGATCTACGTCGCCATGCCGTGGCTGCTGGAAAATGCGAAACTCACGTTCGACGTACCGGGCGGCGTAGTCCGTTCCGGCGAAGACCAGATCCCCGGCACGAGCGCCTCGTGGAACACCGTACAGAATTTCGTCGCGGCACGCAACGACGACGCCCAGATTCTCGTAAGCGGCAGCGAGGTGCCGCTCTACCTGCTCGGGAAACTGCTCGACGACCCTTATCGCCAGCCCCGCACCTATGAAAAGCCGCATGTCTTCCCGTGGCTGATGAACAATTACTGGACAACGAATTTCCGCGCTTCGCAGGAAGGGGAATTCAAGTGCGGATTCGTCATCAGCTCAACCCAGGACACCTCCAACACGGCCGCATCGCAGTTCGGCTGGAGTGCACGCATCCCGCTCTGCACCCGCGTAATGCCGGCCGCCACTGCGGCCAACGGCAACGCCCGCGACCGCTCATTCCTGCGCAGCGGATGCAGCCATGTGCTGATCACGTCATGCACCCCCGCGGCCAGCGGAGAGGGCATCCTGATCAACCTGCGGGAAACCGACGGGCAGGCAGGCACCCTTACCCTGCTCGACGCCTCGGGACGCGAACTGCCCTTTACGGCGGCCGATGCGACAGGGCGTCCGCTGGACGGCCGAAGCGTCACTTCGCTGGCGCTGAAACCCTATGAAAACAGGTTCGTCATCCTGAAATAGGCGGGAAAAGACTACGGCGGGGAATTTCACCCGAACCGCCCTCCGCAAAGACAGGCTGCACCCGATTCCGGTGCAGCCTGTCCTGTATCCAAGGCTTTTACAGGCAGGTATCCGGCGGCTCACGTCCCGGCAACGGCAATGCCACTGTCTATCACCCGCCTAAAAATCAATGTGGTTTTCGATGTACGATTTTCAGGTTCACAAATACAGCGATCGGAGCTATAAAAACAATATCCATTGCATAGGGTGTTAAAAGTACCTGAATTATTTGTATACGAATAAAAAATTGCTAAATTTGTGTAGAAAAAATATGCAACCGATGATATGTATTGACGATTGGTTGCAACTGTTTGTCGATTCAGAAAGGGTCAAATAATTAAACGACAGATAAACAGTCGGGAACGCGTAGCAATAAATGCGCGATTCCTGACTTGTTTGTATTATGTCGTTCCGATTGACCCTCGGCTGAATCATAATTACGGCAGTCCGGTTTCGCGCACTTTAAAGGATATCAACAAAAAAAGTGCAAAAGATATGAAAATAGGAACCCAAACCGACAATCGGGCATTAAACTCAGGGGATCACTTTCTGTTCCACCCCACAGGCCGTTCATGCCCCGCCACAGGCAGACTATTGGATTTTTTCGACATAATTGCTGATGACACCACATATCTGAAGTCGAGCAGCCCCGCTTTAAAAAGACAAGCAAAAAGAAAAAGCACTTGCCACCTATCAGGCATTGGCTGTTCCACAGAAAATAAGCAACGGCAGTTCTCTAATCAAAACAGGAATAGCAGAATATTCACCATTCTATTATAAACCGAAATCGGAAATAACATGGCGGGGCGGTACAGAATACACCTATAATATAACCATCGAAGGCAGCACGCTTTCCGTTACCACAAGGACGAGCATCTGCCGGAGCACTGCTGGAGCAGCTTCCGGTTCGGGCTGCGTAACGTTTATTGCACAATAAAATGGCAAAAGATGCTGCTAAAAGCGACTTCTGTACGTCCGGACGGCACACCGGCGGATAAGGATGCGAGCACCAATAAATCTGAATTTCCGTACTATGCCTCTAATGGCATGCCATTTAAAGGTGAGGTGTGTGTTAAGTTTCTGATTTGATTTATCTATTCGGTGTAAAGCCGTGCTCAGAACATTGAATAGTCGAGATGACATAACAAAAAGCGGGCTTTGGAAAGAGTCCGATCATAAATATAAAAAGTAAGAAAATGATAAAACGTATCCTGACATATTACGCCGAGCGTCTGGAGGAATACCTCTCCCGCCTGCACCGCCAGCCCGAAGGACTCGCCACCGTGGGGCTTATCGGTTCTGCCGGAGAGGAATGCCCCAACAAGGTGGTCATTTCGCTGGTCAACCTCGAAAAGGAGACTTCGGGCGACATGACGTATATGCAGCGCAGCGGCAGCGGATTCGTCGGCAAGGGAGCACCGCTGATGATGAACATGCACGTCATGCTGGCGGCAGTCTATGACGGCAAACGCTATGGGGAGTCCCTCTCCGTCCTCTCGGAGACACTGGCGTTCATCCGCTCTACGCCGAAGTTCCAGGTAGACGGATACGTCTATACGATGGAAATCGTGCCGATGTCCACCATGGATCTCCACAATATCTGGACGACCATGGGCGGGCAGTACTATCCGTCGGTAATCTGCAAGCTGCGCGGGCTGGCCATCGACTCCTCCGAGATTATCTCCAGCGGAAGCATGGCTGGAGAAACAAGTGTAAAGACGTAAAACAAGACATATATGGGAACCTATCGTCCGTTATACAACATCCGCATAGAGCACGAATATTTCGATGGGAACATCTGCCGTGCCATGCAGTGCCGAATATCCCCTTCGGGACAGGCATTGTGTCATCGTCGCGGTCTGTTGTTCCGCCAAACCGGAACGAACGAATGGACGATACTGTATGATGATGCAGGTGCGGGCGTTGACACCCTTTCCGATGTGTTGGCATTGGAACTGGTGATGGCCGACCCTGCATTTGTGCTCTATACGCAGTGGAACGGTTTCCAGCCGTCCTCAGCCTATCGGCTGGAGCTTCCGGTCGGGCAGGAAACGCTGGAAGCGACGGGCGCCATCGTGGAGCAGTCTGCCAATCGGCAGATAGGAAAGGGATTCTGCACGGTACTGCTCCGCCTGACAGAAGAGGTATTCTCCTCTGCCAAGGCGGGAACGCCGGAGACCGCCTGTCTGCAGTTCCATGTCCCCGAATACCGGTGGGAATACCTTTTCGTCTCCCGTGGCGGCGAAAAATTCTCTCCGGAAAAACTCCGGCTGGAGGAATGCGGCGGCAAACTGACATTCGGGCCGTTCGAGGCGGCGGCCGAATATGGCAGGGAAGTGCTGCGTACCGTTTCCCTCGAAAGGATTCCCCTGCGGAAACAGTACGGGTTCCGGCTCCGTCTGACATCCGTCACCGAAGGAGACAACCGCCCCAGACAGGTGTTGCTGCGCAATGTGGCACTGCCCAAGCCGGGCGTTTTCCTGAGCAAAGCCCCGGAGTTACTCCGGCAGTTATGTTATTTTTAGATTGTAATCCATTACATATAACCCGATTGTTAAACCATTAAAACACTAAAACGCATGGCATCAATGAAGACACCCGGTGTTTACATCGTGGAGAAAAGCGCCTTTCCCAACTCAGTAGTCGAAGCCCCGACCGCCATCCCCGCTTTCATCGGCATCACCGAAAAAGCCGTGAACGGTGCGGACACGCTAAGTGGCAAACCCTGGAAAATTACATCGATGACGGAATTCCAACAGTATTTCGGCGGAGCACCGGCTCCGGAGTTCAGGTTGTCCGTGGTGGACTATCCGGAAAAGGATGCATCGAAAACATTCTACGGCATCCCCTCTCCGGACAAGAGCAAGCTCTTGCGGGTGGAAGCTCCGGAAGTGACATTCTCGCTCTATTACCAGATGGTGATGTTCTTCGCCAACGGCGGCGGTACCTGCTATATCGTTTCCGCAGGCACTTACGACCAGAAGAGCCTGATTGACAAGGAGAAAGTCGTCGCGGCACTTACCGCCTTGAAGAAGGAGCAGGAAATCACGATGGTGCTCGTCCCCGAAGCCGTGTCGGTGGATGAGTGCAAGGACATCCAGACCCAGGTGCTGGCACACTGCGGCGAGATGATGAACCGTTTTGCTATCCTTGACGTGCAGCCGAAAGCAAAAGAGAACGAGGTGATGTCGGAACAAATAGAGATATTCCGCACGAATGTCGGGGCAAACTTCCTCTCATACGGTGCCGCCTACTACCCGTGGCTGAATACCTCCGTGCTCTCCGACAAGGAAATAGACGGCACGGTGCTGACATGGGATTACAACGCTGCCGCTCCCGACCTGTCGGCGTTCTTTGACCCGAAATCAGGCTTCCCGAAATTCTTCGCCGATTCTTTTGCAGAAATAGCTAAGGGCAAGAAAATCGTAAGACCCGCACAACTGGACGACACGGGGGCGGAAACAGCTCCGGCAGAAACGGCTGATTATACTTGGGATGAACTTGCCGCCATGAAGAACAACCTGCACAACGCCCTGTTGCAGAATCTTCCCGGTTATCAGTACATCGTGAACAAAGTAAGGGAAAGGCTGAACCTGATGTGCACCCCAAAGTTTGGACTGATTAATAATTCAGATAGCATGAGTTCGG
>ERZ1673751.833-NODE-833-length-26898-cov-15.616995_pt1 | contig 26898 bp, 22 predicted proteins | sample MGYA00580202_ERZ1673751 | MGnify/ENA primary metagenome ERZ1673751 (study PRJEB41218, sample SAMN15661780) | gut metagenome | host: Homo sapiens | place: Canada: London | collected 2015-08-20/2019-03-30 | study: EMG produced TPA metagenomics assembly of... | reverse complement strand
GGCTGGACAGGCTGGGCACATAGGTGCCGTTGCTGGCCTGCTCGAACACGCGGCGTACCACATACAGTTTGCGGTCAAAGTCGATGCCCTTGCTCACCTTGGCAGGCTTTTTGATGAAGCACTGCCAGATGGAGGGCATGCAGTCGCGGGCTTTCTGGCCCACGGCGTCCGGGTCCACGGGCACCTTGCGCCAGGCCAGGAACTCCAGCCCCTCCTTGCGGGTGACCACCTCGAACAGCTTCATGGCCTGGGCGCGCATGTGCTCGTTCTGGGGGAAGAAGAACATGCCCACGCCGTATTCCCGCTCGTTGCCAAGGCGGATGTTGAGTTCATCGGCCACCTTGGAGAAAAATTTATGGCTGATCTGCAGCAGAATGCCCACGCCGTCACCGGTCTTGCCCTCGGCGTCCTTACCGGCGCGGTGCTCCAGCCGCTCCACGATGCGCAAAGCGTCGTCCACGGTCTGGTGGCTCTTGCGGCCCTTGATGTCCACCACAGCGCCGATGCCGCAGGCATCGTGCTCAAACTGTGGATCGTACAGGCCAAGGGTGTGCGTTTGCTCTGTAAAGTTTTGCATAGTCTTTCCCATCCTTTTGACACTCCAGATTGTGCTCTGCCGGGCGCGGCACCCTCCGCACCCCGGAAAACGAAAAAAGCGCCCCGCAAGGGCAGACGATGCCCCTGCGGAACGCCTTTGTTCCGATAGCTTTATTATACCCTGTACTGAAAAATGATCAAGTGACAGCTGCACCAAATCTGCTACCGGGTTTGCCCGGCTTTCTGTGCGAAACGCCGCGAACCGGCCCGGCTGTGCGCGGCACACAACCAAAACCGCCGCACCCGGCGGCCTTTTGCAAGGCACAGGATGCGGCGGTTCTTATGCGTCAGTGCGGAGATTCCTGCGGTTCAGGGCTGCTCAGTGCTTGGGGGAAACCTGTTTGCGGGTGAAGAACCATCCGCAGGCCAGCAGCAGGGAGCCCAGGCTTGCCAGCACACCGGCCATCCAGCTGGTGGTGCCGGTCTGGGGCAGGGCGGCGGCGTCCGGGGCAACGTCCTGCACGGCGGGGTTCTGGGGGTTCTCCGGGGTCACAGGGGTCTCATCCGGGTCAGCGTCCTTCACCGGGGGATTGTCCGGGTTGGCGGGGTCCACGGGGATATCCGGATCAACGGGCGGCACGGGATCCGGATCCGGCGTGGGTTCCGGATCGGGGTCAGGTACCACGGTGGCCGTGTTCATGAAGTTGATGGACAGGGTCTTGCCGCCGAGGATGGAGCCCAGCCAGCTGGACTCGGTCACCTTGCTGGTGGCGCCGGTGGCGGGGTTGGTCACCTCGGTGCCTTCCAGCTCCTTGTAGGACTCCTCATCGCAGATGACGTAGATCTCCGGGTCGGTGTCGTAGCCGTCGGGGGCGATGGCCTCCTGCAGGTAGTACACCACGTTTTCCAGCAGGGCATAGTCGATGTTCAGCTTGCCGTTGGTGGTGGTGACGGTGTAGGTCAGCTTGTCCTTGGTGGGGTCGTACTTGACCCAGCAGTAGAAGCCGTCCTTCTCCAGCACCTGTTCGCCTGCCTCGTTGGTGGTGTAGGTAGGCTCCACATAGGTGCAGTACATGGTGTCCTTTTCACCGGTTTCCTTGTCGGTCTCGTACTTCCACAGGTAGAAGCTGGTCTGGCCCTCGCCCTCGCCGTCACCGATGATCTCGCCGGTTTTCTTGTCGGTCTTGGTCAGGTCCAGGGTGCCGTCGGCCTGATGCAGCACCATGGAGGCGTACCAGTTCCATGCGGTGTTCTGGTAGTCATTGCCAGCGTTCTGGAAGTCGATGTTGGTGGCCATGGCGAATGCAGCCCAGGTGGCTTCCTCAGAGGTCAGGCCGCTGGCCAGCAGGGTGTTGAAGTAGGCGTTGGCTTTGTCCCATGCACCGGGGGTCTCGTTCAGTTTGTCGGCCATGTAATCGCCGATGGTTTCCTGAGTGCCGTCGGCAGCCCACTGGCCGTGGCTGTGGTTGTGGTCAACATTGCCGCCTGCCTCAGAATCCACAGTATCCTGATTGCCGACCTTGAAGCTGAGAACGTTTTTGTAGAAGTTGTCGTAAAGGGTGGAGGGGTCCATCTTAACGGTGTTGTTTCCGGTATTGGGGTCGTTGGGCATAGAAGAACCGGAACGGCTCAGCTCCTTCAGAGCCTTGGGATCGTTTTTCAGCAGGTCGCTTACCCTATCATACTTGGAGCCATCGGGTTTCCGGTAGTAGTCCAGAATGTAGTCATCGTAGGTCTTATAACCCTTGGCAGGCATATACTGCTCCAGAGCATCCTGGATATCTTGGTTCATCAGGGCACTGCTGGAGTGGGTAAAGGGACCATTGTAATAATCCTTTTCAACCTTCTTGCCGTTCTTGGTCTTTTTGTAGGCAAGGGTGTAAGTGTTTTTGTCGTTGATCAGAACAGTCTTTCCATCTTCGGTGGTCTGAACATCGCTCTTGTAGAAGCCGCCGTAGTAATGATCGCCGGATTTTACATAATATTTACCGTCGATCAGTTCCACCTCGGTACCAGCAGGTACATTGGTTTTAGTGCTTTGAGTGGTCAGGTTGCCCTCCGAATCAAGGAACTGGTTCTGATCATGGTTGCCGCCGTACTCCTTCAGCGCAGCATCCACCAAGTCCTCCATGCAGCCGGACGCAGCGTTTTTATCGTACTTCAGCTCAAGGTTCGTATTGCCAGCATATTCCTTCGGCAGCTCCTGTCCGTCAAAGCCGGTGACGCCAGTTTTGTCGGTATTGCTCACGTCAGGGGTGGCAACAGTCAGGCTGTTGTCCTTGTACACATAAGTATGCTTGGAGCCGTTGGACAGGGAAATATCAAACATGGTCGTGCAACCGGGCTCGTTGGTGAAAGCAACACGCTGGCAGACCGAATCCGTTTTCTCATCGTAGTAGACATAGAGCGTGTAAGATGCACCGTTAAAATCAACGGTCTTTTTTCTGGACTCGCCGTACTGTGCGTACCACAGGGCGTCATCCATCCACTTGGCACCCTTATCAGTCTGAAGCCACTCGTCGAACTTCTTCTCGCCGTATTTCTCCACGACCTCCTGCACCTTGCTCAGCTCAATGGTCTGGTCGCCCTCGGCGCCCTCTTTGATGTTGAAGGTGACCTTGAAATGGCCGGTGTCCTCATCGTAGGCAACGGAATAGTCCAGATCTTCCTCAGGCTTTTCCTCGGGCTTTTCCTCGGGCTTCTCCTCGGTGTCGGTGCCTTCGCCCTCGGCGGGGGTCTCGCCCTTTTCCTCACCCTCAGCAGGGGTCTCGCCCTTTTCCTCACCTTCGGCGGGGGTCTCAGGCTCGGAGGTGTCGTCCTTGCTGTCGTCCTTGTCCTCGCCCTTGATGTGGTCCTTGTTGTCCTCGGCGGTGCCGGGCAGGGTCTCTACCGTGTCGGACTGCTCCGGGCGCTCGATGGTGGGTTTGTCGTCAGAAGAGGTATTGTCACCGTCGCCCTCGCCGTCGGTGGGCTGGTCGGTGTTGTCGCCGGTGGAAGCGACAGGCTGTTTTTCGGTCTTAGTGTCATCCGCAGGGGTGTCGGTGTCCGCATTGCTGTCGGCCAGCGGGACAACGGTCACCCGCAGGCCGGAGTCATCCGTGTCGGGCAGGGCTTCGGCTGCGGAGGCACCGCACATGCCAACCGAGCTGCTGAGCACCGAAAGGGCCAGGGTCATCGCAACGATCTGCTTCTTCTTGGACTTTTTCTCATAATCGTCATCCTCACTTTACTAGAGACTGTGTTCCTCGCACAACTTTTCAGAAATCTCCAGCACAAAATAGACGCCCGCTGGGCAGTCCTTATAATCCTATATTATATACGTTTTCCAAAAATTTCAAGGGGGCAAATTGCACGAAAAAAAGCCTGCACGGAAATTTCGGCTGATTGACGGACAGACCGGCCCCAAAATGGCAAAATTGCACGAAAAAAAGAACGATTTTCGCAGTTTTTGAATTGCACATTTGTTGCGGACGGGAACGTTTTTGTTGCACTGCAAACACAAAAGAGCGGACAAATGGCCCGCCGCAGTTTCCCACCCCGGAACTATGGGGAGCACTGGGGCCGCCGCCCATTCTGCGCGCAGAAACCGTTTTGCCTGCCGCAGCAACGGCGCTCCCCTCCGGCAAAAAACAAACCCGGCAAGGCCGCAGCCCTGCCGGATTTGCAGATTTAAAACGATCCTTCCGTGCTCACTTGGTCCCCTGCTCCGGGTCGGCAGCAGGGTCCCCGCCGTCTGCGGGGGTCTCCGGGTCAGCCGGGGTCGTGGTGGGTTCGGTGGCTGCCGGTTCCTCGGGCGGGGTGGTGATCTCCACGCTGGGGTCCGCCGCGATATACACGGTGATCACCGTGCCCACGTCCACCTGTGCGCCCGCCGGTTCACTGGCCGACACCACGCATCCGGCGGCATAGGAGCCGTCGTTCACCACCATAAAGCAGCTGGCGATCAGCCCGCGGCTCTGCAGCGTCTGCACGGCGGCGTCCTGGCTGAAACCGATGATGGTGGGCATTTCCACCTTCTGCGGGCCCTTGCTGACCACCAGACGAATGGTCTCCCCTGCCTTGAGCACCGTGTCCGCCGCCGGTTCCTGGGTCATGATCTGCCCGGCCGGGACGGTGTCGCTGTACTCCTCGGTGACGTAGAACAGGTACATGCCGGTGTACTCCCGGTTGTTCTGCACCTGGGCGTAATCCATGCCGATGAAGCTGGGCACCAGATTCTGGGGTTCCAGCACCTCGCTGCTGGCCGGTTCCGACTCCACCGATCCCGATGACGCCGAGGGCAGGCTGTGGCTCACCATGGTCCACACCATGAGCACCAGCAGAATGGCCAGCAGGATCAGGATGCCTGCCAGCAGGCCCTTGATGCTGAGCAGATGGGCCTTTTCTTCCGGTTGGCCCACCGGGGTCTCGGGCTTCATGGTGCGGCCCAGCTCCTCGGTGTACTCTTTGGAAGAGAGCGCCTGCACCAGCTGCGGCACGGTCTGGATGCGCTCCATGGGCTTGAGCCGCAGGCCCATCTGCAGCACGTCCGACACATAGCCCGGCACGGCGCTGTTCACGGTGCGGGCGCGGGGGTTGGAGTCCGACACCATGCGCTGGGCGGCCGGCACCGGGGCCTGCCCGCACACCATGCGGTAGAACACCGCTGCAAGGCCGTATTCGTCGGTATAGCGGCCCTCAAACTCGGCGGTGGAATACTGCTCCGGGGCCGAATACCCCTCGTACAGCTGCTCGCGCAGGCCGCTTCCGGCGGTGCGCAGGCCCACCGTGGCGTAACCCGCCAGACGGCACCGGCCGTCGGCCATCACCCGGAGGTTCTCCGGGCAGATGCCCCGGTGCACCAGCCCGATCTTGTGCATGGCGGCCACGCCCTCAAACACCGGCTGCAGCATGGCACAGGCGTCGTCCGGGCGCAGCGGCGCGCCCTGCGCTTCCAGCCACTGGTCCAGCGGGGTGCCGCCCAGATTCTCCATCACCGCATACACGGTGTTGTTGGCCTCCACCACGTCCAGCACGGCTTCCAGCCCGGTGGCCGGGGTGATGCGCTCCAGCGCCCGGTACAGGTCGGCAAAGTCCATGCGGGTGGTCTTGAACAGCACCTCGCTGCCGGTCTTGGGCTGCAGGATGCAGTCCGCGCCCCGCTCGGCAGACAGGGTCACCGGCAGATATTCCTTAATGGTCACCCGGAAGCAGCCCAGGTTCTCCACGCCCCGGTACAGGATGCCCTCCCCGTCCAGGCTCCGCATCTCGCCCACGGTGTAGCGCCCGGCCAGCACCGTGCCCACGGGCAGGCAGCCGGCGGGGTTGCGCCCCGCAAACACCTTGCCGCAGTGCACACAGCTGTCGGCGGCGTGGGGCAGCTCCCCCATGCAGTACGGACACAGGCGTTTTTGCTCCATTCTTCTCTCCCCTTTGTGCTTTGATCATCTTTTATTGTATCATAGCCCGTTTGGCCGCGCAAGATATCCGTTTTTCGGTCCTGCACGCAAAAAGGCACCCCGCCTGCCGTTTCCGGTAAGCGGGGTGCCTGTGATTTACGGTTCAGCTCACGCTGTACGCCGCACCGAGGCGATTAGCCCTCGATGTAGCCGTACTGCAGGTACCAGTAGCCGTAGGGGCTGTGCCAGGTGCCCTTCAGAGAAGAGCTCTGCAGCCAGAAGTCGTTGTAGTAAGCAACGGGGATGCAGCCCATATCCTCCATCAGGATGTCCTCAGCCTTATGCAGCTGAGCAAAGTGCTCGGCAGCATCAGCAACCTTGGAGCCCTCGATTGCAGCATCGAAGTCGGGGTTGGAGTACTTACCATCGTTGTTGCCGTTGTCGGTGCAGAACAGCTCGACCATGTTGGAAGGATCGTTGTAGTCCATGACCCAGCCGTTACGGGCAACATCGTACTCGCCTGCACGACGAGCGGGGGTGAAGGAGGACCACTCCATCTTGTTGATGGTCAGGGTGATGCCCAGATCGCCCCAAGCCTGCTGCAGGTACTCTGCCAGAGGCACATGGTAGCCGGCATCGTTGGTGCTGTACTCGATGGTGGGGTAGCCCTCGCCATTGGGGTAGCCAGCCTCTTCCAGCAGCTTCTTAGCCTCGGCCAGATTTGCCTCGTAGTCATCAGCAATGTAGGGAGAGCCGCCGTTTGCGTTGTCGTAGAAGTAACCGTTCTCGTCCACGATGCCAGGGCCAACCAGGTTGGAAGCAGCAGAGTAGGTGCCCTGCATGATGGTGTTGGCAATGTAGTCGCGGTCGATAGCCAGAGCCAGAGCCTTGCGGACCTTGGCCTCCTTGAAGGCATCATGCTGCAGATTCATGCTGATGTAGTAGGTGCCCAGAATGGTGTCAACATAGAAGTCGCCGCCATCCTCTGCCTTGGTCAGGCTGGGGATCTCGTCGGTGGGCACGTCCTTGATCAGGACAGCCTCGCCGCTGTTGTAAGCAGCGAAGGCAGCGGAAGAGTCCTCCAGCAGCAGCAGGGTGATGGTGTCAGAGACGATCTTGGAGTTGTCCCAGCCGCCAACGTAGTTGGGGTTCTTGGTCAGCACGATGCGCTCGGACGGGGTCCAGTCGGTGATCATGTAGGGGCCGTTGGAGACGAAGGTGTCGGCGGAGGTGCACCAGCTGTCGCCGTTTGCCTCAACAGTTGCCTGCTGCACAGGGCTCATAGCTGCGAATGCGGCCATCTTGTCGAAGTAGGAGCAGGGATAAGCCAGAACGATGGTCAGGGTCTTGCCGTCGTCGCTTGCCTTGACGTTCAGAGCATCGGTATCACCGGCCTGTGCTGCGTCAAAACCATCGATCATGCCCAGGCAGGTTGCTGCGTAGGGAGCTGCGGTATCAGGGTTAGCCATACGCTTGAAGCTGTACTCGAAGTCCTTCGCAGTCAGGTCGGTGCCGTCGCTCCACTTCAGGCCGTCACGCATGGTGAAGGTCCAGGTCAGGCCGTCCTCGCTTGCTTCCCAGCTCTCAGCCTGGCCGCCAATCACTTCGTTGTTCTCGTTGATCAGCAGCAGGGGCTCGAAGATGGTGATGATGGTGTTAGAGGCATCAATCGCGGAGTTCAGAGCCGGATCCAGGGTCTCGGGGTTGGGGCCGTACTGGACGGTGAAGCCAGCGGTGTTGACACTGCCGGTAGAAGAACCAGCAGCAGAAGAAGCAGAACCGGAGGTTGCGGTAGAACCGGACTTGCTGCCGCCACAGGCTGCCAGACCCAGAGCAGCGGCACCCACGCCTGCAACCTTGAGGAAATTACGACGAGAAATGCGTTTCATAATAATTATCCTTCCCTTAAATCAAATTGAGTGTGCCAGGTTCCCCCAGCCTCCTCTATATTCGATCCGGAGCACGGTCTGCCAAAACAGCCTGTCCTCCGGAGGAACACGAATAGTATAATGCGTTCTCGCACCGGTTACAAGCCCCAACGGGTGTCTGTAACCATTTCGTTACAATATTTCAGCCGGAAGATGAGATGCGTTCATCTTTCAGGAGAATGAAGTGTTTTTACTTCACCTTGTCCAGATGATGGCAGGCTGCCCAGTGGCCGGAGGTGACCTCCTTGAACTCCGGCACCTCGGCTGCGCACCGCTCGTCTGCGTAGGGGCAGCGGGTGCGGAAGCGGCAGCCGGACGGCGGGTTCAGGGGGCTGGGCACATCGCCTTGCAGCACGATACGCTTGGACTGGCGTGCCGTGATGGGGTCTGCCACCGGGATGGCAGAGATCAGGCTGCGGGTGTAGGGGTGGATGCTGTGGGCGATCAGCTCGTAGCTGTCGGCCAGCTCCACCAGCTTGCCCAGGTACATGACGCCGATGCGGTTGGAGATGTGCTTGACCACGCTCAGGTCATGGGCGATGAACAGGTAGGTCAGGCCCATTTCCTGCTGCAGGTCCTCGAACATATTCACGACCTGTGCCTGAATGGACACGTCCAGTGCGGAGACCGGCTCGTCGCAGACGATGAACTCGGGGTTCACGGCCAGTGCACGGGCAATGCCCACGCGCTGACGCTGGCCGCCGGAGAACTCGTGGCAGTAGCGGTTTGCGTGCTCGCTGTTCAGGCCCACGCGCTCCAGCAGGGCGATGATCTTATCGTGGCGATCCTTGTCGTTCTCGGCCAGGTGATGGATGTCGATGCCTTCACCCACGATGTCACCGATGGTCATGCGGGGGTCCAGGCTTGCGTAGGGGTCCTGGAACACGATCTGCATCCGGCGGCGGTAGGGCAGCATATCCACTGCGATATTCTTTTCCTTATCAAACAGCAGGTTGCCGTCATAGTAGATCTTACCGCCGGTGGGCTCGTACAGGCGCAGCAGAGTGCGGCCGGTAGTGGTCTTGCCACAGCCGGACTCACCTACCAGACCAAGGGTCTCGCCCTTGCGGATGGCAAAGCTTACGTCATCCACAGCCTGAACGTACTTGCGGTTCTTGCCCACACCGCCGGCGGGGAAATACTGCTGCAGGTGCTGGACTTCGACCAGCGTCTTGTGTTCACTCATTCTGCCTTTTCCCCTTTCTCAAATGCAGCCTTCTGCTGCAGCCAGCAGTAGGTATAGTGGGTGTCGCTGAGCTCGGTGCGCGGAGGCATCTTGCTCAGACAGATCTTCATGCAGTTCTTGCAGCGGGGCGCAAAGGGGCAGCCGGCCGGCGGATTCAGCAGGTCCACAGGGGTACCCTCAATGGGCACCAGACGCTCACGCACCTCGGTGTTCAGCTTGGGGATGGAGTTGATCAGGCCCTTGGTGTACTCGTGGCCCGGCTGGTAGAAGATCTCGTCGGTGGTGCCGTACTCCACGATGTGGCCGGCGTACATGACGGCGATCTTTTCGCACATGGAAGCCACGACGCCCAGGTCGTGCGTGATCATGATGATGCTCATGCCCAGCTTCTTGCGCAGCTCCTGCATCAGCTCCAGGATCTGTGCCTGGATGGTCACATCCAGCGCGGTGGTGGGCTCGTCTGCGATCAGCAGCTTGGGCTCACAGGCCAGGGCGATGGCGATCATCACGCGCTGGCGCATACCGCCGGACAGCTCGTGGGGGTACTGCTTCAGACGCTTCTCGGGCTCGTTGATGCCAACCAGCTCCAGCAGCTCCTTGGCGCGTGCCCATGCATCGGCCTTGTTCTTATCGGTGTGCAGGCGGATGACCTCCACGATCTGGTTGCCGATGGTGTACACCGGGTTCAGGCTGGTCATGGGGTCCTGGAAGATGATGGAGACTTCGTTGCCGCGGATCTTGCGGAAGTCCTTCTCCTTCATCTTCTCGATCTCGTGGCCGTTGAACCACACGGTGCCGCCCACCAGCTTGCCGGGGTAGGCGGTCAGGCCCATGACCGAGTAAGCGGTAACCGACTTGCCGGAACCGGACTCGCCCACGATGCCCAGCACGTCGCCCTGGTTCATCGCAAAGGAAACGCCGTTCAGTGCCTTGACCTCACCGGCAGGGGTGAAGAAGGAAAGGCGCTCTTCCTTGATATCAAGAATTTTTTCGCTCATCTTCGTTCACCTCATCAATTCTTCAGCTTCGGGTCAAAGGCATCGCGCAGGCCGTCGCCGAACAGGTTGAACACCAGGATCATCACGCTGATCATCACTGCGGGGGCGATCAGCAGGTGGGGGTAGGTGTTCATGCCCTTGACGGCATCGGTGGCCAGAGAACCCAGAGACGGCAGCGGGGCTGCAACACCCAGACCGATGAAGCTCAGGTAGCTCTCGGTGAAGATGGAAGCCGGGATCTGCAGGGTGGTGGTCACGATCAGGGTGCCGATGCAGTTGGTCAGCAGGTGCTTCTTGATGATACGGCCGCTGGAAGCGCCCAGTGCGCGGGCAGCGGTGACGTACTCGCTCTCCTTCAGGATCAGGATCTGGCTGCGCACGATACGCGCCATGCCCACCCAGTACAGCAGAGCAAAGATGATGAAGATGGAGATCATGTTGGGGCCCAGGGTCTGCATCCACTTGAAGCCGGGCTTGGTGGCCAGACTTTCCAGGGGCTCCTTCAGGGCCATGCCCAGCAGGATGATCAGCAGGATATCCGGGATGGTGTACAGGATATCCGTGATACGCATCATGATGTTGTCCACCCAGCCGCCGGCAAAGGCCGACACAGCACCGTAGGTGGCACCGATGATCAGCACCAGCACCGAGGCGATCAGGCCGACGGACAGGGACACGCGGGTGCCCATCATGATACGCACCGCAAAGTCACGGCCCATACGGTCGGTACCCAGAATGTGCGGGAATACCTTTTCGCCGGCGTCGATGCGGGCCTGCTCAGAGGCAGAGTACTCGAACGGTGCCAGATTGTTGCTGCCCTTCACCTGCTCGGCGTAGCTGTAGGGCCACACGGCAGGCAGCAGGTAGGCAAAAATGGCAATGGCGATGATGAACACAAAGCTGACCATGGCGATCTTGTTCTTCTTCAGGCGGCGCAGACCGTCCTTCCAGAAGTTGACGCTCTCGCGCATGATCACAAGGCTCTGCTTTTCCTCGTTGCTGGCAGGCAGAAAGTCGTCAGCGTTCAGCTGCAGGCTGAGAGGATTCTTTTTGATGTTTTCCATAACGCGTTCCTCCTTTTTTACTGCAGCTTGATGCGCGGGTCGATGATCTTGTACAGGATATCCACGATCACGTTGGCCACGATGACCATGCTGGACAGCAGGATGGTGGTGCCCATGATCAGGGTATAGTCACGGTTGGTGATGGCAGACACGAAGTCGCGGCCCAGGCCGGGCACGGAGAAGATCTTCTCCACCACGAAGGAGCCCGTCATCAGGCTGGCCAGCATGGGGCCGACGTAGGTGATGACCGGCAGGATGGCATTGCGCAGCGCATGCTTGAACAGGATCATGAACTGGGACACGCCCTTGGCACGGGCGGTGCGCATGTAGTCCTGACCCATGACGTCCAGCAGGCTGGAACGCATCAGGCGGGTGATGTATGCAGAGGGGTAGATCGCCAGTGCGGTGACCGGCATGATATACGCTGCAGCGCTGTTCAGGCCCACGGTGGGCAGCAGCTTGAGGTTCATACCGAACTCATACAGCAGCAGCACGCTGGAAATAAAGCTCGGGATCGCAATGCCGCAGGTTGCGAACACGATGATGGTGTTGTCCAGCCACTTGCCGCGGTTGTAAGCCGAGATACAGCCCAGCGGGATGCCGATGCACAGGGCCACCAGCACCGCCACGCCTGCCAGGCGGCAGGACACCGGCAGCTTGCTGGCGATGATCTCGTTGACCGTGCGGCCGCGCTGACGCAGGCTCAGGCCCAGGTCGCCGTGCAGCAGGCTCTTCATGTAATTGACGTACTGCACACCCAGCGGCTTGTCCAGGCCGTATTTCTCGGCCAGTGCCTGCTGAGCAGCCGCACTGATGGACTTTTCTGCCACGAACGGGCCGCCGGGGACCAAGTTCATGACAAAAAAGGTAACCGTGGCCACAATGAAGATGCTGAAGATGCCCATTGCGACACGCTTGATGATGTACTTTGCCATCGTTTGATGCCACTCCATTCCTATCAATGAAATACTATTTTTGCGTTCCCGGTCTGAGCCAGGCACTTTCCCGCATCTGCGTCTCACAGTGCAGACGTCTGTCCTTGGCACACGGACAGAAAAAGCGAATAGAAAAACGATGGCATCTTGCGGCTGCATAAACACCATCGTCCATAACCGAGAAACACTTTTTTAATTATAGTAATCAGGTTGAAATTTGTCAATTTAGATGAAAATCATTCACCCTACTATGGCAAAGCATGAGTAGAATAGAATACTTTTGTCGGATTTCTTCGTCCTTTGTCCGTGCAGGTCGGTCAGCTTTCCGGTTTCCGGGCGGCATCGGCCTGGCTGTAGTAGCGCTTCTTTTCCCTGTACATGTTCTCATCGGCCAGGCGCAGCAGGTTCTCCAGGTTCTCGGTGCTGGCCTGCCATACCCCGCCGATGGACGCATCCACGCTGTTTTCCTGCATCTGGCGGCGCAGCTGCTCGGTCTTGCGGGCAAAATCCTCGCGGCTCACATCCAGCAGGATCACCACGAACTCGTCACCGCCCACCCGGTAGGCGTCCTCGGCAAAAATGCCCGCAATGGTGCCCGCCGCCCGCACGATCAGCTCGTCACCGGCGCGGTGGCCCTGCTCGTCATTCACCTTTTTCAGGCCGTTCAGGTCGATGTAGATGGCACCGATCTGCTGATCCTGCACCTGCTTGTAGGCTTCCAGCCGCTCGATGTATCGGTTGCGGTTGTACAGGCCGGTGAGCATGTCGCGGTAGCTGAGCTTTTCCAGATAGGCCTGCTGCTTTTTGCGGTCCAGACTGTTGGTCACAAAGAACTGGATGGACGCCAGCAGGGTCGCGTCATCGTAGTGCGCGCGGGGGTTGTCCACCCCCAGAAAGCCCACCATGGCTCCGCCTTTCATCAACGGCACGGCCAGCAGGCGCCACACCTGCTGCGCCTTCAGCATCTCGTAGCTGGGCTGGCCCCGCTCCTGCTCCAGATCGGACATATAATAGGAACGGCCCTGCCGGAAGTTCTGCATCCAGACCTTGATGACCGAAACAGGCACCTCCTGCAGATTGTCCATCTGGGCACTTACCTCCTGCCCGCAGATGTACTCAAAGGTGTTGATGAGCACGTCCCGGTCCGGGTCGATCTCAAACACATAGGTGCGGTCGGCCTGAAAATAGCCGTTCACAGTGGCCAGCAGGTTGTTGATGCCCACGTCGATGTCGGTGTCGGAGTTCAGCTTGCCCACGCAGCTGTTCAGCACGGTGGCGATCTCCAGACGCTGGCGGATCTGCTCCTTGGTCCGCTCCGAGACGGCCAGCTCCCGGTTCTGGGCGCTGGTGGCCACCACGAACAGCAGGATCATGGATGCCCCCACCGACAGGCTGATGAGGGAAATGTCGTCCTGGAACACCTGACACGCTGCCACCGACAGCGGCAGGACCACACAGCCGAACATGGCGATACGGCATCCCATCGTGAGTTTCTGGTAAAACTGGGCCATCATGGTGGTCTCTGTGCCCATGCCGATGAGCAGCAGCACCATGGACAGCGGGAAGGCATCGCTGCGGTGGTAGATGTTCTGGGCGTCGATGTAGTAGAGCAGTGGGCTGAACTGGGACACGAACACCAGCCCGATGCCCACGGCGCAGGTAATGTCCACCGCCCGGCTGCGTTTCGGAGCGCAAAGACGACCGTCCTCCCTCAGATAGCAGCCCACATAGTGGTTGAAGAGGAACAGCACCAGATACAGCCCCGCATACACCACAAAGTTGGTGGCGACCATGATGAGGTGGCTTGCTTCCCCCGGCGTGCCCTGCACGAACCAGGCAGCCGCATCGCAGCACAGCAGCGCAGCCGCCGAAAGCTCCATCCAGAGCAGCCAGTTGCGTTTTTCCCGGTTGTGGTCATTTCCCATGGACAGGCAGAACGCCGCCGTCAGGCAGAAACAGCCGCCTCACAGCAGCAGGGCAACGTTCATGATCCGCTCCTGTTCACTCATCCGCACTTCCTCCACGCTTGTCCTTTTTCTGGTTCCTCTCTCCTGAAGTATATCACAGGCCCCCGCAAAAGGATATGGTTTTCCCACAAATTCGACGCCTGAAAATGCGTCACGTCCGGTGTTTTTTCATGAAAGTTTCTGGAAACGCCGCTTTGCCGCACTAAAACAATGCACCCTGCCGCTCCAATCGAGCGGCAGGGTGCTGCCTTACAATCCAAACAGGTCTGCATGCGTTCCCGTGCGATACAGATAGAGTTCGGTATCCGTCTGGTAATAGATCAACAGCCAATCCGGCTGAATGTGGCATTCCCGATGCGGGATATAGCTGCCCGTCAGGCTGTGGTCCTTGTTTTGGGGCTGAAGTGCCGCCGGGACTGCCAGCACGTTGATGACCTGCTGCAGCAGGTTCATGTCGTAATGCCGCTTCTGGCATACCTTCAGGTCCTTTTTGAACCGGGTGGAGTATTTTACTTCAAGCACTTTCGTCCTCCAGCAGCGAGCTGATCAGATTTTCGACCGGTCCGTTGTAGGCATGACCGCCGCCGTTGTCCAGTTCCTCAAAGGCTTCCTGCGTTTCCGCATTCGGTGTTTCAGCTTCATCCGGGACCGCTGCACCTTCCAGATAATAAACAATGTAGGCCAGTCTGCTTTCCGGGATGCGATCCAATAATGTGTGGGCATATTCTCGGTTGCTCATCCTCTGCACCTTCCTTCTGTTCTTTTATTATATCACGAAGCACCATTCAATTCAATCACCGGCACTGCAAACAAAAAAGCTGCCCTTCCCGTGCAGTGCACGCAAAAAGCAGCTTTTTCCGTTCTTATTCCGAAGCGCTCCCGGTTATTCCGGCAGGTCCTCTTCGTTCTCCAGGCTGTGCCAGACGTTCTGCACGTCGTCGTTCTCTTCCAGAGCGTCCAGCAGCTTGCCCATGGCCTTCAGCTGGTCGGGGTCGGTCAGACGAGTGGTGGTCATGGGCACCATGGCCAGGTCGTCGGACAGGATCTCGTAGCCCTTCTCCTCCAGAGCCTTGACCACAGCAGAGTAGTTCTCGGGATCAGTGGTCACCTCAGCGGCGTCCTCGCTGGCGTCGAAGTCCTCGGCACCGGCGTCCAGAGCATCCATCATGGCCTCGTCGGCGTCCTTGTCCTCCAGAGAGATGTCGATGACACCCTTCTGGCTGAACAGGAAGGCCACACAGCCCATAGCGCCCAGGTTGCCGCCGTTCTTGTCGAAGTAGTGGCGCAGGTCGGCAGCGGTACGGTTGCGGTTGTCGGTCAGGGTCTCCACCATGACAGCAACGCCGCCGGGGCCGTAGCCCTCGTAGGTGATTGCTTCGTACTCGGTCTTATCGCCGCCCTCAGCCTTCTTGATGATGCGCTGGATGTTATCGTTGGGCACGCTCATGCGCTTTGCCTTGGCGATCAGGTCTGCCAGCTTGCTGTTGGAAGCCGGGTTGGGGCCGCCGTCACGGACGGCAACGCTGATCTCGCGGCCGATCTTGGTAAAGACCTTTGCTCTTGCGCCATCGGTCTTTTCCTTCTTGCGCTTAATGTTGTTCCATTTGCTATGTCCAGACATGGGAAAGAGCCTCCTGTATATTCTCAAATCTCCGCCTGCGGGCAGACGGGCTGTGGTCGCCCGCATTGTGGCAGCACACAAAATCTAACTTTAATATTTTAACACAATCGCTTTGCGCGTTCAAGCCTTATCCGGCCTGTTTTCCCGCCGAATGCGCAAAAAAGCGCTTTCTGCCGCCGCTTACAGCAGCCGCAGAGCCTTGGGGTAGTGGTTTTTCACCCGCCCGCCGGACACCTTGCCGCCGCCCAGCGGCCAGCCGTCCACGGTCACGCAGCACCAGCCGTCGGCAGCGGTGCGTGCCTCCACCTCCCGCCCGGAGAGGTACTCCACGCAGCGGGGGTCGGCCAGAGTCAGCTCCTCGCGGTTGGCGCACTGCGCCCCGAAGGCTGTGAACAGGTGGTGCTCCGGCACAAAGCGGCCTTTTTGTACACTGCCCACGAACACCCCGGCCCGCAGCACATGCAGGCCGGTCTGAGGGAAGGGCACCGGCAGCAGCACGCCGCCCCCGTGCACCACGGCGGGACGTCCGGCCAGTGCCGGGAAATACTCCTGCGCGAACTCCTTCCACGCGGCCAGGCTCTGGGCCGGGGTGGTCTCCCCTGCCCCGGCGTCCCGGCTGCGGCTGCGCCCGCCCTGCACGGCATCCCGGCAGGCGCGGCTGTCGGCCCGGCGGGCCGCACGGGCGTCCTGCTCTCTGGCCGGTTTGCCGCCCTTGCCCTTGCCCTTTTTACCGGCGGCGGCTGCGGCGTCCAGCCAGAGCAGTTCTTCCGGGGTGTACTCCCCTGCGGCAGGCAGGGTACGGGGCGTGCCCGCCTTGACCAGTCTTGCCATAAAGTGGCCCTCGCCGCCCTGACAGGGCCAGATGCGGCGCACCTTGCGCACATCCAGCGGCAGGCCTCCGGTGCGGTTGGCCTCGCCCTCGCTGCCAAAGGTGTAGTCCACATTGCCCAGCGCGTCGGCCAGCTCGAATTCCGGGTGCCGCTGCAGAAAGGCCGCCACCTGCCCCTCGTCCTCTTCCGGCGCAAAGGTACAGGTGGAATACACCAGCTGCCCACCGGGGGCCAGCGCGGCGGCGGCGCAGTCCAGGATCTGTGCACCCAGCTCAGCGCACTGCTTTACCAGCGCTTCACAGTGCTGCTGCCGGGCCACCGGCTCCTTGCGGAACATTCCCTCGCCGGAACAGGGGGCATCCACCAGCACCCGGTCGAAAAACTCCGGCAGGGCCTCCGCGATGCGGGCAGGCGTCTCGTTGAGCACCACCGCGTTGGGCACGCCCATGCGTTCCAGATTACTTTTCAGGATCTCGGCGCGGGCCGCCACATATTCGTTGCTCACCAGCACGCCCCGCCCCTGCAAAGCCGCTGCCAGCTGGCTGCTCTTGCCGCCGGGGGCCGCGCACAGGTCCAGTACCCGCATGCCGGGCTGCACTCCCAGCAGCGGGGCTGCCGAGGACGCCGACGGCTCCTGCGAGTAGAACACGCCCGCGTGGTGGTACGGGTGGCGTCCGGGTTTGAACTCCGGCGCATGCACCACAAAGGCCGCTTTGCAGAAAGGCGACACTTCCAGCGGGAAGTCCGCTTTCTGTGCAAACTGCTCCGGCATCGCGCGCAGGGCTGACACGGTCACGCCGCGCTCGGCGGCCTCCTGCGGGGCGGCATACAGCTGCTCGTACCGCGGGCCCAGCAGGGCGCGTTCCCGCTGCTCAAAATATTCCGTAGGCATAGTACATTCCTCCTGTGGATGCATAAAGCGGCCCTGCACGGCCACACTAGGCTTTGTGAGGGCACACCGCCCCCGCACTTGAAAACCGAAAGGAGATCCTTCACGATGGAAAACCGTACCGAGAACCGCAGCAACAACTGCAAGAACCAGACTTCCAACCGCACCAGCAATCAGACCACCAACAGCGCCGCCAACGAGCACAAGCACCCCAACCAGTACACCAAGGGTGCCGACGATGAGAGCGCCAAGAACAGCGTGAACAGCCGCAGCGCCAAAAACAGCCGCTGATGCTGCCCCGCCGCGCCTGACCGGACCACAGGCGTAAACGCAGAGCCCGCCGCCTTCCGGCACTGTTTTCCAGTGCGGAAAGCAGCGGGCTTTCGGCGTTATCTGGTTTCGTTGGGGTCGAACTGCTGCCATAGGGTGTCGAACAGCTCGTGCACCCGGTCCAGCTGCCCGTTCAGGTACAGCCAGCCCAGCAGGCACTCAAAGCCGGTGGAGGCACGGTATTCCTCCGGGGAGGCGTGCTTGGACACGCTGGCCTTGCTGGCATTGCGGCCCCGCTTGAACATGGCCAGCTCGTCCTCGGTGAACAGCGGCTCCAGCAGCTGCTCTTCCCGGAACTGCGCCCGGGCCGAGACATACTTAACCTTTTCGGCGTTCAGGCGCCCGGCCGACAGCCGGTGATGCTCTGCCAGCCGCTGGCGCACCAGCAGTTCCAGCACGCTGTCGCCCACAAAGGCCAGTGCCAGGGGGCTGAGCTCCCGCGGGTCGATCTTTTCCGATTCGTTCATAGATGGTTTCCTCAAAACCCTCTCAGGCTCGCATTCGCTCGCCAGCTCTCCCGAAAGGGAGAGCTTTTTTCGCGCCTTTCCTCGCACTGCACAAAACCTCGCCCTTCGGGAGAGGTGGCAGCGCGGCAGCGCTGACGGAGAGGGTTCTTCCATTTTAGAAGATATAGTCGAACTGATACTCGCCGATGAGGATGGTATCGTTCTCTTCCACGCCCTTCTGCACCAGCGCGTCCAGAATGCCGCTCTCGCCCAGCTGACGCTGGAAGAACTGCAGGCTCTCGTAGTCGTCCACGTTGCTGCCGGCCAGAATATACTCCAGCCACGGAGCTTCCACGCTCCACACATGGGCTTCCATCCGCTTGATGGTAAAGGCACGGTCGTTGGCCTTGGGCTCCGGCTTCTTGTACTCGGGGGTGAACACCGGCACCGGCGGGATGTCCTTCAGGCGGTTGTACACCAGACCCGGCAGTTCCCGCACGCCCTGCATGGTGGCGGCGGAGATGGGCACGAAGGTCAGGCCCTTGCCCTCCACATAGGTGCGGAACGCTTCGATCTGCTCCTCGGTGGCCAGATCGCACTTGTTGCCCACCACGATCTGGGGGCGCTTTGCCAGCTCGGGGCTGAACTTGGCCAGCTCTTCGTTGATCTTTTCAAAGTCATCCACCGGCTCACGGCACTCGCTGCCGGAAACGTCCACCACATGCAGCAGCAGGCGGCAGCGCTCCACATGGCGCAGGAAGTCGTGGCCCAGGCCGATGCCCTCACTGGCACCCTCGATCAGACCGGGGATATCGGCGCAGACAAAGCTGGCACCCTCGCCCACCGACACGACGCCCAGAGTGGGCACCAGGGTGGTGAAGTGGTAGTTTGCGATCTTGGGCTTGGCGGCGCTGATGGTGGAGATGAGGGTGGACTTGCCCACATTGGGGAAGCCGATCAGGCCCACATCTGCGATCAGTTTCAGCTCCAGCGTCACCTGGATGTCCTCACCGGGCATGCCGGGCTTGGCAAACTTGGGGATCTGGCGGGTGGGGGTGGCAAAATGTGCATTGCCGTAGCCGCCGCGGCCGCCCTTGGCGATGGTGACCGGGGTGTGGTCCGACAGGTCCGCGATGACCAGGCCGCTCTCGGCGTCCTTGATCACGGTGCCCAGCGGCACCTTGATGACAAGGTTCTCGGCGTTCTTGCCGTGGCACAGGCTTGCGCCGCCCTTGCCGCCCTCCGGGGCCATATACTTGCGCTTATAGCGGAAGTCCATCAGGGTGCTCAGGTGGTCATCCGCCACAAAAATGATGTCGCCGCCGCGGCCGCCGTCGCCGCCGTCCGGGCCGCCTGCGGCCACGAACTTCTCACGATGGAAGCTCACTGCGCCGTCGCCGCCCTTGCCCGCGTGGAGCCATATCGTGGCGATGTCGATAAAGTTGGTTTGTGCTGCCATACAGCCCCTCCTTATTTTCATCAAAAAGAGCCGGGCCAAAACGGTCCGGCTCTGCGGTTGCAGTTATTCAGAAAGAAGTTACTGCTTGACGCTGCACTTCTTGCCGTTCTTGCCCACGCGCTCAAAACGGACGGTGCCGTCCACCAGAGCAAACAGGGTGTCATCGCTGCCCTTGCCAACGTTCTCACCCGGCATGATGTGGGTGCCACGCTGACGAACCAGGATGTTGCCGGCCAGAACGAACTGACCGTCTGCACGCTTGGTGCCCAGACGCTGTGCTGCGGAATCGCGGCCGTTCTTGGTGCTGCCTACGCCCTTTTTATGTGCCATTGTAATTTACCTCCTTAGCCGTTGATCGCAGTGATCTCAACCTTGGTGTAGGGCTGACGATGGCCCATACGGCGAGCACTGTGCTTCTTTGCGCGATAGGTGATGATGTTCAGCTTCTTGCCCTTGCCATTCTTGATGACCTTGGCAGAAACGGTAGCACCCTCAACAACGGGAGCGCCAACCTTCACAGAACCCTCCTCGCCAATAGCGAGAACCTGATCAAACTTCACTTCGGAGTCGGCCTCAACGTCCAGCTTTTCGATGTAGACGATGTCGCCCTGCTCCACGCGGTACTGCTTACCGCCGGTAACAATGATTGCGTACATTTTGTTCATTCCTTTTCGTTGTACTCGCTGGTCGTAAAGGCAGGCCCCTACGGGGGTCATTTCAGGCGCCCACACCACGCGGCTAGAATAGTATAGCAAAAAAACGCCCGGAATGCAAGAGGAAATTTCCGCTTTATGTGAGATTTTTTACGACACGATCCAAATCCCGGCTTCCATGCACCACCCGAAGGATGTAGACCGTCCGGGTTTCCGCATCCGTCTGGTAAAACAGGATATAATTTCCAACCAGTTTTTCCCGGATCCCTGTCTGCGGAACATAGCCATTCTGCACCAGGCTGCCGCTCTGCGGAAACATCCGCAGTGTATCCAGACATTCCATCAGGCTCTTTTTAAAGGAAGCCGCTGCCGTCGGGTTTGCCAGATCTCCTGCCAGATAATCTACGATTCCTGTCACATCTGCCGCGGCCTGCCGGGCAAAGCGATAGCCGTACTCAAAGCCCATACTTTGCCCCCAATTCTTTCATGAACGTTTCACCGTCCACGGTACGGCCCTGTTCCACATCCCGCAGGCCCTCCATGATAAGTTTTGCCTCTTCCATCTCTTTCATGGTCCGGTCATAGTAGTCGATATCCATGACCACAAGGCGGCCATAGCCGTTTTTGGTGACGAACACCGGGCCGTTTTCCTCGGCGCAGCGGCGCTCGATCTCCACGGTATTTTTCAGTTCACGCATCGGAATGATCTGCATACAGTTCACCTCACTTCGTCTGTGGCTATATTATACACCAAAAAGAGCCACAGAGCAAGCACCTGCCTGCTCTGCGGCTCACAAGATTTCACGTTCAGTGGTTCTTCTGCTGTTCTTCCAGCTTCTGTTTCACCTCTGCGTTGTAGCGCTCGGTCTTTTCCACGAACTCCTTGCGGGAGGCGCTGGCCGGCAGCTGGGTGTCGGCACCCGCAAAGGCGATGGGGCCGTCCAGCTTCTTCATGGCGGCCTTGTTCTCCGCCGTCATGGCCAGCGGCACCATCAGCGGTTTGCCCTTGAATTTGCGGGTGAAGTAAATTTCTGCCGCCACACCGGCCACCACGGCGATGCCGGCCAGCAGCTGGGACACCCGCAGGCCGATGGAGGGCACCAGCATCAGGCTGTCGGTGCGCAGCGCTTCGATCCAGAAGCGGCCTGCGCCGTACCAGATGAGGTACCGCAAGGTGATGTCGCCGTTGAATTTCCGCTTTTTGATGTACCGGAACAGCAGGATGAAACCCACCAGGCACCAGATGCTTTCATACAGAAAGGTGGGGTGCACCGGCAGGTTGGGGTCGATGGTCACACCGTTCTGCACGGTGACCGTGCTGCCCATCAGGTAAGAGCGGGTGCCCTCGCTGTACATGCCCCAGGGCAGGGTGGTGTTGCAGCCAAAGGCCTCCTGATTGAAGAAGTTGCCCCAGCGGCCGCAGCACTGCCCGACGAGAAAGCCCATGGCGGTCAGGTCGAACATGGGCAGAACCGGCACCTTGCGCCACTTGCAGGCCAGCCCGCCGAACAGAAAGCCGCCGATGATGCCGCCGTAGATGGCAAGGCCGCCGTCGCGGATGGCGATCATCTCCCAGATGCTCTGGTATTTGAACGGTGCCATGGCCACATAGTAGGCACGGGCGCTGACAATGCCCAGCACCACGCCGATCAGGATCACGTCCACCATGCCGTCCGGGTCCACGCCGAACTCGATGCTGTGGCGGAACGCAAACACCAGCGCCAGGCACAGGCCCACGGCGATGCACACGCCGTACCAGTAAATGCTCACCCCGCCAATGGTAAACGCCACGCGGTCGATCTCAAAGCTCAGGCCAAGGCCCGGGAACTGTACCAGATTCATCACTCGTCATCCTCCTCATCCTCTCCGGCCTGCGGCGCGGTGCCGTCGGGCTGGATGTACATGGTGGCCATGCGGTCGGTGCACAGGATGTGCTGCAGGGCCGCGTCCGCGTCCTCTGCCGTCAGGCCTGCCAGCATGGTGATCTGCTGGGCCACGGTCTGTCCGCTGAGGGCAAAGTCTGCCATCTGGCTGGCCGAGTCCTCCACGTTTTCCAGATTTTCGATCAGCTGGCCGTATTTTTCGTTCTTGCACAGGGTAAAGATCTCGCGGTCCACGCCCTCGGCGCGGATGCGGGCGATCTCGTCCAGCAGCAGCTGCCGCACGGTGTCCGGCTCGTCGCTCTCGCCAGTGAACAGGATGCAGCAGCAGCCGTCCACCCGCAGCACCTCCCCGCCAAAGCCGGGATTCACAAGACCTTCGTCGTACAGGCGGCGGTACAGCGGCGACATGCCGCCCACGATGCAGCAGAGGATGAGGTCATACAGCGCCTCGGTGCGCAGGTCGCCCTCCGGCAGCGGCTCTTCCTTGAAACCGAGGCCGAAGCAGGGCTTGGACACCGGCATTTTCAGGGTCGTTTCGGTGGTGACAAGGGTCATGGGCTCCGGCGTCCACAGCCGCTGCACCCGCTCGGTGCTGCGGGGCTCCATCAGGCCGTGGCGCGCGCAGGCGGCCAGCACCCGTTCCATGGTGGTGTCACCGGCGGCGGCCAGCACCATGTTGTCCGGGGCATAAAAGGCCCGGCAGCTGTCGTAGAGCATCTCCGGGGTGATCTCGGCAATGCTTTCCACCGTGCCCGCAATGTCGCTGCGGATGGGGTGGCTGTGATACAGGCACTCGAACAGGCCGGTGATGAGCCGCCAGTCCGGGCTGTCGTCGTACATTTTGATCTCCTGCCCGATGATGCCCTGCTCCTTGGCAATGGTCTGCTCGGTGAAGTAGGGGTGGGTCACCATGCCCAGCAGCACATCCAGGCTTTCGTCCAGCTGCTGGGTGGCGGTGAACAGGTAGCAGGTGCGGTCAAAGCTGGTAAAGGCGTTGGCGTTGGCACCGGTCTTGGCGTACTTGGCAAAGGCGTCGCCGTCCTGGTCCTCGAACATCTTGTGTTCCAGAAAATGCGCCACACCGGCGGGCAGATGCACCTCTTTGCCGTCCAGACGGAAATCCCGGTCGATGGAGCCGAATTTGGTAGCAAAGATGACGTGGGTGCTGGAGTAGCCCGGCATGGGCCGCACCAGCACGGTCAGGCCGGAGGGCAGCACCTTCCACTGGTCGGCCACGGCCTGTTCCAGCACGGTCTGTTTGGTATCAGGCATGGGTCGGTCCCTCCTTTGTGAGCAGATAGCTGACCGACAGGGTCAGCTGGCGCAGGATGCTGCGCACGTCCTCCTTGGTCACCGCCTGCAGGGCCGCGCGGGCCTGGGCCGGGGTCTGGATGGGGGCCGCACTGTTGGCACCGGCCCGCAGCACCTCGATGTAATACCAGGTCTCCATGCCGCCCAGGCTGTCCTCCACGCCGTTCATGCCGCTGAGCAGGCCCCGGCGGCAGTCCTCCAGCTCCTCGTCGGTGATGGGCCCGTCGCACAGGTCGGCCAGCTCCTTGAGGATGGCCTGTTCGGCGCGGGCCGCGTCGGCGTGCTCCACACCGCTGTTCACGGCCATGCTGCCGGTAAAGCTCTGGAAGGAGGCCGAGCAGTAGTAGCACAGGTGGTCCCGCTCCCGCACATTGAGGAACAGGCGGCTGGTCACGCTGCCGCCGTACAGGGCCATGGCAAGGCGCACAGCGGCCAGCTGCCGGGGCTGCATGGGCTGCCCCAGCGTAAACAGCATGCACAGCTTGGCCTGCACCATGTCAAAGGTCTCGGTCTTGTGCACCGGCTCCTGCCGGGGGGTGGCCATATTTTCCACCAGCGGCAGCGGGGCCCGGTCGATGGCGGTCAGCTCGGCCAGCAGCGCATCCCGGATGGCCGCCGTCTGGGCATCGTCGCAGCCCAGCACGATGAGCTCGATGCTGGCGGTGCGCAGCATTTCGCGGTAAGCCGCGGTCAGCTGCTCCGGGGTCAGGCCGTCCACCTCTTCCAGATAGCCCTCCTGCCGCACGGCGGCGGGGCTGTCGCCGAAAAATTCCCGGTTGGCCTGCCGCAGGCAGTAGATGCGCTTGTCGTTCAGTTCATCTTCCAGTGCCTTTTTCAGCATCTGCTTTTCGATCTCCACGGCCTGCGGGTCGAACACGCCGCCCACGAAGGCCGGGTGGAAAGCCGCCCCCAGCGCAATGGAGGCATATTCACGGGTCAGGGGCTCCCCTTCCAGCGCAAACCGATCCTTGATGCCGGTCACGCTGACGCACAGGTTGTGGTTGCAGCCCATGGGGCGGGCGTCCACGGTCAGGTCTGCGCCGTACAGCTTTGCCAGCTTCTTGGTCAGCAGGGTCATGTCCGGGCAGTCCGCATAGCCGCGCTCCAGCACCAGCGGCAGCAGGGCGTGGGCGGTGGCCGTGGCCCGCTGTGCCGGGAAGGCAAAATGGATGCTGATGCGGCAGCGGTTGAATTTTTCCGCCGGGTCGCAGGAAAGATGCACGCCCGGCGCAATGAGAGTACGTTCCAATTTCAGTTCCTCCGTCTCCGCGCCAGGGCGCGGAACGTTTTATTTGCAAAGGTCACAGGGCCTTCTGTTCGGCCAGGAATTCCTCCAGGCTCAGGCCGCTGGCACGGATGGCCAGGGCGTTTTCCACCCCCACATACCGCCAGTGCCATGGCTCGAACACCACCCCGGTGATGGCCTGCCGGTCCTCCGGGTAGCGCAGGATAAAGCCGTACTCGGCGGCGTAGGCCGTGAGCCACTGGTAGGCGCGGGTATCGGCAAAACCGGTGTCCTGGGCGGTGTAGTCCGTGCTGAGGATGTCGGCCGCATAGCCGGTGCCGTGCTCGTTGGCGTCGGCGTCGGGCAGGATGGCGGCGGCCCGGGCAGATGCTTCCTCTTCCGACTTGTGCCGGGCAAGGTAGGTCTGTTTCTGCGCCTCATAGGCTGCGGTGCGGGTGTCGGCATCCTGGTAGCCGGTGACCAGCGTCAGGGTGATGCCGTCGGCCTGTGCTGCCTCGGCCATGCTGCGGTACTGCTGCGCGGCCTCCGCTTCCAGCTGGGTGCCCGCCTCGTCGGCGGCATCCAGCGTGGGAGAAGGTTCCTCGTCAAAGGGCAGATTGGCGTTCACCAGCACAAGGCGCGCATCGTCGGCATCAAAGAGGTAGCCGGTGCTGTCGTAGGCGCTGGCGGCAAAGGTCTGGGGCCCATCGGCACCGTGCAGGTGGGGCAGCAGCCAGAGGATGCCCTTGGTCAGCAGGAACACCACCAGGGCGCACCCGGCCAGAAACAGCCCCCAGTTGCGGGCCAGGCGCAACTGTTTGCGGCGCTTCCATTCACGGTAGGTCAGGGGCTGGGTCTTTTGCGCCCGGGGCGCGGTGCGTTTTTGTTCCATCCTGCGGCGTTGCTCCTTTTCGGTCCGATTTGCAGCGCACAGCGCCGCACAGATACAACGTTTATTATACACCCCTTTGCATTTTGTGTAAACGCCGCCGGGTGTAAAAAAATTATGACCGGCGGGTTTCTGTCGGAACCCGTCGGTCATAATCATCGCATTCTTTGCAGAAAAGATCAGTCAAACAGCATATCGTGGATCGCGCTGACAGCCTTGTCGGCGTCGTCACGGTTGATGATGCAGGAGATCTTGATCTCGCTGGTGGAGATCATCTTGATGTTGATGTTGTTGTTGGACAGTGCCTCGAACATCTTGGAGGCAACGCCGCTGTGGCTCTGCATGCCGGCACCCACGATGGAGACCTTGGCGCAGGTGGTGTCCACGCTCACGTCGTGGAAGTGTGCGCTCTCCTTCAGCACACGCATGGCCAGGTCGGCTTCGCCCTCAGAGCAGGTAAAGCTGATGTCCTTCTTGCCGTCGCGGCCGGTGGACTGCAGGATGATGTCCACGTTGATGTTCTTCTGTGCCAGCAGACCAAAGATCTTAAAGCTCATGCCCGGCTCGTCGGGAACGTTGAGAATCGTGATAACAGCAACATCGGTGTCCTTGGCAACACCCTTGATCAGCATACCTTCCATGTCCTTTGTAACCTCCTTAACCACCGTACCCGGGATGGGGTTCAGGCTGGAGAGCACCTCCAGCTCCACGTTATACTTCTTTGCCAGCTCAACACTGCGGTTGTTCAGCACCTGTGCGCCCAGGGATGCCAGTTCCAGCATCTCGTCAAAGGTGATCTCGTCCAGCTTGCGGGTGTTGCGCACCTTGCGGGGGTCGGCGGTGTAAACGCCTTCCACGTCGGTAAAGATCTGGCAGCGGTCAGCGTGCAGGGCTGCTGCAATGGCCACAGCACTGGTGTCGGAGCCGCCGCGGCCCAGGGTGGTGATGTCATCCAGCTTGTTCAGGCCCTGGAAGCCCGCCACCACCACCACGCGGTTGCGCTCCAGCTCGGAGGAGATGCGCTCGGTCTCCAGGCGGCTGATGCGGGCCTTGGTGTAGGCACGGTCGGTGCGGAAGCCCGCCTGCCAGCCGGTCAGGCTGATGGCATGGCAGCCCAGCTCGTTCAGGGCCATGGCCAGCAGCGAAATGCTGATCTGCTCGCCGGTGGCCAGCAGCATATCCATCTCACGCGCCGAGGGGTTGTGGGTGATCTCCCCTGCCTTGGTGATCAGGTCATCGGTGGTGTCGCCCTGTGCGGACACCACCACTACTACATCATTGCCCGCGTTGTGGGTGTTGGCCACGATGCGTGCTACGTTGAAGATACGGTCCCGGTCCTTCACCGAAGAACCGCCGAACTTCTGTACGA
>ERZ1673751.832-NODE-832-length-26915-cov-5.748995_pt1 | contig 26915 bp, 29 predicted proteins | sample MGYA00580202_ERZ1673751 | MGnify/ENA primary metagenome ERZ1673751 (study PRJEB41218, sample SAMN15661780) | gut metagenome | host: Homo sapiens | place: Canada: London | collected 2015-08-20/2019-03-30 | study: EMG produced TPA metagenomics assembly of... | reverse complement strand
CAACTGCACCGGCGACAAAGTCTTAACCGGCAATTCCTGCGGCGGAAAATATGAAAAATGTATTGAGCCATTGCAATATCTTTATTCCGACAGAACATTAAGCGCCGAAATCATTCCCGGCAAAAGCGTTATCGGTATTGCCGTTGATCCGGAAAATCGGCTGGCCGTCGCCATTGACTATATTATGACAACCGGATGGGGCGGATACGGAATAGATATTCCGACGCTGGAAAATACGCCTTCGAGCGGTGCCGGCATTTACGTCAGGGGCGAACGAGACAGCTACCTTATTCGCGACGGCAAGGCAAATACGGCTAAAATTCTGGCTTACGGACGCAGCAACGGCATTCCTTACCCGGCGGCAGAAGCCGCATATAATTACCAACCCGGTTCCTGTTCCTCGAGCAGCTGGTGCGGCAGAGGAAATTGGTACTTACCGTCGAACTGGCAGGTATTTCCTTATTTTGACAACAGAGCAACCATTCATCTGATGCTCAAAGCAATCAACAAAATGCCTGATGACTGGTGTTACACAAGAAACGACTTTTATACGGTTACATCCAATGAAATTAATGCAAAGGAAAGCGGCTTTATTTACATTAATACCGGAGGAATGGCTCACGGAGGAAAAAATCTGACGGAACCCGATAATCTTCGAACTCTTGTTCTGCCGTATATTACATATTGACTTATCGCCCCCGGAGAATAATCCGGGGGCTTTTTTATATTTCAATAATGAAACATTCGCAATTCTCAAATTTATGTTCTTCGCCGAACATGGCCTGATAAAGATTAAACATCAGCGCACCGTGAGTTGCAACGCCGATTTTATGCCAACCATGCGCCCTGCCCTCCGCGGCAATGCGCTCCAGAACTTTTTGACCGCGCGTCAGAGAATCTCTGACACTTTCTCCGCCGGGAACGCGGACGTCCATCCAATTCGGGTCAGACGTATCATGAATGATGCTGAAAACATCTTTGTATTTATCTTTTGCCTCATCTGAGAGCATGCCTTCCGCTTCGCCGAAATGAACTTCTTCCAGCCCGGGCATGGGAATAACGGGAACACCTGCCGCAGCGGCAACGATGCGGGCGGTTTCATCGGCCCGTTTCATCGGGCTGGCATAAATAACGTCAAGCCCTTCGCCTTTCAATTCGGCGGCCAGTCTTTCGGCCTGGCGACGGCCGGTTTCGTTCAATTCGATATCGACGCCCGCCCCCTGAACAATATTGCGGACATTGCCGTCTGTCTGGCCATGGCGGAAAATATATAATTTCATTTCAATCTCCTTACAATTCCGTTTCAGGGTAGCAAATAATTCTGAAAAACTTCTTAACCGTAATCTTTTGCTGGACAATTTAATTTTTCTTCGTAGAATGAGGCGAATTTTTTATTATTGTTAAACCAAATTTTTATGTAAAATGAACAGAATTGAAACAATTATTCAAAAGTTTGACATTAACCCCTGCACGCTTTCGCTGCCGGAAGCAAGGGAGTATCTTTATCACCTGCATGAGCAGAGCAAGCCTTTCAAAAACAAAGAACTTTCCGCTGAGGCGCTGAAAGAATTCAATGACATTCTGGAACGCTTGAAAATTATTGAAATATTTTACGAGGCGCTGCAAAAACAAGATGACAGCTCCTGGCTTGACTATGACAAATTGTCTTATCGTCTGGAACAAAAACCGGAAGGACTGGATGCCGACGAACTGACCGTTTTTCAATATTATATCCGGAAAAAACTTCAAGCAGGAGCCTTGGAAGCCGGGCTGGAAAAAACACTGCTGGAAGTCAGGAGCATTCTGAAAGCCAAAAGAGCCTGAGCCTTTTTATCACAACTCCCTTGCACAAGGGAGTTTTTTTATTTCAGGCGGCGGAAAATTATTAAGGGCGAACATCAGCTGTCGAAAATAAATTTTTGTTTTTAAATTAATTTTCTGTCGGTTTTAGCAATAAATAATTAAACAATTTCCGTTAAAATAATCAGGAATTTAAAATTGTATCTGACTGGAGATGAGTAAATGGCATTAAAGAAACAAGACAAGAATCCCGTCGAAATTGATGAGACTTTGCAAGAACAGCAATATATCGACGCATTAGTCAACAAAGTCAGCGAAGCCCAGAAAATTTACGCAACCTATTCGCAGGAACAGGTTGACCATATTTTCCGCCGCGTTGCCTTAAAGCTCAGTTCGCTGCGTATTCCGCTGGCGAAAATGGCGGTTGAAGAAACCGGCATGGGCGTGGTTGAAGACAAGGTTATCAAAAACCACTTTGCTTCCGAATATATTTACAACAAATTCAAAAACTGCAAAACCTGCGGCGTTTTGGAAGAAGATAAAGCCAACGGCATTTTGAAAGTAGCTGAACCGCTGGGCGTTATTGCCGGCGTTATTCCGACGACAAATCCGACGTCAACGGCCATTTTCAAATCTTTAATCGCTTTGAAAACCCGTAACGGCATTATCTTTTCACCGCACCCGCGGGCAAAAAAATGCACGGTTGAAACGGCCCGTCTGATTTTGGAAGAAGCCGTCAAAGCCGGTGCTCCGGAAAACATTATCGGCTGGATTGAAGAACCGACGATTTTGAAAACACAAGAGTTGATGAAACATCCGAAAATTGACTGCATTTTGGCCACCGGCGGTCCGGGCATGGTTAAATCGGCCTATTCTTCCGGCAAACCCGCTTTGGGTGTGGGCGCAGGCAATACGCCGGCTATCATTGACGAGACAGCAGATATTAAAATGGCCGTCAGCTCAATCTTGATGAGCAAAACTTTTGACAACGGTATGATTTGCGCTTCCGAGCAGTCTATTGTCTGCGTCAAAGACGTTTATGACGACGTTCGTAAAGAACTGGAATATCGCGGAGCTTATCTGTTGTCGGCCAAAGAGAAAGAAAAACTCTCCAAAGTCATCTTTATTGACGGTAAACTGAATGCCGGCATTGTCGGACAACCGGCATATAAAATTGCCGAAATGGCCGGCGTTAAAGTTCCGATCGAAACCAAAGCCCTGGTCGGCGAAGCTTCGGAAATCGGCCATCATGAACCGTTCTCCGCGGAAAAGCTCTCTCCGGTTCTGGGTCTGTATAAAGCCAAAGATTTTGAAGAAGCAACCGATATTGCCCAAAAGCTGGTTTTGTTTGCCGGTGCCGGACATACTTCGGTTCTCTATACGCATCAGACCAACGATGAGCGCATTAAATATTTTGGTGAAAAACTGCATACCGGGCGTATTTTAATCAACTGCCCGTCTTCGCAGGGTGCCATCGGCGATTTGTACAATTTTAGACTTGAACCCTCTCTGACCTTAGGCTGCGGCTCCTGGGGCGGCAACTCGGTCAGCGAAAACGTAGGAGTTAAACATCTGATGAACGTTAAAACAGTAGCGATGCGTGAAGAAAATATGTTGTGGTTCAAAGTTCCGGAAAAAATTTATTTCAAACCGGGTTCTCTGGAGCTGGCATTGAAAGAACTGAAAGGCCGCAAAAAAGCTTTTCTGGTTACCGACAAACCGTTGTTCGATTTGGGTTATACCAAGAAAATCACCGATGTTTTGGAAGGTCTGGGCATTCAATATCAGATTTTCTCCGATGTTAAACCGGATCCGGATTTGAGCACGATTAACGTTGCCATCAATATGGTAAATACCTTCCAGCCGGATGTCATTATCGCTCTGGGCGGCGGTTCGCCGATGGATGCCGCCAAGATTCTGTGGTTGATGTATGAACATCCCGAGCTCAAATTTGAAGACTTGGCAATGCGTTTTATGGATATCCGCAAACGTATTTTTGAATTTCCGCCGCTGGGTGAAAAAGCAACCATGGTCTGCATTCCGACCACTTCGGGTACCGGTTCGGAAGTTACGCCGTTTTCAATTATTACAGATGACAGCACCGGCGTTAAATATGCAATTGCCGATTATGCGCTGACACCGAAAATGGCAATCGTTGATTCTAATCTGGTTCTGTCGATGCCGAAAGGCCTTTGCGCCGCTTCCGGTATTGACGTGATGACTCATGCGCTGGAATCAATGGTTTCGGTTATGGCAACCGATTATACACGCTCTCTCTCCAAGGAAGCCGGCAAACTGATTTATCAGTATCTGCCCGCCTCTTATGCCGAAGGCGCTGCTAATCCGATTGCCCGTGAAAAGGTTCACAATGCCGCAACAATTGCCGGTATGGCCTTTGCAAATGCTTTCCTTGGCGTCTGCCACTCCATGGCTCACAAACTCGGCGCGCATTTCCATGTTCCGCACGGTATTGCCAATGCTCTGCTGATTTGTCAGGTTATTAAATACAATGCGGCAGAGGCTCCGGTTAAACAGGGTATCTTCCCGCAGTATCAGTATCCGAATGCCCGTGCGGCTTATGCCGAATTTGCCGATGCTCTCGGTCTGGGCGGCAAAACCGATGAAGAAAAGGTTAATAACCTGATTAAGGCTTTGCAGGAACTGAAAAAGAAACTCAACATTCCTCTGTCGATCAAAGACTGGGGCGTCTCGAAAGAAGATTTTGAAAAAGCGATGGAAACATTGCCGACGCTGGCCTTTGACGACCAATGTACCAGCGCTAACCCGCGTTATCCGCTGATTAAGGAAATTGAGCAGATGTACCGCGATGCTTATGAAGGCAAAATCTAAGCCTTAGAAGCCATCAAAAAAAAGGAACTCAAACGAGTTCCTTTTTTTTGATGGTTTTATTCTTTCAGCCCAGAATAACGACCTGTTTCATTCCCCGGTCATAAAAATAAACCGAAGATTTGTTAGCCGCATTCGTAACGAAAACTTTATCTTCACTGCTGATTTCAACGGTCAGAAAACGATCACTTAACTCGTAAAGCTTGTTCTCTTTGCCGCGGTAAAGCACGGTCTTGTATGTTTCAAAACCAAGGACAATAACTCCGCCGCCGCAATAAAATTCGCAATAAGACGTTGTTTCCTCAAAGGCTTGTTCATACTTGTTGACGGCCGACTTAAAAAGATATCCGCGGCAGACGGATCCTTTCTGTACCAAAATCAACTCTCCGTCGTCTGAAACTTTTAAGTATTCTGCTTCCCGAAAAATCCGATGAGCTTCCCGATTATCGGTAAAGAACAATTTCTGCGAAGGGGCTCCGTGTCCGATGTATCTTTTGGCTTCCGCTCTGGGCAAAAGGCGGTAAACATCATTACGGTAACGCTGAAAAGCGTAGCGGGCATAACCGAAGGCCAGCACAAATACTTCTTCTGACTGATTTTTTAATTTACACATAATTGTATGTTTTAAGTTACACAATAAGAAATTTTGTCTATTTATACGTCTTTATTTGTAATTTGTCAACAAATTAGGCTTTTCGGTTGCAAAAAGGAAGATGTTTTATATGATAGGCTCATTGAGAGCAATTAAACAAAGGAATAAAAAAATGGAAAAAGTTGCCAAGATTATCGCCACTTATTTCGGGCTGGGACTGTCATCGAAAGCTCCGGGCACCGTCGGTTCTTTAGGAACACTGCCGTTGGTTGCCGCTGCGGCTTATTTCTACGGAACGGCCGGTATTTTACTGCTGGCTTTTGCAGCTTTTTTCATCGGCGTCTGGGCAACACATCAGTTGATTAAAAATCAGGTCAATAAAGATCCGTCAATGGTGGTTATCGACGAAGTCGCCGGGCAGTCTTTAACTTTTGCTCTGGTGGGAAATTATCTTATCGGCAATTGGAACTTATGGTATGTTTATCTTATCGGTTTTGCGCTGTTCCGTTTGTTTGATATTGTAAAAATGGGACCGGTCAAGTGGGCTGACAGTAAACTGAAAAACGCCTGGGGCGTTATGCTTGACGATATGTTTGCCGGTTGTCTGGCCGCCGTCATCCTGCTGATTATCAGCAATAAATTATAATTTCTTCCGGCTGTTTTTATAAACCGGGATTTTACAGATTTTAATTCGGGTAATCCCTTTGCTGTTGGTGTGTTTGCGATACAGGAAACGTTTACATTTATAGGCGGCGATTTGTATAAGTGCCGACAATGTCAGCGGCGTATAGCTGGAAATTGCAAAACCTTGAGCTGCCACCAGCCAACTCAGAACCCGTTCCAAAGCATGAGCCAGAGTTCCGCCGGCATGATCGGCGGCGGGAACGTCAAAATCCGCGGCCGTATAAGGCAGCCGCAATAACGGTTTCATTATCCCTGCCCGGCAAATAAACATGGTTCCGGCAATAAAATGACGGTCTCTGACTTTCAGGCCGAGCTTTTGCATAATTTCTTCGGCACGGCGGTTAGCTTCCCTATCTTCTTTGGCGGCAGAGATTAACAGCTTATAGTGGCTGAGCATTCCGATTTCAGGCTTTTGGATAAAGAGTTTCAAAGCCTTATCGAGGGCGGTTCTGTCTTTCATAAATCCGGTCAGGCATTCACGCCATTGTGAACCGCGGAAACAGCAGCGGGGCAACTCGGCCGGTGCCGGCAAATCTCTTTTGGTATGCAGTTTTATCAGATAATCGTATTTATCCAAATCGACCTCATGCAGCACGGCTAAAAACGGTGCCAAATCATATCCCCTATTGTCAACAATCAAAATCCGCGCATCGTTTTTGAAACTGAGGATATCTTTTTTGACCAAGGGATCATCTTTTCCCAAGGTTACATATAAATCATAGTCCCTGCCCTCCAGGCTGCGGAGGCGGTTTATCATTTCCGGCAGCATATCCGCGTAATACAAATGGAGGTGCACCAAGATTTTCATATTTAACCCTTTGGATAAAACTGTTGCAATACAGGGTTGATTGTAATAAACTTCCGGCAATAGTCAACTCTAAACAGGAATTATCGCATGGGAGCCACTCTTTTTGCCAAGAATCTTATCCGTCTGCTGAAATTTGACCTTAAAGCGCACCACAAAGCCATTAAAAAATATGCAGATTACGAATATATGCTGGATAATCTCAAATATGAAATCTGTGACGAGGCCAAATCTTTGCGTCTGCCTAAAGTTCTCGGACAGAAAGAAAGTGTTGCAAAAATCATTCGCGATAAATGCAGTGTGGTTCGTTACGGAGACGGTGAGTTTAACCTGATGTTCGGGCGGGCTATCGGCTTTCAGGAATATACGCCGGAAATTGCCGCCCGTCTGACCGAAGTTTTACAATCTGACGATCCGTCCATTCTGGTCGGCATTCCCGACCGTTTCGGCTCACTGGCAGACGTTGACGCACAATCCCGCGCCTATTGGCGGACATTTATGGCTAAAAACCGTACTCAGATTTATAAATATCTCAATTTTGAACAGACTTATGCCGATGCCTGTTTTACCGCACATGCCATTGAACCGGATAATGAAAATGCACCAAAAGACGAAGCTGAAATTGAAGCCTATTACAATGAAATCCGCAAAATCTGGGACGGGCGGGACATTACAATCATCCGCGGCGAGGGAACCGAAATTTTTCAGCATGATATTTATGATAATGCCAAATCAGTCAATTATATCTACGGCCCTAAAGCGCACGCTTTCCGGGATTATGACCGCTTACTTGCAGAAGCAAAAGCCCAGCCGAAAGACCGCCTGATGATTGTGGTTCTCGGCCCCACCGCCACCGTTTTGGCTTATGATTTGGCCAAAGCCGGCTATCAGGCTCTGGATATCGGCCACCTCGGCAAAGCTTATGACTGGCTCAAGCGTAAAGAAACCATCGTTATCGGCAAATTTTTTGCTTCTTAGAGACCGTCTTCATACTTTTGATACAAATGCCGTTAAAACTTATGATTTGCTTTGCCACAGGGCCAAGCGGAGTTTTAACCGAGTTAATAAACGGCAAGAAGTTTTGATTTTGCGGTTTTCATAATTGTCTTTCGGTTTGGTCATCGTGAAAAAGTCTGCTGCAGTTTCAGACGTCAGGGGAAAATACTTCTTATAGTCTGAATCGTCATGCGCCGCCCAGACAACATTTTCTTTCACGACCTTGGCCGGCATGCCGGCGGCAATACAATGCGGCGGAATGCTGCGGCTGACAACACTGCCAAAGCCCAAGATGCAACCGTTACCGAGCGTTACTCCTTTCAGGATAACCGTTCGGCGGCCAACCCAGACATTATCTTCGATGATCACATCGCGGTCTTGATTGATGATATTGCCGTCAAAGTCATAAATCGGATGATAGTCGGTATTATAAATCGTGGTATCAGCCAGGCCGCAGTCTCCCATGGTAATTTTGCCACCCTTGGCTGCTACCAGCGGCGGCCAGGTGCACCACAGTTTTTTGGCGGTTACGGTTGCCGCGTCTTTCAGTTCCCACTCTCCGGTTACGGCCGAATTTCCGCCGATTTCAAGATAAGAGCCGTCGAAAGCCGAAACTTTCACATTCATCAGCTCGCAGCAACGGCCGAATTTGACATGGGCGTTACGGATAATAAACGTACATCCCTGCAAATAACATCCCTCTTCCAGCTCTAACGACGAATCGCCATAGAGCTTAATTTTACTGTCTTTAATAAAGACTTTCGGACCAATTTTTATGCGGTTGTTTTTTCCGGAAAAATGGATGGCCGAATTTTTATAGAACTGCGGCAGGCCGTCAATCTCATTTTTTTGTTTGTGATTTAACATTGCTTTATTTTCCTACAATTTCAGGCATTTCAAAACCGAATTCCCGGCGAATGCGGTCGATAATTTCCACGGCATTGTATTTAGATTTTCCGTCACCCTGATTAACCCAGACCGAATGGCCGGAATGTCCCTGCCAGGCATGATCATAATAATCTTTAACCTGACTGTTCGTTGCAATAAAAGGATCAGAAAACTTATACCCCAAATCAACCAGCATGCCAAACCAATAGGCGCCTGTGTCGGCATGCTTATACATATTGCCGAAGAAACTGCGGCTTTTTTCGGTTATTTCCCGGGCATTTTTGACATTGACCATCGACACCCATTCATTAATCCGGCATTCGCGGCTGAAAGCCTGTTTGGGATTAAAGTTTCGGATATCTTTGGTTTTGGGCGACGGGGTCAGCGGCCAGTATGGCGACGGACGTTCGCCCTGCATTATCTTCTGCGGATTGCAGATGTCTGCAAAGCGGCAGCGCCAGCACTGTCCCAGTTCTCCGACCAAGGCTATTTTGTCGTCACTTCGGAGCGTTTGCAGATAAAGGCTGACAACATCTTGCAGATACATAACATCATCGTGCATCAGCATCAGATAATCTTTATCCGTATGGTCCAAGGCATACTGATAGCGGATATCTTCGCGGTTATGGGAATATGCGGATGAATAAAAGCGTTTCCAGTTGCTGAGCATAAATTTCAGCGTCCGCATATAAGCCGGACGATATCCCCGGACATAAACTTCCTTAATTCCCACATTATGCGTATTGACCCGAACATCCAATTTCCAGGGCTTGAAATATTCCGCCACCGCGGGATGGGTGTAGAGTTCGTAAGCGCCGTTATCGGAGCAGTCGTCGTTGATATAAACGGTATCAATCAAATCTGCCGCGACTTTCTTCAGCGTCATCAATGTATAGATTAAAGATTCCGGTTTTTTATAGGAATTGATAGCCACGTCAATTTTAGTCATACAAACAACCTCGCCAGAGTAAAGTGTCCGTTGAAAAACAAACGGCAGGCCAAAGCCTTGCGCCAGCCCAGCAATTCCGGCTTCAGGGCCCCCTGACGATACAGCGGCAGAACCAGTTCACGCGCTTTTTCCAACGACTGCAAACGGGTTTCCTTGTCATTCATGCGGCGCAGGGGCTGGGAAACGACCGATTTGAAAATAAAGCGGCTGACATAACGCTCCAACAACTTATAATCCTGTTTGTTTTTAACCCGGTCCGATTTGAGAAAATAGTCGTAAAGCACCTGTCCGGCAGCGGCATGTACCCGGACATATTTGTCGGTTTTTCCCTGATTCATCACTGAGGTTGAACTGTCGCGGTAATAAAGCAGTTTGGTATCGGTATGAACAATACTCAAAACGTGGAACATTACCTTCAGGGTGAATATCGTATCTTCCGCGGGCTGGATATCCTGCGGAAATTCAATACCGGCGATGGCATCTTTCTTATAAAGCCGGTTCCAAACCAGCACCGAACCGCCGCGGGGATTGCGAAACCAGAAATGGAACGCGTCCTGCGAAAATTCAGCGGGGATTTTATCAATGTCATAATGCGGCGGATTGCTCATGACAAAATCATCGGGAACGGTTTCGTTAACGAACTCTGCCACATCGGCATTGTATTTGGTTATCAGGTGATGAAGAACTTCCATTGCCTGCGGATGCAGTACGTCATCCTGATCCAGCAAAGCAACATAAGGTGACATTGCACTTTTCAGGCCGTGGTTGCGGGCCATCGAGCAGCCGGCATTTTCCTGTTCAATCAGCCGGAAACGCGAATCTTCGGCAACATATTCATTGACGATATCGGCCGTATTGTCGGTTGAACCGTCATTAATGCAAATGATTTCGATATCTTCAAAAGTTTGGTTTTTGGCCGAATCCAAGCATGGGCGCAAGTATTTTTCGGCATTGTACAAGGGTATAATAAGAGAGATTGCGGGCATGGAAATTTCCTTCACTTGCTAAATAATCTTTCTTATATATACCCTCACAATTTGCTTAATGCAACAGCTTTTAGCTATTCTCCTCCGTAACCGGGAAGCGAACATTTGCAGTCTTTATACAGTTTGACGGCATTGTTCAGAATTTTTTTCGCCTCATCGGGACCGAGAAAAGTCTCAATGACCACTTCTTTGTTTTCCAGAACCTTATAGTCTTCAAAAAAACGCTGCAAGGTTTTCAGCGTATGCGGCGGCAGCTCGTCAATTGAGTTATAGTGGCTGTATTCGGGGTCATCAAGGTGGACGGCGATGATTTTGTCGTCCATTTCGCCCTGATCAACCATTTTCATAACGCCGATCGGCTTGGCCCGCATGATCGCCAAAGGCAAAACCGGTTCCTGTCCCAAAACCAGAATATCCAGAGGGTCGTTATCATCGCAGTAAGTCTGCGGAATAAACCCGTAGTTGGCCGGATAATGCACCGCGCTGTAAAGAATGCGGTCAACTTTAAGCAGGCCGCTCAGTTTATCCAGTTCATATTTAATATTAGAGCCGCGGGGAACTTCAATCATCGCGGTTACCACTTCGGGGAAGTTTTCCCCGCAGCTGACGCCGTGCCATGGGTGCAACATGCTTATTTTCCTCATCATCTATGTTAAACAATGGGAGTTAAAATAAGCCAATTGCTCAAAAAGTCAAAGGATTTATTACATGTGCTTACGTTTCCAATGATTATAAATATAGAGCAGAAGCAACAGAGAATAAAGTATTCCCAGAGACCACAGAATATATGACTTTATTGCTTCATCGCTCCATTCCCGCGTAATTTCGTTGACATTCAGCGCACTGCCGGACACGGTGAACTCGGCATCAGGGTTTTCATGCAGCAGAGATGCGGCAATCTGATAATCTGGATTCAGATAGTCAAACTTGATAACCAGATCATTGTCCACTTTTTCAAGATGCGCGGTTATGGCATCCGTGGTGGCCGTATTATCTAACGTATAATGCACCAGTTTTGCTCCCTCGGGAACCGTAATGCGAATGGGATCATGCCCGATTTTGGAAACATCGCTGCCGGAAAGCGCCATAGCGCCCTTATTATGCAGATAGACCCGGGTCAGATATAAGTCTTTATAGTCTTTTCCCTTGACGGAAACGGCATATTCATTGTTATTCTGAGAAGAAATGAAAGTGACCTTCTCCGTTTCATATTTGAGAATCGGGCGGCTGATGTAAAAAATATAGTAGCCGAAAGCAATTCCCGAAACCGCCAGAATAAACGCCCCGGTTTTGCTGGTCCAAAAGTTCCAAAAAGCGGCGGCAATCGCCCGCCAGTCTTTACGTGCCTGTCTTTTTGTTATCATCATTTTTAAATCCCTGTTTGACTTTTCCCAATAATATAATTCTTCAAACGGCAAATAAAAGGCGGGGCTTCAAACTTGAAGCAGCCGGCCTGTTAATTATATGAATCCCGGGAGGAAAAAATGGAGATAACAACCAAAAGAATTTACGAACAGCCGCTGCAAAGCGACGGTTATCGCGTGTTGGTGGACCGTTTGTGGCCGCGCGGCATAAGCAAAGAAAACGCCTGTATCAATCTGTGGGCCAAAGAACTGGCGCCGTCAGGCGACCTGCGCAAATGGTTCGGACACAGGGAGGAAAGATGGGAAGCGTTTAAAGCCCTATATTGGCAGGAGCTGCAAAACAATGCCGCCGGTGTGAAAGAATTTGAGAAAGAGACGGCGGGGCATGATAAGATTACCCTGCTCTACGCGGCAAAGGATCAGGAGCATACGCATGCTCTGATTCTGGAAAAGTATCTGCAAAAATTTTTGAAAAACAGGAATAAAATTTCAAGCTAAAGCGGAACAGCCTTTTCTCTTTCCCAACTTTTCGGAACGGACGGCAAAATTATGCCAAAAGATAAAAAAACACTTGCATTTGTCATCAGAAGGACTTATAGAATAGTGGTTGACAGCAGTCATCGGGATGTAGCGCAGCCTGGTAGCGCATTTGCATGGGGTGCAAGTGGTCGCTGGTTCGAATCCAGTCATCCCGACCAAAACGGAAGTCAGGATTTCAGGCTAAATACTATTTTCAGTCTGAATATCCTGACTTTTTTAGATTGGCGGCAAAATATTCTCCCATATCGGCCAATTGTCCTTTTCCGCCAAAAGGATCGGCCATTAACTCCCTTAACCTGACAGAGAAACGAATGCGTGACAAAATTCTAATTTACCGTGATTACGGATGTTCCGACCTTAATGCGTTGGAATACGGCCTGAAAGAATATTTTGAACCGCGCGGCGGCACCGTTGATTTTACCGATGCGGCCGGGATTATCAAAGAAGGCAGTCTGAATGAATCGGTTCTCGCCTTTTTTATGCCGGGCGGTGCCGGAACGCCTTTTCGGCGGAAACTTGAGGTTCTCGGCAATGAAAAAATCAGGGAATATGTCCGTGACGGCGGCATTTATTACGGCATTTGCGCCGGCGCCTATTATGCCTGTCGGGAAACCGTCTTTGAGGAAGATATTCCCGAACTGCGTATTATCAGTTCCTGCGGGCTGAATTTGGTTGAAGGCCGGGCTGTCGGAACCTTATATAAAGAGTTCGGCATCCGCCCCTATGCCAAAGACGCCGCCTCGACCGCTGCCATCAACCTGATTTGGCAGGACCAGGAACAACATACGGTTTATTATCACGGCGGTCCGTACTTTGATTTGGCGGCCAATGCCGAACCCGACATTTTGGCAGTTTATGATACGGAGAAAAAGCTTCCGGCAATTATCCGCCAAACATACGGCAACGGACAGGTTATTTTGTCTGGCGTGCATTATGAAGACAAAGGCGCCGTTTTACAAAAGACCCTGCACCATCTCCGGCTTGATTCCGCTGAGGCTCTGCAAGTTGCCGCCAAGCTCTCCGCCGGCGAACCTTCCAGACTCCGCCTGTTTCATAAAATGATGAGCTTGACCGGACGCTGACAACAGCGGACTCTCTACATATAGACAAAATATATATCATTTTATGTTTTGTTTTCTTTTATTTTCAGATTGTTTTTCTGAAACATATATCTTTTTTGACAAAATATCTTGCGTTATAAAAAAATATATGATAATTAATGCGCCATAATATATATTATTATGGCCATGCATTATTAAAAGCAGGTCATTTTTTCGTGATTTTTCTTTAATTAACTTTATTTAATAACTTAAAATTCAAAAAATTATGAATGTAATGACTTATGTTGCAGCAGGTGTGGGCGTGGTTGTCGTCCTAATCGTGATTTTCTTTGTTAAGTGGATTTTCTCTCTCCGCCGCGTAGTTCCGACCAATGAGGTTCATATCGTGCGCCGGGGAAAAAACACGATGGTTTACGGAACCCCCGAACGCGGCAATGCCGTGCAGGAAAAACAGTTTTGCGGAAACTGCTATTATGAATTTCCGATGTCTATTCCGTTCCTGGGAGTTACGGTAACCCAAATGCCGCTGTCAATCTTCGGTATTGACATTAACGACTACGAAGCTTTTGACAAAGAAAGGGTTCCGTTTGTCGTTGATATTCAATCTTTTTTCCGTATTTCGGATTACGAGGTTGCCGCCTCGCGCATCAGCCGGACAGACGAGTTGAAAAAACAGCTTCTCAGCATTGTCCAGGGTGCGGTTCGTTCCATTTTGGCAAAAGACTTTCTGAACGAAATTATGGGTGAACGCTCCAAATACGGTCAGCAGTTTACCGATGAGGTTAAGGAAGAACTGAAGTCTTGGGGGGTTGAGACCGTCAAGAACATTGAATTGATGGACGTCCGCGATGCCAAAGGCGAGCAAGTGATTTCCAATATCATGAAGAAAAAGAAATCCGAAATTGAAAAGGAATCGCGCGTTGCCGTGGCCAAGAACAATCAGGAAGCCAAAGAAGCCGAAATTGAGGCTCAACGCCAGATTGACTTGAAAGAACAGGAAGCCAACCAGCAAGTCGGCCTGAGGAAAGCCCAAGTTGCCCAGGAAGTCGGCATTGCCGATGAAAAGGCAACCCAGGCCGTTAAAGAACAGGCAAAGCTGACCAAAGAAAAAGAAATGGAAGTCAAGAAAGTTGAAACCGTCAAACAGGCTGAAATTGACAAGGAAAAAACCGTTATCAATGCCGAGGCCAAAAAGCGGGAAACCGAAATTAATGCGGAAGCCGCAAAGGCCAAAGCCGAACGGGATGCCGATGCCGAACTTATCCTGACGACCAAAAAAGCCGAAGGTTCTTTGATTACCGCCAGCAAATCGGCGGAAGGAATCAAACTTGAAGGTGACGCCAAAGCCAATGCCGAAAAGCAAATGCAGCTTGCATCGGTTGAAGCGCAGCTTAAGCTGGCCAGCGAAATCGGAAACAATGACGGATATCAGCATTATCTGATTCAGGTTCGCCAGATTGAGGCCAACGAGAAAGTCGGTTTGGCACAGGCTGACAATATCAAGGGCGCCGACATTAAGATTATTGCCGGAGCCGGAGATGTTACCGGCGGCATAAGCAGCGCAGCCGGAGCTCTTTCGCCCAAAGGCGGTTTTAATCTTGCCGGGATGCTCGCTTCCCTCGCCGCAACAGACGAAGGCAAAGCCCTTTTGGAAAAATTAGGATTAAAAACGGCCGCCAAGACCGAATAATCCTAAATCTGCTAAAAACAAATCCCTTTCTGTTAAACAGAAAGGGATTTTACTTTATGTACGCCGTCAGTTTCGCACCGGTTTGCTTATTTTGCGGTAAACATAAACGGCAATGGGAACCCCGAGCAACATACCCCACATTCCGATAACGCTGTGCGCGATATAGAGAATAATAAGAGTCATAACCGGATTGATATGCATAACCGAAGAAACAATCCGCGGATTGAGAATATAAGTTTCAATCATATGGATGGCGATAATCATAACAATAGCCCACAGCCCCAATTCCATACCGCCGCCGTTAATTGCCATCAAAACAATGGGAACGGAGGAAATGAGCATGCCCAGAACCGGTATCAGCCCGCAGATAAACACCAGTGTGCAGAGCAATGCAACGGCGTTAATTCCAAGTATATGCAGACAAATTGCCGTCAGAACGGTGTTTATCGCCGAGATAATAAGCTGGGCACGGAAGTTTTCTCCGACGACTTTGGCAAAAAGGATAATACTGTCGGCCGTTTCGTGATAGGCTTCGGACAACCGGGTAAAACGCAGGTGGCGCACGCCTTTGGAAAGATGCGGCAGGTCAAACATAATCAAAAAGCTGAACAGCATAGCCAAAAAGAACCAGCCGAAGTAATGGAGGCCTTTTTCCAAAACGCCGCGGACAATATTCCACGCGCTGACAACGGCGGTTTCCGGCAGCAGAACGTTTTTAATCTGGGCAATCAGCGGCGCAATCATCTCATTGTTTTCCGTATGCGTATTTACCCATGATTTTAAAGTATTCATACTATTGGGAAGCTGTTCGGTGAAATTAATGGTTTCAGAGAGAATCCGCGTCGGGATAAGGGTCAGAAACGCGGCCACGCCGACCAAAAACAAAATATAAATGCCGATAACGATGCTGCGGCGGCTCCAATGATATTTGCGGCGAAGATTGTGAGTTATGCTGGAAGCGATAAAACACATGATAAAAGTGATGAAAACCAGCCCGAACATATCCCGAAAAAGATAGAGCAGCGCCATAAAAGCCGCCCAAATGAAATAAACCCGGTTTACCCGGATAAACGCTGAAATGCTGAATGGCATCTTTGCTTTCCTCTCATTAAAATCCGTCTTGCAGTGAATTGTTTTTCTGTATTTTAATCAAGCTTCGGCAAAAAAGCAATATTCACGGTTTAAATCGCTGTAAAGGTGGAATAACCTGCATTGTCTTCCCGCTTGCGGCAAAACGTCAGCGGCAAGAATGCATTTTTCGGAGGACAAACGCTGCCGGGGCTGGTTTATTTTGTTGTTATCGTTTATAAAATTATTTGAGCCGTTATCACTGAAAGAGATAAAATGATCAGAAGTTTTCCGCCGATTATTAATTCCGAAACCGAGATTTTGATTGTCGGGACCATGCCGAGCGTTAAATCGCTGGAAGCACAGCAATATTATGCGCATCCCCGCAATGCATTTTGGAAGATTATTGCCGCATTATATCATCAAGGGGCGGAATTTGCCGACTTTCAGGAAAAGAAAGCCTGTCTGCTGGCCAACCGGCTGGGTCTGTGGGACAGCCTGCAGCTTTGCCTGCGGGAAGGAAGCCTTGACAGCGCCATTACCGACGAACAGCCGAACGATTTCAATACCCTGCTGGCGGAACATCCGGCGGTCAGGCGGCTGCTGTTCAACGGGCAGCCGGCCTTCAAATTTTTCAAAAAATATCATGCCCCTCTCCTGCTGCGGACAGAGTATTATATTCTGCCTTCAACCAGTCCGGCCAATGCCTCTTATTCGCTGGATGACAAAATCAGAATCTGGGCTCCTTATCTGAAATAAGATTCTGAAATAATTAGATAAAATTTTTGTTGACTCTCAACTAAAGAGGTTTATAACTGCGCTTATAAAGCGATTATTCTATATTTATTTACCCTTAAAATTTCAAAAAGATGAAACAGTTAAAAACAAACAGCGACTACGCTGAGTTATTCAAAGGTTTAATGGATCTTGCCGGGGTTAACCCTCATGAGTTTGAACTTTTTCAAAAAGGGATGAGAAATTATCCGCGGCCCGGTGATTATCAGTTGAAGAACAAAGAATTTCAAACTGAACCACGCTGGGGCGAAGAATGGGGAATTTATTTCACGCCCAACAAATACATCAACATTGATGCGATGAACGGCTGGAAAAAAGACCTGACGGCAGAAGAAGTCCGGGTTTGGGCAAAGATGAACGGTTACCGCATTCCGTCGGAAGCCGAACTCAAGCTGATTGTTCCGGTGGTTTCCGCCGTCAATTCCTCACTATGTGCCGTTAATATGCACAAACACCTGCTTCCGCAGGACCTGCTCAAACGCTGCTGGTCTGCCGAAGCTTTGAAAACAGCCCGCAAAGATGAAACACGCCGGCTGATTGTGGTGGAAGATCAAGAAAACCTGCCGGAAGTTCTGTTGTTTCTGGCCAAACTGAAACCGATGTTTGAAATCTGAGATTTTATCTGAAAAAAAAGAGCCCCGCTTTATGCCGGGCTCTTTTTTTTAACCGTATAAAAGTCAGCCGACTTTGGAAAGTGTCCGCTCCAACTCCTCAGACATACTTTTCAACTCACCCCGGACGTAAGAAATAAGCTTACGGCTTTCTTCGTTAAGTTCAACCGAATCTGCCGTTTCTTCAAAAAAGTCTTTCTGAATTTCTTCACCGAGGATGGCTTTGACACCCTTTTCCTTAAAAAGTTTCTGTACCCCTTCAATCGTATAGCGTTTTTCATAAAGAAAATCACGGATACGCCTGACCAATTCAACGTCGTCGGGACGATAATAACGGCGTCCGCCGCTGCGTTTCATCGGTTTTATCTGAGGAAATTTGGTTTCCCAAAAACGCAAGACATGGGTTGCTACGCCTAACTCTTCAGCAACTTCGGCGATGGTGCGGAACGCCGCTTTAGATTTGTTAACAACCATTTCTATTCCTTTGAATTTTATGCGTTAATTATTTTTCTCATTGTCTGGGAAGGCTTGAAGGAAATAACCCGGCGCGGTGAAATGACGGCCTCGACGCCGGTCTTCGGATTGCGGCCGGCACGGGCTTTTTTGTTACGCAGGGCGAAAGTTCCGAAAGAAGACAGTTTCACATCATTACCTTTAACCAGTTCGTTGGTCATTTCATCAAGAATCATATCCAAAATATCATTGGAATCTTTGCGAGACAAGCCGATTTCTTCATAAATAGCCTCAGCAACGTCAGCTCGAGTGATTGTTTTCATTTCTATAGCTTCCTTAGTTTCATTATTACATTTTTATATTTATGAGGATGAATTATATCATAATTCACCGAAAGACAAGTGTCTAATTTGAGTATTGAACAGATAAATGTCAGATGCGAACCAATGCGCCGCCCCAGGTGAAACCTGCCCCCATTGCGGTGAGGACAACCAAATCGCCTTTTTTGATGCGGCCGGCAGCATATTCTTCCGACAAGGCAACCGGGATAGTTGCCGCGGAGGTATTTGCCGTGTGGTCAATGGTCACGATAACTTTTTCATCAGGCAGATTCAGCTTTTTGCCAACATTTTCAATGATGCGGGCATTGGCCTGATGCGGCAGCAGCCAGTCAATATCCTGCGAAGTTACACCGGCTGTTTCCATAACATTTTCAGCAGCTTGCGTCAATGCGTTAACAGCAAACTTGAAGACTTCCTTGCCGTCCATAGTGATAAATCCGGCTTTTTGGGTGGTGCTGACACCGCCGGTTGTTTTCAAATGCTCATAATGGCTGCCGTCAGCATACAGCTTGGTTGCCAGAACACCGCGGTCAGCCGCAGTTCCTTCGCCTTCACCGGCACGCAGAATCACGGCTCCGGCTCCGTCACCGAACAGAACACAGGTGTTGCGATCGGTCCAGTCGGTAATTTTAGACAAGGTTTCGGCCCCGATAACCATTGCAGTTTTAATCTGCCCCAGGCGAATCATATTATCGGCCATGGTCATGGCATAAACAAATCCCGAGCAGGCGGCAGAAATATCGGTGGCAATGCAGCCGGGTTTGGTTCCGAGCTTACCGGAAATTTTGGCGGCCGTTGACGGCGTGGTATCATCCGTGGTGACGGTCGCAACAATAATCAAGTCCAAATCTTCCGCGCTAATATTTGCTGATTTCAAAGCATTACGCGCGGCAATTAAAGAAATATCTGAAGTAAATTCATTTTCAGCAGCCACATGGCGGGATTTAATGCCGGTACGGGTGCTAATCCATTCGTCATTCGTCTCAACCATTTTGGCCATATCATCATTGGTCAGGACTTTGGCCGGCAGATAGTGGCCAAATCCGATAAGTTCAGATCTAATAAGAGTCATAAAGAATTTCCTGAGATAATAAGTCTAAATCAACATTTTCAAGTTCATCGCGGATGGTGTTGACAAAGTTCTGGCGAACCAGTTTCAGTGCATTGTCAACGGCTACGGAATAGCCCAGCGCATCGGTTCCGCCGTGGCTTTTGACCGAAAGCCCGTTCAAGCCGACAAACATTGCCCCGTTATACAGGCGCGGATCCATCGTTTTTTTCAGGCTCAGGGCGACACCGAGCATAAACGGCAACCCCAACTTGGCCAAAAGAGACTTTTTAACCGAATTTTTCAGCAGGCGCAGAACCAGACGGGCAGTTCCCTCAATCGATTTCAGGGCAATGTTGCCGGTGAAACCGTCGGAAATAATCACATCGGCCTTGCCGTTCGGAATTTCATGCGGTTCGATATAGCCGATGAAATTAATATCAAGCTGGGAATTGCGGATAATTTTTGCGGCCTGGTGAATTTCTTCCTTGCCTTTCATTTCTTCCGCACCGATATTCAGCAAAGCGACGCGGGGTTTTTCAATCCCCAGCGCATGCTTAGCGACAATATTGCCCATAAGGGCAAATTCGGCCAGATTAACGGCATCGCATTCGGTATTGGCGCCGAGGTCAAGCATAACATATTTGCCGCACTGATGGGGCATTATGCTGACTATGGCCGGACGATGAATGCGCTGAATGGTTTTCAGCGTCAGTTTGGAGATAGCCATCAGAGCACCAGTATTGCCGGCCGAGACAACGGCTTTCGCCTCGCCTTTGCGGACGGCATCAATTGCCATATACATGCTGGTGTTGCGGTTGCGGATAACCTGAGAGGGTTTGTCCTCATTGCGCACGACTTCAGTTGCGTGGCGCATTTCGCAAACCTTTTTGAGATTGGGATAAGCATTAAGGATAGGAAGCACTTTGCCTTCATCACCGAACAGCAGAAAGCGGACGTCGGGATTTTTTTTAGCGGCAATAGCAAGCCCCTCAATGACGACTCTGGGGGAATTGTCTCCCCCCATGGCGTCTATTGATATGACCAGATTATCAGACAAGAACCTGCTCCATATAATATAATGGCTTACTTCCGTCATCCGTCTGCCGCCTTAAAACATCAACGGCACGCGGTATAAGAGAGCAAGCCAGGTTAGTAGACTATTCCTTGGAAGCTGTTTCTTGAGCAACAACTTCACGTTTGTTGTATTGACCGCAGGACGGGCATACATTGTGAGGTCTTTTCAACTCACCGCAGTTCGGGCATTCCTGGTAAGAATTAGCAGCCAATGCATCGTGCGAACGGCGCATATTGCGGCGGGAGGTTGATGTTTTCTTTTTTGGTGTAGCCATTTTCTTATACTCTAATTATTATTCACGATTAAAACCAATTTTCCAGACGTCATTATTAAACCAGTTCGATTTTAAAATCAACCGTTAAAATGACATTCGGAAAGCTTTAGTGCCCTTTTAGCTAAAAATTTGCGTTTTGGCAAGCATAATTTTTATTTTTTGAGTTTTTCCAAAATTTTAAAAGGATTCCGACGCTCGTCATCCTGCGGATCAAACTCACTTTTCCAGCTGAAAACCTCTCCTTCTTTGCGCGGGTAGTCTTCCATTGCCAAAGCTATCTGCTCAATTGCAATCTGTCCGAGGTCTATCTGCCCGTCAATAACAATATCCGGCAGATCGTCCTCAAAGCTGATTTCCTCTTCTTTCCGGCTTTTCGGCGTGGCTTTGGTATCATACAGCAATTCAAACTCCGGTTCGTAGCTTTTGCAGAAATATTCCAGACTGACAACGCTTTGCAGCTCCAGTTCAGCCTTAACCCGCCCCCATACCCGGAGCAAATGTTCTTTTTTGTTCATTTTGGTATAGATTTCGGCGCTGAAAGATTTTACCGACGGGATTTGTAAAATTTCTGCCAGTTCCTTTAAATCCGCGGCATCGGCCGTCAAACGATATTTTTTTTCGGCTGCGGCAATGTCTTCAACTATTAACGGATACGAAAAATTTTTTTGCATTAATATTTTCCTTATGCTATAAGATTAGCAACATAATTTAGATAAGATATAACGTTAAGGATTAAAAGATGTCAATAAACAAAGTCGTTTTGTTAAGCGCGTTTCTGATGACGTTTTCTTCTGCCTGCAGCAGCGACCTTTTCATTACCCACAACGGAAATATGCCGTCCAATGAAAGAATCGCCCAAATCAGGGTCGGACAAAGCAAATCGGAAATTCTGAATATTCTCGGCAGTCCCTCCAGCGTGGTATCTTTAGACCGCAATCAGTGGATTTATATGTCTTCGGACATTAAAAGAGTGGCTTTTTTTGCGCCGAAAGAAGTTGACCGCGACGTGCTGACCATTCAGTTCAACGATCAGGGCAAAGTTTCCGAAATCGAGCGGCTGACAAAGAAAGACGGCAAAGAAATCAAAGTCAGCACCAACAAAACCGAAACTCTGGGACACAATCCGGGTTTCTTCCGCAAATATTTCGGCGGCGTAGGACAATATATGCCCTTCCCCACCAATACCGATCCCAACAGATAACAGCAAAGCCCCGAGGTTCGGGGCTTTAATTTTTAGCAAGAAACTCCGGACGTAACCGAAATTTTTCTTTCAAAAGCTTATTTTATTTTCCGGCGTTTCTTTCCGGCCATTTCCGGAGAGACCAAACCGCCCGATATAACGAACTTGATACCCTCTTCCACCGACATGTCCAGACTGACAGTATCTTCTTTAGGCACAAAAATCAAAAAGCCTGAAGTCGGGTTCGGCGTGGTGGGAATAAAGATATTCAGCATTTCCCGTCCAAGTTTGTCTTTTACTTCGCCCTGAGTTTCCGAACTGACGAAACCTAAAATCCAAATTCCCTTACGGGGATATTCAAGCAGAACAACTTTGCTGAAAGCATTGTTTTTGTTGGAAAGGAAAGTCTGGAAAACCTGTTTTAGCAGCGAATAGACGCTGGATATCAGCGGCATTTTATAAACAATCCATTCGCCGAGGCTCAAAAAGAATTTTCCCAGGAAACCGGCGGCAAACATTCCTATCAGTATCAGGGCGACAATAAGCAGAACCAAACCGAGCCCCGGAATACTGTACGGCAAATAGTTGTCGGGACGAAATTCCGGCGGAATCAGGCGGTTAACGCTGACGTCAATCCAAGAGATAAGTTTATAGGCGAGATAAAAGGTCATGGAGACCGGCGCAGTAACCAGAATACCGGTAAAAAAATAAGCTTTGATTTTTGAGCCGAGCTTCATGAATATCGCTTTTTCCCGCTCCAGGCGGATGCGCCTGATATTTATTGCCCTTTTGGTGATATCTTCTCTTTTCATTCGACCCTCATCACATCATCTATAATAAACTGCAGAGAATTGCGTCCCTGCCAGTTATCCCGGCGCAGGACGCCGACAACGTTGAAAACGGCTCCGTTGCTGTTCAGCAATGCCGGGCCAATGGCAGTATCGGCCACGCGGAAAGCCATGGCTTTCATACTTCCGCCGTTTGCCGAGCTTAAAAAGCAGCTGACATGACCGCTGCCGACAATCCGCGCCTTGCTCACCCGAACCCGCTGCAAAACCAGTTTGGGCTCACTGTTGCCCGCTCCGTAAGGTTCCAACAGTTCAAGCTTATCCATCAGGCTCTGATCGGCACCGGCCAAATCCAACACGCCGTCAACTTCAATCACCGGCGTTATGGCTTCATGGCCGATTTGTGCACGGACATATTCGCCGACAAATTGGCGAAATTCTTCAATTTTATCTTCTTCCAGCGAAAATCCGGCAGCCATTGTGTGGCCGCCGCCTTTGGTAATGACGCCTTTTTCTTTGGCGGCAATAATCAGGGCGCCCAAATCGACACCGGGAACGGAGCGCGCCGAACCTTTAACTTCATCGCTCTCAACAGACATGACGAAAGCCGGCAAATTGTAGCGTTCTTTCAGCTTTCCGGCCACGATACCGATAACCCCCTGGTGCCAATCGTTTCCGGCAACAAAGGCTATCGGATACTCCTGCGGGGTTCCCTCCAGCATTTCGATGGCTTTTTCCAGGACATATCCTTCTATTTCTTTACGCTGGGCATTGAATTCGTTGAGCTTGTCAGCCAGTATCGAAGCTTGAAAATCATCTTTGATGCAAAGCAGGCGGTTTCCCAAAGCCGCTTCGCCGACCCGGCCACAGGCATTAATGCGCGGTCCGAGCACAAATCCCAAATGGAATGCGCCGGGCGCCTCGTTAATTGCGGCCTTGTCAATCAATGCCCGCAGGCCGACATTGCGCCGCTGGGCCATAATTTTAAGCCCCTGGCGGACAAAGGCACGGTTCAACCCGAGCAGCGGCACCACGTCGCAGACGGTTCCCAACGCTACCAAATCGAGCCATTGGATTAAACTCGGTTCAGGATGCGTCTGATAGAATCCGCGCTCGCGCAGTTCGCGGTTAACGGCCACAATCGCCACAAAAACGACGCCTACGGCGGCCATATATTTCAAATAAGGATATTCGTCACTCTCGTCCAGTCGTTTGGGGTTAACCACGGCATAGACATCAGGCAGGCGGGTTTCCGCTTCATGATGGTCAAGCACGATAACCTCAAAGCCTTTTTCTTTGGCATAATCAAAAATATTAAAAGCGGTTGTGCCGCAGTCAACGGTAATAACAAAATCGGCCCCCTGTGCGGCAAATTCATCAAAAGCGGCCGTGCTCGGACCGTAACCCTCTTCACGTTCGGGTATATGCACCAGCGGCTCGCAGCCGACACTTTCCAAAAACAGGCGCAGAACCGACGAAGAAGTTGCTCCGTCCACGTCATAGTCGCCGATTATGGCGATTTTGCGGCCGGAAATAACGGCTTCGGCTATTTTAGCCGCCGCTTTGGACATATCTTTCATGACCGAAGGATCCGGCAGCAGATTTTGCAGTTTGGGTTCTATAAAATTAGAGACATCCTGCGGGGCAATGCCGCGGGATGCCAAAATTTCCGCTACCAGCAGCGGCAGATTGCAGCTTTGGGAGATGAGTTCAGCCTTGCGTTCATCAACAGGAGCGGTTTTCCAGAGATTACCTCCCAGAGACTTCACATTTTCAAAACTAAAACTCACCTTTGCTCCCTGACCGAAATATTAGTAACTGATGTAAACTTCCGTCCGGCGGTTCAGGCGTTCACCTTCCGGCATAACCTCCAGATAAGCGGGACGGTTGTCAGACATTGCCTCAACCAAAATTTTGTTTGCCGGCATACCGGCGCGGCGCAAAGCGGCAGCCACAGCTTCGGCACGGGCTAACGAAACCTTGAAATTGGCCATTTTATGACTGGCCATGTCCGTGTTGCGGGTGCGGCTGGAGGCAAACCCCATCACGCGGACAAAAGCATTGTTCTTCTTGGCCTCGCGGACAATGGCGCGGATCTTTCCGTTTGAACCGGAAGGCAGAGCCGAGCTGCCGTTGTCAAAATAAAACGTATCAGCCAAATAAGTCACGCTGGGGACAACCGGCTGCGCAGGCACCGGAGCGGCCGCTTGAGAAGCGGGCTTTTCAACATGTTTGGCCGCTGCCGTCTTTGAGGCTTTCGGAGCAGGTTTGGCATTCGGATCTTCATCAAAAGGCACGCCGAAGAAGTCAACATCCTCATCGTCTTCATCCACAAGCGTTTCCTCTTCATCCAAATTTTCAGAATCGGCCACGATTACCGGCTTGGTTTTGGCCGGCGTGACGGGGTCAACGCTGTTTTCATCGTCATAGGCAATATTTTTATCGTCTCCGACCAGGCTCTTTCCTTCCTTGAGGATTTTTCCGCTTTCTTCCGAGCTTATAGCCGAAGAATCCTCCTCGGTGATTTCAGGGAAAGAAGCGCTGCTGCAAGCAGCCAACACAAACAAAGTTCCGCACAACGCGGCTGAAACTTTAACATCTTTGAGCAAAAACATTGACTGAACCCTACTCTAATCATCACAAAATTAATGCCGTATCTTCATGAATTCGGACATATCGCTGCTTTATTGATAGCGTAATAACATTATTAAAACAAGAATAAAAATAAATACAAACAGAAAAAAATAACAGCGTGTAAGATTTAAAATATTTGTGTTTATCAAATAAATGATTTATAATCAGCTCTGAATATTTTGAAAGGACAGGAAATGACAATTCCGGCAACCGACACCGCAATTGATATTGCCTACTGGTTTTTTAACCGGGCCGAAAAAGACGGCATTTATCTGGAGACCGAAAAAATGCAGCATCTCTTGTTTCTGGCCCAAATCCATTTTGCCATGGCTTACAACATGCAGATTCTGGTTCCCAGCCTGTTTGTCTGCAACAAAGACGGTTTTTTCGAACCCAACCTGAAGCGCATGTTTGCCATGGGGCGTCCGTTTATGCCGCCGGTCAAGTTTCCGGCCAAGATAGACTCTTTTCTGGAAAGCATCTGGAACAAATACGGAAAAACATCGCTGATCGGCCTGGAAAAGCTGATTAAAAGCAATTCGGCTTTCAAGGAAAACTGCATTGCCGGAACAATTAACGTTATTGACCTCAAAGCAGTTGTGGACAGTTTTATCAAGAGCAGCAAAGCCGCCCAGAAAAACAATGCCTTTTCAAATAACAGAAAAAAGTTATGCTGTCACAGAACGGACCGGTCGTGGTTTCCAAATGGCAGCCTCGTAAAATCGACATACAATCCTAAAGGAGATGACTATGAGCAAATTTCTTAAACTTTTTCTGGCGTTAATCGTTGTTGCCGGCTGCTCGCCGAAAGAAAACAGCGGCAATCTGACTATCTCCACCGAAAACGGCGACGTCCGTTACAATGTCGAAGAGGCACAAACCCCTGAAGAACTTGAAAAAGGCCTGATGAACCGTGACAGTCTGGCTGCCGACAGCGGTATGATTTTTAACCTGGCCGACGTTGAAAACCAGGTAGCCATGTGGATGAAAGACACCAAAATTCCATTGGATATGCTGTTTGTCAACTCAAACGGCAGAATTTTCTTTATTGAAGAAAATGCAACGCCGATGTCCGAAGAGCTGATTATCGCGCCGGAACCGGCATTGGCCGTTATTGAACTGAATGCCGGAGATGTCAAAAAACACGGTATCAAAATCGGCGATACGGTTAAGCATCACTTTTTTGACGAGTTTAACAAAAAAGTTTACGAAGACGAGGGAAAACAGCCTCCCCGGGAAGAAGAAAGCAATTCCGTTTCTTCACAGGAAGTGCAGGAAGACGCTCAGCCGCAGCCTGCCGATACAGAACCGGCTTCTCCGTCAGACGAAGGCAGCCCTGTTTCTCAGGACGGCGAGATAAACAAGACGGAAAAAGTTCTTTCCGAATAATTCCGTTTAAGGATTTTTACTTTATGACAATGTCCGGCGGCAAACGCCGGGCAT
>ERZ1673751.811-NODE-811-length-27531-cov-18.214333_pt1 | contig 27531 bp, 22 predicted proteins | sample MGYA00580202_ERZ1673751 | MGnify/ENA primary metagenome ERZ1673751 (study PRJEB41218, sample SAMN15661780) | gut metagenome | host: Homo sapiens | place: Canada: London | collected 2015-08-20/2019-03-30 | study: EMG produced TPA metagenomics assembly of... | reverse complement strand
AAAAAGGTGGCCAGCGATAAGACCGCCTACGCCAAGGCCTGCCGCATCCAGATGGACAATCAGGACGTGGTCAGCGGCCAGATCATCGTGCAGAAGCAGAGCGAGAAGTATCTGGTGCAGAACATCCCCGCAAAGCCGCTGGTGCGCGGGGAGCTGGACAAGGTCTACGCTCTGCCCTACACCCGCCGTTACCACCCCATCTACGAGAGCATGGGCGGCGTGCCCGCCATCCGTGAGGTGCAGTTCTCCATCATCCAGAACCGCGGCTGCTTCGGCGGCTGCAACTTCTGCGCCATCCAGCTGCATCAGGGCCGCCGGGTCACCAGCCGCAGTGCGGACAGCATCGTGGAGGAAGCCGAACGCATGACCCACGAGCCGGATTTCAAGGGCTACATCCACGATGTCGGCGGTCCCACCGCCAACTTCCGGTTCCCATCCTGCCGCGAGCAGATGCTGCGGGGCATGTGCAATGGCGGCAAGCACTGCCTGGCCCCCACCACCTGCTCCCACATGATCGTGGACCACAGCGATTATCTCAAGATCCTGCGCCGGGTGCGGGAGCTGCCGGGTGTGAAGAAAGTGTTCATCCGCAGCGGCATCCGTTTTGATTACCTCATGGCCGACCCGGACGACACCTTCTTCAAGGAGCTGGTGGAGTACCACGTCTCCGGTCAGCTGAAGGTGGCCCCGGAGCACTGCGCGCCCAACACCCTGGCCTACATGGGCAAACCGCCCATCGAGACCTTCAACAAGTTCAAGGACAAGTTCTATGAGCTGAGCAAGAAGGCCGGCAAAAAGCAGTATCTGGTGCCCTACCTCATGTCCAGCCACCCGGGCAGCACCCTGAAGGATGCCGTCTATCTGGCCGAGTACCTTTATAAGAACCACATGCGCCCGGAGCAGGTGCAGGATTTTTACCCCACTCCCGGCACCGTGAGCACCTGCATGTTCTACACCGGCCTCGACCCCTACACCCTCAAGCCGGTGTTCGTGGAAAAGACCCCTGAGGGCAAGGCCCTGCAGCGGGCATTGCTGCAATACTATGAGCCCCGCAACGCCGAAAAGGTGGTCAAGGCCCTGAGGATGACCCACCGGGAGGACCTCATCCCCCTGCTGGTGCCCGCCGAGGGCCGCCGCGCGGTGCAGCGCTCGGCCCGCCGCGCCGACAGCCCGGAGGTGACCATCCACAACGACGGCACCTACACCGTGCGCCCCAACCAGAAGGGCAAGGGCAAGCCTGCCCACGGCCCGAACCGCACCGCCGCCCCTGCCGGGCGTCAGCCCAGCCCGGGTGCCCGCTTTGCGCCGCACTCGGCCCCCGGACACAAACCCAAAAAGAATCAACAGAAAGAGAATACATCGTGGAAAACTGGAACAAAGAAAAAGTGACCCCGAAAAAGAAAGCTGGCTTGCTGCAGCGGCTGCTGTCGCTGGCCGCTGCGGCCGCACTGGCCCTGAGCCTTGTAGGCTGTGGTACCTCGGCTGTGGTGCCGGGCGGCAGTGCCGACGTGGTGCCCAACCCTTCCTCTACGGCAGCCAGCGTGGATGCCCCGTTCGAGATGCACTTCATCGACGTGGGGCAGGCGCTGAGCGTGCTGGTGGAATGTGATGGCCAGTTCATGCTGTACGACGGCGGCAACGTGGACGACGGCAGCCTGGTGGTGTCCTACCTGCAGAAGCAGGGGGTGGAAGAGCTGCAGTATGTATTCTGCTCCCACGCCCACGAGGACCATGTAGGCGGCCTGGCGGCTGCGCTGGCCTACTTCCCGGCCAATCATGTATACAGCCCGGTGACGGAGGCCTCCACCAAGTGCTTCCGGGATTTTGTCAAGTACACCCAGCAGCAGGGCCTGCAGGTGGAAGTGCCCGCCGTGGGCACCACCTGGCCCCTGGGCAGTGCTAGCGTGACCATGCTGGGCCCCGTGGCGCAGTACAGCGACACCAACGATACCTCCATCGTGCTGCGCATCGACTACGGTTCCACCAGCTTTCTGCTCACCGGTGACATGGAAAAGACCGCAGAGAGCGACCTTGTGGCCAGCGGTGCCAATCTGAAAGCCGATGTGCTGCAGGTGGGCCACCACGGTTCCAGCACCTCCACCGGCTATGCCTTCCTGAACGCGGTCCTGCCGGAGATGGGCATCATCTCCTGCGGGGTGAACAACAAATACGGCCACCCGCATGAGGAGACCCTGAGCATCCTGCGGGACGCCGGGGTGAACGTGTACCGCACCGACCTGCTGGGCACCATCACCATTGGCAGCGACGGCCAGAACTACACCGTGGGCACCGAGCATTTTGCCGCCGATGCCGAGCTGAACCCCACCGACCCGGCGGCTGCCAGCACGGTACAGCAGGCTTACATCGGCAATGTGAACAGCAAAAAGTTCCACCTGCCCACCTGCCCGAACCTGCCGGCCGAGAAGAATCAGATCCTCTTCTCCAGCTACGACGAGGCCATCGAGGCAGGCTACACGCCCTGCTCCACCTGCATCAAATAAGAGTACTCCCTCAGTCAAACCCTTCGGGTTTGCCAGCTCCCTCTGAGATGGAGCCTTCTGACGGAACCGGGATGTTTCCTGTTGAAAGCGGAACATTTCCGGACCGTCAAGGCCCCCTCCCCGAGGGGGCTGGCACGGCGTGAGCCGTGACGGAGGGATTTTTTGCATTCTCCGGGATTGATAAAATCCCACAGCTGCGGTATACTTAAAACCACTTTATTTCAAAAAAGCAAGGAGGAACCGCAGATGCAGCTGGGGCAGAGCAGGACCCTGCCGGTGGAAAAACCGGATCTGATCGACCTTGCGCAGGCAGCGCGGTATTTCGGCGCGCGCGGGGAGGCGGACACCGCCACCATGGCCCTGCTGCAGCGCTGCGCCGTACCGTTGCTGGCCGCTGCGACGCCCCGCGCCGTCTGGCTGCGGGCGGAGGTGAAGGCGCTGGCCGAAGCCGGCATCCTGCGGGGCAGCGACGTGATGCGGCATCTGGAGGGCTGCGGGCAGGCCATTCTGCTGGCCGTGACCCTTGGCCCCGGGGTGGACGCCCAGATCCGCCGGGCCGGGGTAGGGGATATCGCCGCCGGTGTAGCGTCCGATGCGCTGGGCAGCGCCCTGGCTGAGCAGACCGCCGACGCGGCGGAAGCCGAGCTGCGCCAGCTGGCCGCAGCCGAGGGGACTTACCTCACCGGGCGGTTCTCGCCGGGCTATGGCGACTGGGACATCGCGGTGCAGCCGCTGGTGGCCGCCGCGCTGGACACGGCGCGCCGGGCCGGGCTGTGCGTCACCGATACCAACCTGATGACCCCCCGCAAAAGCGTGACCGCCATTCTGGGGGTCAGCGACCATCCGGTCAAGGGACATCTGGCCGGGTGCGGGCACTGTGTGCTGCGCACCCGTTGCGAATACAGAAAGAGGGGAAAGACCTGTGCAAGTGAGTGAACTTTTCAAGCAGAGCAATACCATCCTGCTGGACGGCGGCATGGGCACCATGCTGCAGGCGGCCGGCCTGAAGCTGGGCGCCCGGCCGGAGGAACTGAACATCACCGACCCGCAGCTCATCGAGGGCATCCATGCTCAGTATGCCGCAGCGGGCAGCCGCATCATCAACGCCAACACCTTTGGCGCGTCGGCCCACAAACTGGCGGACAGCGCCTACAGTCTGGAAGAGATCATTGCGGCGGGCATTGCCAACTGCAAGCGGGCCTGTGCGCCCTATGGTGCGCTTGCCGCGCTGGATGTCGGCCCGCTGGGCGAGCTGCTGGAACCCAACGGCACTCTGGCCTTTGAGGATGCCGTGGAGGAATACGCCCGCATCGTGCGGGCCGGTGCGGCAGCCGGGGCCGACCTGATCTTTTTTGAGACCTTCACCGACCTGTACGAGCTCAAGGCCGCGCTGCTGGCCGCCCGGGAAAACTCCAGCCTGCCCATCCTGGCCAGCATGAGTTTTGAAGCCGGCGGCCGCACCTTTACCGGCTGCACGGTGGAGAGCTTCGGCGTCACCGCGCGGGGTCTGGGGGCCAGCGCCGTGGGCATCAACTGCTCGCTGGGCCCCAAGGAGATCTTCCCCATGGCAAAGCGCCTGACCGAGGCCGTGCCCGGCAACTTCCCGGTGTTCGTCAAGCCCAACGCGGGTCTGCCCCGGGCCGACGGCAGCGGCTACGACATTACCCCGCAGCTGTTTGCGCTGGAAATGAAGCCCTACCGGGAGCTGAATCTGTTTGCCGCTGGCGGCTGCTGCGGCACCACGCCGGAGTTCATCCGGCTGCTGAACGGGGTGTTCAAGGGCTGCGTGCCGGGCCGCCCGGCCCACGCCATGCCCTCGGTGCTGTGCACCCCCATGAATTATGTCAACGTGGACGGCATCACCGTGGTGGGCGAGCGCATCAACCCCACCGGCAAAAAGCGCTTCCAGCAGGCACTGCGGGAGGGTGACATGAACTATGTGCTGGAACAGGCCGTCAGTCAGGCAGAAGCCGGAGCACAGGTTCTGGACGTGAATGTGGGCGCACCCGGCGTGGATGAGCCGGTGCTGATGGAGCAGGTGGTCAAGGCACTGCAAAGCGTGACCAGCCTGCCCCTGCAGCTGGATTCCTCCAACGTGGAAGCGCTAGCGCGGGGTCTGCGGGTGTACAACGGCAAGCCCATCGTCAACTCCACCAACGGCGAGCCGGAAAAGCTCAAGGCCATCCTGCCCCTGTGCAAAAAGTACGGCGCGGCCATCGTGGGCCTTGCCATCGACGAGCGGGGCATCCTGTCCGCCGCAGAGGACCGCGTGGCCATTGCCCGCCGCATCACCGAGGCGGCACTGGAAGCTGGAATCCCCCGCGAGGACATCTACATCGACTGCCTGACCCTGACCGCCAGCGCCCAGCAGAAGGATGTGCTGGCCACGGTGCAGGCGCTGGAAGCTTGTAAGAAGGAGCTGGGCGTGCGCACCATCCTGGGCGTGTCCAACATCAGCTTCGGCCTGCCCTGCCGCCCCTACCTGAACACCACCTTCCTCACCATGGCCATGTATGCCGGGCTGGATCTGGCCATCATGAACCCCTCCAGTGAAGAGATGATGGCCGCCGTATATGCCTACAACGTGCTGACCAACCGGGACGCGCAGAGCATGCAGTACATTGAGCGCTACGCAAACCGGGTGCCTGCCTCCACGGCCCTGAAGCAGGCAGCCCAGGCAGCGCCTGCGGCGGCAGCTTCCGACGGGAGCGCTGAAATTTCCGGCCCCTATGCGGCGCTGATCAAGGCGGTGGAAAAGGGCCTGAAGGGCGACGCCGCCGCCCAGACCCGCGCCCTGCTGGCCGAAAAGCAGCCGCTGGAAGTGGTGGACGAAGCCCTGATCCCGGCGCTGGACATCGTGGGTGCCAAGTATGAGAAGGGCACCCTCTTCCTGCCGCAGCTGCTGCAGGCCGCCAGCGCCGCCCAGAGCGCCTTTGAGGAGATCAAGACCGCCATTGCCCAGAAGGGCGAGGGCAGCGCCAGCAAGGGCCGCATCGTGCTGGCCACCGTGAAGGGCGACGTGCACGACATCGGCAAGAACATCGTCAAGGTCATTCTGGAAAACTACGGCTTTGAGGTGATCGACCTGGGCCGTGATGTGCCGGTGGAGACGGTGGTGAACACCGTGAGGGAAAAGAATGTGCATCTGGTGGGCCTTTCGGCCCTGATGACCACCACCCTCAAGAGCATGGAAGAGACCATCGCCGCCCTGCATGCAGCCAAACTGGACTGCAAGATCATGGTGGGCGGTGCCGTGCTCACCCCGGAATACGCCGAAAAGATCGGCGCAGACTGGTACGCTAAGGACGCCAAGCGCAGCGCCGACATCGCCAAGGAATTCTTTGGGGTGTGATTCCTGCAAAAACAGAGAAGGAGAAAACTATGAAAAATACGGCTTTCAGCCTGATGACGGCATTGCTGGCAGTGATGAACGAAAGTGAACCGAAAGACCCGTACTATGTGCTGGCGCAGTATTTTTTGTATCACTTCGACCAGCTGCGGGATCTGAACATCTACGACGTGGCGGATGCCTGCTATGTGTCCCGCAGCGGCATCCGGCGGTTCTGCCAGTCCATCGGCTTTGACAACTTTTCCGACCTGAAGGCTGAGGCCGATGAATGGAAGCGCCAGTGCAACTACTTCATCGGCTACAGCGTGCGTCCGGACTACAAGGAACACCTTTCCGGCAGCATCGGGGAGATGATGGAGGAGATCAACCGCATTGCCACTCCCGCTGTACTGGATAAGCTGGCCGAAAGTATTCATGCCAGCCGACATGTGGTGCTCTTCACCTCGGATTTTTCCGGCATGGCGGCTCGCAGCTTCCAGCAGTCCATGGTGGTCATGGGCAAGCTGGTGCAGATCGTGTCCGATGCCCACTATACGCTGGATTATCTGAAAGTGCTGACACCGGAGGACCTGCTCATTACAGTTTCAGCCACCGGCAACTTTGCCACCCTGATGGAGCCAATGGTGCAGAAGACTGCAGCCTATAAGGTGCTGGTGACGGTCAACCACGCCATAAAAATGTGGAAAAGCTACGATCAGGTGATCTACCTGAGCGAAAAGGACAACAGCGGTGCCCGCACGGTGTACTCCCAGTATGGTATGACCTATTTCTTTGATATCCTGTACAGCTACTATGTGAATAAATACCGGGAGACTGACCTGCTGCAGGGTCCAATTTCTGAACTGCCTTTGTCGGATTCTCAAAAAATGCGGGTGCAAAGATGTGCAGAATGACGGGTGAAACCGTGGAACTGCTCAAAAACAAAAGAATAAATTGTTCAACCATCCAAACGGGGTTCGCATCGCGAACCCCATTTTTTGTCGGAGATGTGTTACGATAGTCCTGCAAAGAATTGAACCCGCGGGGGCTTCTGCGACGGCAGAACAGACTGACAAAGATGGAAAGGATCACACTATGTATTACGGACACAACCCCAAATTCCCGGACAACTTCATGTGGGGCGCTTCCAGCGCTGCCTGGCAGGTGGAAGGCGGAGTCGCCGATGGCGGACGCACGCCGGCCATCATCGACCTGAACTCCAAGACCAAGAAGCCGTTTGCGGATAACACCTATGCGGCGGATCACTATCATCACTACAAGGAAGATGTGGCCCTGATGGCAGAGTGCGGTTTCTCCAGCTATCGTTTCTCGCTCAGCTGGTCCCGCATCATCCCTCATGCAGACGGCAAGGTGAACCCCGAAGGCATCGCGTTCTACAATGATCTGATCAATGAGCTGGTGGCCCACAACATCACCCCCATCGTTACCCTGTATCACTACGACCTGCCGGTCTGGGTGGATGAGCTGGGTGGCTGGAAAAGTCGCGACACCGTGGAAAGATTCGAGCACTACTGCCGCGTCTGCTTTGAGAACTTCGGCGACCGGGTCAAATACTGGCTGTCGCTGAACGAGCAGAATATGCAGATCTGCTATGGCAACTGGCTGGGCGTCAGCAAGGGCTGTGACGACTGGTTCAAGGATCAGTGGAAGATCAACCATATCATGAACCTGTGCCATGCCAAGGCTGTCAACGCCTGCCATGAGATGGTGGCGGGCGGCAAGATCGGCCCTGTGCCCGGCTGCGTGCCCATCTACCCGGAGACCTGCCGCCCCGAGGATCAGATCGCTGCTATGAACGCCGAGGAGTTCACCGAGAAGTTCTGGATCGATACCTATGTTTACGGCGAGTACAGCAACTTTATCAAGCACTACTGGAAAGAGAACGACATCGACATCGGAATGCAGCCCGGCGATGCAGAACTGATGAAGAGCGCCAAAATCGATTTCATCGCCGTCAACTGCTACCGCAGCAACGTTGCAAAGTATGCGCCGCATGACGCAAAACAGCAGGATTATCTGCTGAATAAGAACGGCGTCAAGGGCCAGATGGTGTTCCCCGTGGAGCCGGGCCGCTACGCTCTGACCCGCAATCCCTATGTCGAGTACACCGACTGGGATTGGGAGATTGACCCCTCCTGCCTGCGCTATGAGATGCGTTACCTGTGGGATCACTATCACCTGCCCATGATGATCACCGAGAACGGTTACGGCGCCCATGAGACGAAGGACGCCGACGGCCAGGTGCACGATCAGGGCCGCATCGACTACTTGCGGGAGCACATTTATCAGCTGGGCATGGCCATCGAGGACGGCTGCGAGGTCATCGCATACAACCCCTGGTCCTTCACCGATCTGCTGTCCACCGGCAATGGCATGGCAAAGCGTTACGGTCTGGTGTACATCGACACCACCGATGAGGAGCAGAACGCGGCCAAGAGCGTGGAAGAGCTGTCCATGAAACGTATCCGGAAGGATTCCTTCTACTGGTACTCCAAGCTGATCCGTTCCAACGGTCAGGACTGGGGAAAGGAGATGCTGAAATAATGGCAAAGAAGGATTATAAGGCCATGGCGGCCGGCATCATCAAGCAGGCCGGCGGAGCGGACAACATTGTCAGCGCGACCCATTGCATGACCCGTCTGCGCCTTGTACTGCGGGATAGATCCAAGTTTGACACCGATGCCGTCAAGCAGGTGCCCGGCGTGCTGAACGTCATCATCCAGAACGGCGAATATCAGGTGGTCATCGGCCAGGATGTCCCTGACCTGTATGAAGAGGTCGTCAAGATCGACGGCATCCAGGCCGGCGGCAGCGTGCAGGACGATGAGGCCGCAGCCAAGGATCTGGCACAGGATCACGGCAACATCGGCAACGCGATCCTCTCCTTCATCGGCGGCACGTTCGGCCCGGTGATCCCGGTGCTGGTGGCAGGCGGCCTGACTGGTGCGGTGCTGTCCCTACTGACCAACGTGTTCGGCGTCTCGGCGGAGTCTGGCACCTACACCATCTTCTACGCCATCAACCAGGCGACCTTCTACTTCCTGCCCATCTTCATCGGCTTTGCAGCCGCTGCCCGCCTGAAATCCAATGGTTTCCTGGGCGCATTTCTGGGCGCGATCCTGCTGTACTCCAGCATCAACGGTGCCGAAGGTCTGGACTTCTTCGGCATCCCGGTGCAGGCTATCAGCTATAACAGCACCGTGTTCCCGGTCATTCTGGGCGTGCTGTTCATGAGCGTGGTCTACAAGTTCCTGCAAAAGCATCTCCCGGTCTTTCTCAAGACCATCGTCGTCCCGCTGCTGACCATGCTGATCACGGTGCCTGTCACCCTGATCGTTCTCGGCCCCATCGGCAACACCGTGGGCACCTGGCTGGCAAACGGTGTTTACGCTCTGTACCAGGCAGTTCCCGCGCTGGCCGTCATGGTCATCGGCATCACCACCCCGCTGATGGTTTTCTTTGGCATGAACAACGCCACCTACCCTGTGGTCTTTGCCCTGATGGCAGCTGTCAACTCTGACCCGCTGATCTGCACTGGCATGGCTCCCGCAAACGTGGCCGTTGGTGGTGCCTGCTTGGCCGCATCCCTGCTGTCCAAGAATGTGGAAGAAAAGTCCGTCAGCGTTTCCGCCGGTATCACCGCTCTGTGCGGCATCACCGAGCCGGGCGTCTACGGTGTGCTGTTCCCCAAGACCTACCCGCTGATTGGCGCTATGATCGGTGGCGGCATCGGTGGTCTGTTGGCCGGTATCCTGGGCATGACCCAGTACGTTATCTCCACACCGGGCTTCATCAGCCTGCCTGCCTACATTGACCCCACCGGTTCCAGTTACAACCTTATCGTCTCGGTCATCGTGATGATTGTGGCTGTGGTCCTGGGATTCGTTGCAACCTACGCACTGGGCAAGCGCGCCGAAGCTAAGAAATAAGCCCCTGCAACAGGAAGAAAAGCAAAATCCCATCTGCAAAAGAAGAGCCGGTGCATCACACAAGAGAACGACGCGGCGGTTCTTCTTTTTTCGGCCATCACAGGGAAGTGCTGTGGTGGGCCGGTACCGTAAAGTGTGGCCGACAAAGCAAATAAAAACACCTTCCATTGGAGCCGTTCTGCTCCAGCGGAGGGTGTTTTACATTATACGATTTGTTTTTTCTTGGACTTGTTTGCCAGGCTGTCAACGAGCCACGAGGCGAAGAAACCCAGTGCAATGCCCAGCACAAGGCCGCCCAGCACATCGGTGGGGAAGTGCACATACAGGTACAGCCGGGTAAAGGCGATGAAAGCCGCCAGCACCAGCGCGGGGACGCCCAACTTCCGGTTTTGCAGACAGAGCGCAAAGGCTGCCGCAAAAGCCGAGGCCGTATGCCCGGAGGGAAAGGAGTGCCCGTGGGGACGCTTGACCAGAATGGTGATCGCTGTGTTCACGTCGCAGGGGCGGGGCCGGGCGAACAGCGGCTTGAGGATGCAGTCCCCGGCCACCAGATACAGTACCAGCGCCGTGGCCATGGCGCACCCGGCCTTGCGGGTGCGGCGGAACAGCAGCAAAAGCAGCGTGAACGCGATCCAGATTTCACCGTGCTCACCGGCGTAGTTGAGAAAGACGGCCAGCGCATCCAGCACCGGGTTGTGGAACTGCTGCAGCCAGTCCAGAAATGCGAATTCAAACGGCATAAAGAACCTCCTGTCTGTTGGTTCTATGGTAACACATCTTCCGGCCCACCACAACCCGGCAGGCAAAAAACAGGAGTGCAGAAATAAGCTACATCTGTTATATTGGAATGTGATATTACAATACGGAAAGCAAAAACGCCCGTTCCGACGGCAAAGGCCGGAACGGGCGCAGGATGCGAGAGGATCAGAGGCCCATCTCGGGCAGGGTGGGGTAGCTGTCGATGGCACCGTGCTTCTGTACGCTCAGGCCGCAGAACCGGTTGGAAAAGTCCAGGTACTCCTTCAGCTTTTTGCAGGACAGCTTTTCCAGCTTGTCCACCGTCACGCCGTCCCGGCTCAGCTGCCACAGGAAGGAGCCGATGAAGCCGTCGCCCGCACCGGTGGTGTCCACGGCCCTGACCTTCTGGCAGGGGGCAAAGGCATGAGAGGCGCGGGTGTAGGCGTAGGCCCCCTTGCTGCCGCAGGTGTACAGCACCAGCTGCACATCCCCGGCAAACAGCTGGGGCAGGGCGGTTTTGATGTCGGCGGTGCCGGTGAGGAACTCCAATTCCTCGTCCGAGACTTTCAGGATGTTGGACAGCGGCAGGAACTGCAGCACGGTCTGGCGCAGCATCTCCCGGTCGGGCCAGAGGGGAAAACGGAGGTTCGGGTCAAAGCTCACGATCGCACCGGCCTCCCGGGCGGCTCCGATGGCGGCCAGATGGGCGTGGCGCATGGGGCTGTCCACCAGCGAGACGCTGCAGAAGTGCAGGGCAAAAGCGTCGCGGAACCAGGCCAGGTCGATCTGCTCCGGGGCATACAGCAGGTCGGCCGAGGGCTTGCGGTAAAAGCTGAAGGTGCGGTTGCCGTCCTCCTCCAGGCTCACGAAGGCAAGGGCGGTGTTGGCCTTGTCGGTGAACACCAGATGGCTCAGGTCGATGCCGCAGGCTTCCAGCTCCCGTGCGATTTTGTGGCCGAAGGGGTCATCGCCCAGCTGGGTGAGAAAGCTGCTGGCACCGCCCAGACGGGCAAAGGCAGCGCAGACATTGGCCGGTGCGCCGCCGGTGCGCGGGCTGAAGGACGGCACCTCGTCAAAGGTGCATCCTACGCGGGACGGGATCATGTCGATCAGCGCTTCGCCGATGGAAAACAGAGTATTGCCGGGCATAGAAAACCTCCAGATCACAAATTGCAGAGTTCACAGGCTGCCCCGGTCAGCTTTACGCTCACGTCGCCGGGGGCAGGGTAGTACCGGGTGCTGAACACCGTGGCTCCCCCGTTCAGGAAAATTTCCAGCGAGGAATTGTCGCCCACCACCCGCAGGCTGCGGCAGGGGGCTGCCAGCCGGGCGCGGCGCACGGTGCGGCCGTCGGCCAGAGCGGGGTCGGTGAAGCGCAGGGTGCAGGTGCAGTCCTGTTCAGTATACACCAGCTGCACCCCCTGCGCAACCGTCAGGCAGAAGTCTCCGGCGGGTGCGGCGGTCAGGTCGAAGCGCGGGGCAAGGAACACTTCCTCGCCGCTGGCGGCATGCAGGGCGGCAGCGCTGCGCTGCGCGTCCAGCTCCGGCACCGGGTTCTGCAGCAGGGTGCCATCCGGCCCGGCCGTCAGCACGCGGGGCACGGTGAAGCAGTGCTGCCAGCCGTAGGCCACGGTGGGCGCGTTGCCGTAGTCGGCGTCCGGCATGCCCATCCAGCCGATCTGGATGCGGCGGCCGTTGCCGTCCACAAAGCTCTGGGGTGCGTAATAATCAAAACCGCTGTCCAGCTCGTGGAATTCGCTCAGGGTGCAGTCCCCGCGCCAGTCACCGTAGATGGCAAACCAGCCGCAGCCGTAGACGTTCTGGCACTGGATGCCCTGGGGGGACACCGCCAGATACCACTGCCCGTCCAGACAGAACAGGTCCGGGCACTCCCACATGTAGCCGAAGGGCTCCGGGGTGGTCAGGGTGTTGATGTGGGTCCAGCGGAGCTTATCGGTGCTTTCCAGCACCAGCACTTCGCCCTTGTCCTCCAGCGTGCGGGCACCCAGCACCATGTAGTACCGGCCTTCGTAGGCGAACACCTTGGGGTCCCGCACATGGCAGGTGAGCCCGGCGGGATAGTCGTGGTTAGTCAGCAGGCACTGCTTGCTGTCGAGGGTCACGCCGTCCTTGCTGACGGCCAGGCAGACGTTGTGCCCGCGGCCCTCTTTGATGTAATCAAAATTGCCGGGGTGCTTGACGTTGCCGGTGTAGTAGAGGTACATGGTGCCATCCTCCACCAGGGCCGAGCCGGAGTAGGCACCGTGGCAGTCAAAAGGCTCGTCCGGATAGAGCATCACCGGCAATTGCTCCCAGTGGAGCAGGTCGGTGCTCACGGCGTGGCCCCAGTGCTTGACCCCGCCGTTCACGTCGAAGGGGCCGTACTGGAAGAATGCGTGGTACTGCCCGCTGTAGACGCACAGACCGTTGGGGTCGTTCAGCCAGCCTACCGGGGGCTGCAGATGGAACCGCTGGCGGTGGGGGTCGGCGGCAACGGTTTCCTTGCCCAGCGACTCCACCAGAGGCACCAGCTTTTTCAGGTCGCGCTGGAGTGCGTTCATGCCTTGACCTCCTCAGGGCTCCAGATGAGCCAGGTCACGGCGAAGGACACGCCGAAGGAGATGGCCATCATGATGATGTACTGCAGCGGCATGTGCAGGTGCAGCAGGATGCCGAAGATGCCGGTGACGCCGGTGCCGGTGGCACCCAGCCCCACGATGCTGGCGTACCATGCGCCGCAGGCACCGCCCAGCAGGCCGCCGAGGAAGGGCTTGAAGTAGCGCAGGTTCACGCCGAAGATGGCAGGCTCGGTGATGCCCATGCAGGCGGACAGGGCAGAGGGCAGGGCCATGGACTTGACCTTGGTGTCCTTGCTCTTGAGGGCCACGGCCAGAGCGGCACCGCCCTGTGCCACGTTGGCGGCGCTGGCCAGCGGCAGCCAGTAGGTATAGCCGTAGCGGGCCAGCTGGCCCAGGTCGATCAGGGTGTACATGTGGTGGATGCCGGCCACGACGGTGACCGCGTACAGGCCGCCCATGATGAAGGAGCCGATGCCGTAGGGCAGGGTGATGAGGGTCTGCACGCCGGTGATGATGCCGTTTTCCAGCTTGGTGAACACGGGACCGATGGCGGCCAGGGTCAGGTAACCGGTGACGAACACGGACACCAGCGGGGTGACGAACAGGTCAAACATGGCGGGCACCACCTTGTGCAGCCGCTTTTCGATCTGGCACATGAGCCACACGGCGATGATGACCGGGATGACGTGGCCCTGATAGCCCACCAGCGGCACCGAGTACAGGCCGCCGAACACCGGCTGCATCACGTTGACGCCGTTGGAAACGGTCCAGGCGTTCTGCAGGTCGGGGTGGATCATGATCATGCCGATGACGGCGCCCAGATAGGGGTTGCCGCCGAACACCTTGGCGGCAGAGTAGGCGATAAGGATGGGCAGGAAGGTGTAGGCCGTATTGGAGAACAGCTTGGCGAACACATACACCGAGCCGGTGGTGTCGATGTTCAGGAAACCGTTGTTCACCATGAAGTTCAGCGCTTCCATGATGCCCATCAGGAAGCCGGAAGCCACGATGGCGGGGATGATGGGCACAAAGATGTCGCCCAGGGTCTTGATGGCCCGCTGATACCAGGGTGCTTTGGCGGCGGCCGCCTGCTTCACGTCCTCCTTGCTGCCGCCCTCGATGCCGGCCAGCTGGATGAACTCGTCGTATACCTTGTTCACCGTGCCGGTGCCAAAGATGATCTGCAGCTGGCCCTGTGCCTCAAAAACGCCCTTGGCGCCCTCGGCGTTTTCCAGCTCCTGCTTGTTGACCTTTGCGTTGTCTGCGATGACCAGACGCAGGCGGGTGGCGCAGTGTGCGGCCGACAGGATGTTGTCCTTTCCGCCGATGCAGTCCAGAACCTGTTGTGCTGCGTGTTTGTAATCCATAGTGCACTTCTCCTTTGCTTGATGCTTCCTCTTTCTGCGCTGCAGGGCAGTTTTAGAATTGACTTGACACGCGGGGTGTGCTACAATATCGCTTTGTGTATGACAATTTCCGGGAAAAAGGGAAAACCAAGATGAATCTGACAAAGCAGTTCTTTAAATATGTATCGCAGAATATTTTCGGTCTGCTGGGCACGTCCTGCTATATTCTGGCCGATACCTATTTTATCTCGCAGGCGGCGGGCACGGACGGCGTGACCCTGCTCAACCTCTGCCTGCCCATCTACAACTTCATTTTTGCCATCGGTTCCATGATCGGTCTGGGTGCGGCCACCCGCTACGCCATTCTCCGCGCACAGGGCGAGGAGCGGGCGGCACAGCGGTATTTCTCCAATGCCGTCTTTTGCGCCTGCCTGCTGGCCGTGCCCTTTGTGCTGGTGGGCATCTTCTGCCCCGGCACACTGCTGCGGCTCATGGGCGGCGATGCCGGCATCGTGGCGCTGGGCATCCCCTATGCGCGCATCTTTCTGCTGTTCACGCCCTTTTTTATGTGCAACTACATCGTGTCGGCCTTTGTCCGCAACGACGGTGCGCCCTCGCTAGCCATGGTGGCCACGCTGAGCGGCAGCCTGTTCAATGTGGTGTTCGACTACATCTTCATGTTCCCCATGGGGCTGGGGCTGGCCGGTGCGGCACTGGCCACCGCCGTTTCGCCGATGCTCAGCATCGCCATCTGCAGCCGCCACTTCTTCCAAAAAGACAACACGGTGCAGTTCGTGCGGCAGCTGCCCTCGGCAAAACTGCTGGGGCAGAGCTGCCAGCTGGGCATCTCCGGCTTTGTGGGGGAGATGTCCTCCGGCGTGACCACGACGGTGTTCAACTTCCTGCTGCTGGGTCTGGCCGGGAATGTGGCCGTGGCGGCCTACGGCGTCGTGGCCAACTTTGCGCTGGTGGCCACCGCCATTTTCAACGGTGTGGCCCAGGGTGCCCAGCCGCTGGTGAGCCGCTGCTACGGCCAAAGCGACCGCGCCGGAGCCCTGAAACTGCTCATTCTGGGCAGCTGCACCGCGCTGGCACTGGCGGCCGTGCTGTACGCGGTGGTGTTCGGCATGACCGACACGCTGGTGGGCTGGTTCAACAGTGAAAACTCGGTGCAGATGGCCCGGTTTGCCCACAACGGCATGCGGCTGTACTTCGTGGGCTACTTCTTTGCCGGGTTCAACATCGTGGCGGCGGGCTACCTGAGCGCCACCAACCGCCCGCTGGAAGCCTCGGTCACCTCCATCTGCCGCGGCGTGGCGGCCATTGTGGTCTGCTCGCTGGTGATGAGCGCCCTCTTTGGCATGAACGGCGTGTGGGCGGCCTTCCCGGCATCGGAGCTGCTGACGGCGCTGCTGACCCTGTTTTTGCTGTTGCGGAAGAAAAAGCAGACTGCGTGAGTTCCAGCGGTGAAATATCCGCAAAAAACAGAATGCTTGACAGGAACTTTACTTGAATGGGCGGGTATGACCTGCTATCCTTACGGCAGAGACCGGAATTTGCCGGTAATTGTGTGGATACGAGGAACGAAAGTGAATAGCTATTATACTGCAAGCATTCTTGGCGGAGATGAATTCTGCGTGATCCTGACCCGGAATGTGGACAGGATCGATCCGCTGAACGCGGCCTTTGCCTGCAGGCTGCAGAACAACCGTGCCCAGCTGCCCTGGCTGCCGGATGTCTCGACGGGCTATGCGGTGTTCGACACCAGCGAGGAAGAACTCGGCAGCGCGGTAGAACGTGCAGACGCCGCGATGTACCGGGTGAAGAACGAGAAAAAGGCAGCGGCAAGATCTTAAATATAAAGTTCCTGCTCGCGCAGAGCTTCTTCGGGCGAAAGCCCGGACTGCGCAGTGTGACCGACCAGCGCCCGCCATTGTGCGGGGGACTGGCCGGTTTCTTTTTTGAACACCCGGCACAGGTAGTTGGCACCGGAAAAGCCGCACAGGCTGGCCACCACGTCCAGCGTGTACTCCCGGTGCAGCAGCAGCCGCTGGGCGGCCTCCACCCGCACCCGGGTCAGATAGCGCCCCGGCGGGATGCCCAGCGCGGCGGTGAAGGTGCGCACCAGATGGCTCTTGGACACCCCCAGCCGCTCGCTGAGCTCCTCCACGCCGTACAGGCCCGCGTAGTTGGCCCGGATGTCCGCGATGGCGGCCTGCACCAGCGGCGGCAGGGCGGGGGCGGCGCTGTCGGCGTCGGCCAGCTCACACAACAGGGCAAAGGCCAGCTGGCTGCGCACCCGGCCCGGCAATTCCTGCTCCGAGGCAAGGCGGTCCAGCAGCTCGGCGGCGGCAGGGCAGGTCTCGCCCCGGGCCAGAAAAGGCAGCTCGTGCAGCCCGGCCAGAAACTGGGCGCTGGCCTGCCCGGTGAGCTGGACGCACAGCAGGTGGCAGCTGCCCTCCGGCTCCAGCACCAGCGGGGCGCGGCTCAGCACCAGATGCCCGGCCGGGACGCTCTGGGGCGGCAGCAGCAGCGCAGCCCCGGCGGGCAGGGGCCCGGCCGAGGGCACACTGGCGGTGCACCGCCCGCTGGAAACAAGGCAGACCCACAGCCCGTCGCCGGTCAGGGTGAGGGGCGCGCAGGGCTGCACGTCCTGCACCTGCCCGGGTGCGGCCACGGCATTCCAGTCAAACAGCAATATCCGACACCTCAAATCAATAAAATGCTATTTTATATCACAAAATAATCTGTTATTATAATACCAACGAACCGAAGCGCCGTCAAGGGCGCTGCAAACACAAGATTATGGAGGCAAACGATTATGGCTTCGATTAGCTGCCAGCACATCTATAAGATCTACCCGGGCGCTACCGCTCCTTCCGTCACCGACTTCAACCTGGAGATCCAGGATAAGGAATTCATCATCTTCGTCGGCCCCTCCGGCTGCGGCAAGTCCACCACCCTGCGCATGATCGCCGGCCTGGAGGAGATCTCCAAGGGCGAAATGTACATCGGCGGCCGTCTGATCAACGACGTTCCCCCGAAGGATCGTGATATCGCCATGGTGTTCCAGAGCTACGCTCTGTACCCCCACATGACCGTTTACAAGAACATCGCTTTCGGTCTGGAGCTGCGCAAGACCCCGAAGGACGAGATCGACAAGCGCGTGCACGAGGCTGCCAAGATCCTGGAGATCGAGCACCTGCTGGACCGCAAGCCCAAGGCTCTGTCCGGCGGCCAGCGTCAGCGTGTTGCTCTGGGCCGTGCAATGGTTCGTAACCCGGCAGTCTTCCTGCTGGACGAGCCCCTGTCCAACCTGGATGCTAAGCTGCGTACCAGCATGCGCACCGAGATCATCAAGCTGCACAAGAAGCTGGCTACCACCTTCATCTACGTTACCCACGACCAGACCGAGGCTATGACCATGGGCGACCGCATCGTTGTTATGAAGGACGGCATCATCCAGCAGGTCGATACCCCGCAGAACCTGTACGATATGCCCTGCAACATGTTCGTTGCCGGCTTCATCGGCAGCCCCCAGATGAACTTCCTGGACGGCACCCTGATCAAGAAGGGCGAGCTGTACGGCATTGACCTGGGCGGCGACGTGATCCCCCTGCCCAAGGAAAAGACCGCCGACGGCAAGCTGGATGCTTACGTTGGCAAGAAGGTCAAGATGGGCATCCGTCCCGAGGATATCGACGACGAGCCCGAGTTCATGGCAAAGCACACCGACTGCCAGCTGGAGGCTCAGGTCGAAGTGTCCGAGATGATGGGCGCCGAGATCTACCTGTACCTGGAGTACAAGGGCAACAAGATGACCGCTCGTGTGGCTCCCACCTCCAAGGCCCGCAACGGAGACACCGTCCGCGTTGCCTTTGACCCGCACAAGGTCCACCTGTTCGACATCGAGACCGAGCAGACCATCCTGAACTAAGCTGCAATTATGTGACGATCATTTTTTGATCCTCCTATCATCATACAGAGAACCGTCGGCAGGGAAACCTCCGGCGGTTTTCTGTGTCTATGGGCAAGGCAGACAAAAAGCAGCCGCGTACCTTTTGGAAGGCACGCGGCTGCTTTTGCTTTGAGTAGCTTGAGCGAGCGACAACCACCAGCTAAGCTGGTGGAGTAAAAATGCTTTAGCTACAAGATTCGAGCGAAGCGAGATGACAAAGAAATTGTCATCTTAGAAGATGCACTTTATGATACTGCTCGTTAGAGCGGTAGGGCAAGTAATGCAGATGAAAGATGCTTGCTCGTGGCCCCTTGCAGGGGCTTTGCCAGTAAGGTGCCCTTCTAGGGCTTACTCAAGCCACCGGCTCAGCCGGTGGTTTTGACTACCGGCAGCTCATTGCCGCAGGGCGGTCAGGCCCGGCGGGAGAAGTGAAACGGAGGTTATACCAGCCGGGGCAGATACTGTTCCTCGCAGGCATCCAGCCCCTCCTCCAGGTAGGCCCGGTAACAAACAGCTGCATGGAAATGTCCTTTCTGTCTGTGTTCAATGCTCTTTTATTGTACCACAGCCAGCAGCTTTTGTCACAACGCAAAAAGGGGCCGGGGCCTCTCCCCTGCCAACAGGCACAAAAAAGCCCCGGAGGGCAGCTTTGCAGCCGCACTCCGGGGGGAAGGATGATGATTGATGGTTACTTGTGGGGGTTCTTGACCCGGATGGCGATACCGATGTAGCTCTGGGTCTCGTTATGCTTGATCACAACGCCTACCTTAGACCAGATGCCGCTCTGGTTCACGCTGGCATCGACCTTCGTGTCGATGTAATTCGACAGTCTAAACAGAATATCGCTCAGCAGGGTGTCCTCATAATCGTACTTGGCAGTAACGGTGATGACCAGATCATCGCCCAGGTTATTCACATAGACGTCGCCCCGGAATGCATGGTTGCCCAGCTTCCAGACGATCTTGAGATCCTCGTCCAGATGTGCCTCAGCTATTGCACGAAGCTCTGCATCATTGGTCACTTGGACGCCTTTCTGGTTGCCGATCTGGGTCAGCACTTTCTGCTCCTCAGGGTTGTTGACGGACCCGCCGCCGCCGCCACAGGCGGTAAGCATCAGCAGGGCCATGGCACCTGCCAGTAACAGGGCCGCGAACTTCTTCAGGTTTTTCATAGGATCTCCCTCCAGTCTGGTTGTTTTTGTGGATATGTTTCGCGATTCACGAAGCTGCATCCCCGGCGGGGGGACGCTTTCCTTGTCTCAATTATATCGAACAAAAGCCAGGGCTGTCAATGGGGGAGTTCCCTAAAAAATCAGAGGCCGATTCGTGAAAAAGTCACGAAAACAGGTGATATTTGTTGCGCTATTGTAACTATCACACCAAACTTCGCAAAGAACCTTTGCTGTTTGGAATTTCCTGCCAGCGGCCCGGAGGCTGGGGCTGTTTTTCCGGCAGAGACAGTGCCCTCAAATTTGGACAGATGTTGTATCCAAGGTGCCCTCTCCCCGGCCCCCCAGACGGCAGCGGAAATCCTGGTAGCCAAAGTGGGCCAGCCGGGCCAGGCTGCCATCCTGCCGCAAGAGCCAGATATCCGGCAAAGGCATGCCGTTAAAGGTGTTGTTTTTGCAGGTGGTGTAGATGGCCATATCTCCAAACACCAGCCGCTGGCCCGGGGCCAGAGGGGCCTTGAAGCTGTAATCGCCCATCACATCCCCTGCCAGGCAGGTGGGGCCGCCCAGCCGCACGGTGCAGGGCTTTTCGCCGGGGTCTCCGGCGTCCAGCAGGGGCGGGCGGTAGGGCATCTCGATAACATCCGGAGTGTGGCAGGCGGCAGAGGTGTCCAGAATGGCAAGGCTGGTGTCTCCGTTCTGCAAGGTGTCCAACACGGTGGTGATCAGATACCCGGCGTTGAGGGCCCAGGCCTCGCCCGGCTCCAGGTACACCTGCACCCCGTAGGTCTGCTGCACCTGGCAGATGCACTGCTCCAGGGTGGCCAGGTCATAGCCGGGCCGGGTGACGTGGTGGCCGCCTCCAAAGTTCACCCACTTCATCTTGGGCAGCAGGTCGGAAAACTTTTCCTCCACCGCTTTCAGGGTCACGGCCAGGGCGTCGGCGTCCTGCTCGCAGAGGGTGTGGAAGTGGAGGCCATCCAGCAGCTCCGGCAGCTCCGGGTGAGCCGCCACGGCGGCATCCCACTGGGCCCGGGTGGTGCCCAGGCGGCTGCCGGGGGCACAGGGGTCATAGATGGCATGGCCCTCCTGGGTGGAGCACTCGGGGTTTACCCGCAGGCCCACGCTTTTGCCGGCGGCCTTGGCTGCCGGGCCAAACTGGGCCAGCTGGCCGGGGGAGTTGAACACGATGTGGTCGGCGTACTGCAACAGCTCGGCGAACTCGTCTGCCCGGTAGGCAGCGCAGAACACATGGTTCTCCTTTTCCGGCAGCTGCTCCCGGCCCAGGCGGCTCTCGTACAGGCCGCTGGCCTCGGTGCCTGCCAGGTATGGGGCCAGCACCGGGTACACATCAAAGTTGGAAAAGGCCTTTTGGGCCAGCAGGGCCCGGCATCCGGTGCGCTGCTGCAGCTCCAGCATGATCTGCCCATTCCGGCGCAGCTGGGCCTCGTCCAGCAGGTAGCAGGGGGTGGGCAGGCTTTGCAGCTGCTGTTCCGTCAGGTTTGCCAGCCCTGCAAAGGCCGGGCGGCGATCCTCCAGCCGCATCAGTCCACCAGAGCCGGGCTGTGGCTCTCGCTGCGGGGCAGGCCGTACTGATCCAGGGCCTCCAGATACGGGTCCGGATCAAACTCCTCTACGGTGTGGACGCCCTTGGTGGTCCACTTGCCGGTCAGCAGCATCAGGGCACCGCACATGGCAGGCACGCCGGTGGTGTAGCTGATGGCCTGGCTGCCCACCTCCTGGTAGCACTCCTGGTGGTCGCAGACGTTGTAGATGTAATAGGTCTTCTCCTTGCCGTCCTTTTTGCCGGTAAAGATGCAGCCGATGTTGGTCTTGCCCTTGGTCCGGGGGCCCAGGCTGGCAGGGTCCGGCAGCAGAGCCTTCAGGAACTGGATGGGCACGATCTCCTGGCCGTTGAAGTTGACCGGGGTGGTGGACAGCATGCCCACGTCCTCCAGGCACCGCATGTGGTCCAGGTAGCTCTGACCGAAGGTCATGAAGAAGCGGATGCGCTTGGCCTCCGGGATGTTCTTGGCCAGAGACTCGATCTCCTCGTGGTGCAGCAGGTACATATCCTTCTGGCCCACCTGGTCGAAGTTGTACTCCCGTTTGATGCTCATGGCCGGAATCTCCACCCAGTGGCCGTTCTCCCAGTAGCTGCCGGGGGCAGACACCTCGCGCAGGTTGATCTCCGGGTTGAAGTTGGTGGCAAAGGCATAGCCGTGGTCGCCGCCGTTGCAGTCCAGAATGTCGATGGTGTCGATGGTATCGAACTCGTGCTTTTTGGCGTAAGCGCAGTACGCCTGGGTCACACCCGGGTCAAAGCCGCTGCCCAGCAGGGCGGTCAGGCCGGCTTCCTCGAACTTTTTGGCGTAGGCCCACTGCCAGCTGTAATCAAAGTAGGCAGAGAAACCGGCCTCCTTGCAGCGCTTCTCGTAGACGGCGCGCCATTCGGGGTCGTCGGTGTTCTCCGGCTCGTAGTTGGCGGTGTCCATATAGTTGACGCCGCAGGCAAGGCAGGCGTCCATGATGGTCAGGTCCTGGTACGGCAGGGCGATGTTCATGACCAGGTCCGGCTGGTAGGCCTTGATGAGGGCGATGACCTCTTCGGTCTTGTCGGCGTCCACCTGGGCGGTGGTGATCTTGGTGGCAGTGGTGGGGGCCAGCTCGGCGGCCAGCTTGTCACACTTTGCCTTGGTGCGGCTGGCGATGCAGATCTCGGTGAACACTTCGGGCACCTGGCAGCACTTGTGGATGGCAACGGAGGCCACGCCGCCGCAGCCGATGATCAGAACTTTGCTCATAGCAGTTACTCCTTTATCTGTAAAACGGTGGGTTCGTCGTTATACCTGAAAGCCGGGCCAGCCCTTGTCCAGGGCAATGAGGGTCTCCCGGAGCACCTTGCAGGCGGTGGCGGTGGACACCCCGGTGGGGTCCAGGGTGGGGGCCAGCTCGTTGAGGTCGGCTGCGATGATATTGGCCTTGGTGACGGTGCGGATGGCCTCCAGCAGCTGCAAGAAGCTCACGCCGCCGGCCTCCGGGGTGCCGGTGCCAGGGAAGCAGGAGGGGTCCAGACAGTCCAGGTCGATGGTCAGGTACACCGGCACCTTGCTCTCGCAGAGTTGGGCCGTCAGTTCGGCCAGGCCGGTAAAATCGAACTTGTGCATCTCGGTGTGCTGGGCGGCAAACTCGAACTCTGCGCGGTCGCCGCTGCGGATGCAGAACTGGTGGATATGGCCGTCCCCTACCAGCTCGTGGCAGCGGCGCAGCACGCAGGCGTGGCTGAGCTTTGCGCCCAGATAGTCGTCCCGGAGGTCGGCGTGGGCGTCAAAGTGGACGATGTGCAGGTCGGGGTATTTCTTCACCGCAGCCCGTACCGCGCCCAGCGTGACCAGATGCTCGCCGCCCAGCAGCAGCGGGAACTTGCCGTCGTGCAAGATCTCGGCGGCGCGGGCCTCGATGTCGGCCAGAGCGCTCTCGCTGGAGCCGAAGCACAGCTCCAGGTCGCCGCTGTCAAACACGTCAAAGTCCGTCAGGTCGGCGTTCTGGTAGGGGCTGTAGGTCTCCAGACCGTAGCTCTCGTGGCGGATGGCGGCCGGGCCGAACCGGGCACCGGGGCGGTAGCTGGTGGTGGAATCGTAGGGGGCACCGTACAGCACGATGCTGGCGGCACGGTAGCTGCTGTCGCAGCCGATAAAGTTTTCAATGTTGGGTCGCATCAGTGTTCCTCCACTTCCCGCAGCATCTCTTCGAGGAATGCCGGCAGGTAGAATGCCCCGACGTGCAGCCGGGTGGTGTAGTAGCGGGTGCGCATGTTCAGCGCCTTCCAGGCGGCTGCGTCCAGATCGTCGATGGGGTGGTATTTCTTGCTGGCAAAGCCGAACAGCCAGTAGCCCGCCGCAAAGGTGGGGATGTGGGCCTGGTACACCCGGCTGATGGGGAAGGTGGACGCAATGCGCTTGTGGCTGCGCTGCATGGCACTAGCGTCCTCGGCGTAGAAGGGGCTGCCCTGCTGGTTGACCATGATGCCGTCCTCTTTCAGGGCGTTGAAGCAGCTGCCGTAGAACTCGCGGGTGAACAGACCCTCGGAGGGGCCGAAGGGGTCAGAGGAGTCCACGATGATGAGGTCGTACTCCTCCTCGCAGCGGCGGATGTACTTGAGGGCGTTCTCAAAGTAGATGTGCACCCGGCGGTCGTCCATGCGGCAGGCGTTGCCGGGCAGATAGGCACGGCAGGCCTCCACCACCTGGGGGTCCATCTCCACCAGGTCGATGCGCTCCACCCGGTCGTACCGGGTCAGCTCCCGGACAACGCCGCCGTCTCCGGCGCCGATGACCAGGATGTCCTTGGCCTCCTTGTGCACGGCCATGGGCACATGCACGATCATCTCGTCGTAGATGAACTCGTCGCGCTCGGTCAGCATCACGTTGCCGTCCAGCGTGAGCACCCGGCCAAACTCCGGGGTCTCAAAGATGTCGATGCGCTGATAGTCGCTCTGCTTGGAGTAGAGCTGTCTGCTCACCCGGATGCTGTGCTTCACGTCCGGGGTGTGAAACTCGGAAAACCAGAATTCCATATTCGCTCCTCCTTATGCCAGAACGTTCAGGTGTAAGATGTCGGGGTCCTCGGGGCCGGTCATGCTGCAGCCCTTGGCCTTGGCGTACTCGATGTAGTTCAAAATCTCTTTGGTGATGCGCTCGCCGGGGGCCAGGATGGGGATGCCCGGGGGGTAGCACATGACGAACTCACTGCACACCATGCCCTCGGTCTCGCGCAGGGGCAGGCTCTTTTTGGGAGCGTAGAAGGCCTCCTGCGGGCTGGCAGCCACCACGGGGTCGATGTATTCCTGGCTCAGCAGGCCCGCCCCGTCGGTGCGGTAGCGGCGTTTGATCTCTGCCAGGGCACTGACCAGCCGCTCCACCTCCTGGGGCCGGTCGCCGATGGACAGGTAGGCCAGGATGTTGCCGATGTCGCCGAACTCGATCTGGATATCGTACTCGTCCCGCAGGATGTCGTAGACCTCGATGCCCGCCAGACCGATGTCCAGCGTGTGGACGCTGAGCTTGGTGGTGTCAAAATCGAACACCGAGTTGCCGTTGCACAGCTCCTTGCCAAAGGCGTAGTAGCCCCCTACGGCGTTGATCTCCTCCCGGGCATACTCGGCCATGTCGGCCACCTGGTGGAACACCTGCCGCCCCCGGAGGGCCAGGTTCCGCCGGGAGATATCCAGGCTGGACATGAGCAGGTAGCTGCCGGAGGTGGTCTGGGTCAGGTTGATGATCTGCCGCACATAGCCCGGATGCACGTTGGGCCCGATGAGCAGCAGGCTGGACTGGGTGAGGCTGCCGCCGCTCTTGTGCATGGAGACGGACGCCATGTCCGCCCCTGCTGCCATGGCCGACACCGGCAGGCCGTTGCCGAAGTAGAAGTGGGTGCCGTGGGCCTCGTCGGCAAGGCAGAGCATCCCGGCGTCGTGAGCCATCTTGACGATGGCCCGCAGGTCGGAGCAGATGCCGTAGTAGGTGGGGTTGTTCACCAGCACCGCCACGGCATTGGGATGCTCCTTGATGGCCTTTTCCACCTGCTCCCGCTTCATGCCCAGGGAGATACCCAGGCGCTTGTCCACCTCCGGGTTCACATACACCGGCACCGCGCCGCAGAGCACCAGCGCGTTCAGCACGCTGCGGTGCACGTTGCGGGGCAGGATGATCTCATCGCCCCGCTTGCAGGCGGTGAGCACCATGCTCTGCACACTGCTGGTGGTGCCGCCCACCATTAAAAAGGCATGGGCTGCGCCAAAGGCGTCGGCGGCCAGTTCTTCTGCTTCCCGGATGACTGACACCGGGTGGCAGAGGTTGTCCAGCGGCTTCATGCTGTTCACGTCCACGCCCACACACTGCTGGCCCAGAAAGGCGGTCAGCTCCGGGTTGCCCCGGCCCCGCTTGTGGCCGGGCACATCAAAGGGCACCACACGCATCTGCCGGAACCGCTCCAGCGCTTCGTAAATGGGCGCGCGGCGCTGGTCCAGCCGGAACCGTGTACGGTTCTCACTCATCTTTTTTTCCTCCGTCCCTGGTTCCAAGACAAACAAAAAAGCGCAGGTACCGCACCAAAAAGTGCAGACCTGCGCTTGGAAAAAAGCCATTTTTTGCGCGGAGAAAGCCCCCGGACAAGATGTGCCGGAGCCACGGGCCGCGTTTCAGCATGATCCAAAAAGACGGGATGATGAGAGTCTATATAGCAATTCTGCTTTTACTGCTCTTTATTGACCGTTTCACATTGACCGTTTCACAAGTCTGCGCACTGGCTGCACAATTTCATGGTTGTAAAGGAACCAACTTATAAAATTTGAGCTTCTAACTCAATCAATAATGGCGGCTTGCACCGCCGGTCGGCAGTGGACCCGGCTGTCCGTATGGCCTTAGCCCCGCTGGGCGGTCCATGGGAAAATTGCTTTGAAAAGACCCTGTTCTGCGTCGTCTCTCAAAATCATCTGTGATTCTATCATGCGCATTGGCAGTTGTCAATGCTTTTTGACAAAAAATGTTCAGCGCCGCTGCTGCCCCAGCCACTGCCAGAGCGCGGTGCCTGCGGCGTCGGCACACTGGCCGTTGAAAAAGTAAATCCAGCTCCAGTCGCCCTCGTGGCAGTACAGGGTGCCCAGGCGGTTGCGGTGCAGCATTTTCTGAAAAAGGAAAAGCAGCCCGGAATCGTTCGATTCCAGGCTGCTTCGGATGCCGGTGGTGGGGGTCGAACCCACACGTGTTATTAGCACAAGGGATTTTGAGTTTTTATCCTCATCTTCCATCTGGTGTCATCCAGTGATATCTAGTGATATCTGGTTCCCACTGTGCAAAGGCAAAATTCACGCCTCAACGAACAATAATTTGAAATATCCACGATTTTTCGATGCGTTTTTCCTCTACTCTGTTTTTTCGGTTTGGACCGCCCAAATGGAAATTGGAGGGATGTTCAGGAGGGATGCAGGGCAAAACGCTCCTCTGCTTAGGCACAAAACGAAAGGAAAGTCAAGGATAATGAATCAAAATCAAGCAAAAGAGTATTATAAAAAATTATTTGTGAACTATCCTGATGTGCTGTCTGTCGAAGAAGCAACAACTTTACTCGGTTTCAAAAGCCAGACTGCCATCATCAGAAGAATCCATCAACATAGAATTCGCTGCCTGAAAGTCGGACGATCTTTCATGATTCCGAAAGAATATCTCATCGACTATCTTTTGGATAGCTAAATTATATAGCCATTATATTACATAGCGCACCACTTTTCAATAAGAAAAGAGTGCGCTTTTTATTTTCAAACGAAAGGCGGTTGATTTTTTGAACACAAGCTGGAGCAAAACGTTGAAAAAGCCACATGACCCTTGACTACTTTTACGGACAAGCCGGAGAACTGTTTTCATTCTACCGCATTCCCAAGGCTCTTTTTCAGGAGCCACGGTTCCAGAGTCTGTCCACCGATGCAAAAACCCTGTACGGCATCCTGCTGGACCGCATGAGCCTGTCTGTGAAAAACGGCTGGCTGGACGAGCAGAACCGGGTGTTCATCATCTTCACGATAGAGGATGTCAAGAGGGCGTTGTGTTGCGCAGACAACAAAGCGACCAAGCTGCTCCGGGAACTCGAAAAGTTTGGTCTGATTGAACGAAAACGCAGAGGTCTGGGAAAGCCAAGTTTGGTGTATGTGAAGAACTTTTCAGCAGAATCGTCAAGATCAATATTCCAGAATCGTGATTTTCACGATTCTGGAGGCTTCAAAAACGCAAGTCAAGACCCTTCAAAATCACGATGTAATAAGACTAAAGAGAATGATACTGAAATGAGTGAGACTGATCCTTTCTATTCTGAAGAAGCGGATGGGATGAGCAAACGCACCCAACTGGAAGAATATTTTTCTCAGTCTTTGGAGATAGACCTTTTGCTCCGGCTCTGCCCGGATGACAAG
>ERZ1673751.805-NODE-805-length-27753-cov-5.958914_pt1 | contig 27753 bp, 24 predicted proteins | sample MGYA00580202_ERZ1673751 | MGnify/ENA primary metagenome ERZ1673751 (study PRJEB41218, sample SAMN15661780) | gut metagenome | host: Homo sapiens | place: Canada: London | collected 2015-08-20/2019-03-30 | study: EMG produced TPA metagenomics assembly of... | reverse complement strand
ACGGCAGTCAGGAAATTGAAGCCATCGCCCGCAAGCGCAAAGAGTTCAACGAAGAAGCGTCTTATCAAAAGGGGCAGGTGGCCGAAGCGGATCTTCTTCTGGCCCGGATTGATGAATTGGACACGCTGATTGTCAATGTTCGCAATCATGAATTGCTGGGCAATCTGCTGACAACTCAGAAGCCGCTGATTTATCCGGCTAACCTGTTTCGCGCAACCACGCTCTTTGTCGAATTTACGCTTGATATTCTGGAATCTCCCGTCAAATGGTATCAGGGATTGACGGAAGACCAGAAAATTTATGTAAAATCAAACATTATCCCTGTTTCATTGGTCGCTTTGCTTTCATTGTGGCTGGGTATTTACCTTCGTCTGTTTATTATGCGCCATTTCGGCTATAATAAAGAAGTTGAACATCCCCGTTACGGTCGTAAGTTTTTCGCCGCGATTTTTGTGGCGATAGCCTACGGCGTGATTCCCGCCACAATCATTGCCGGCTTTATGATTTGGATGTATTCCACTAAAATTATGAACAGCGGCTTTTTCGGCATCGTAATTAACAGTTTTCTGTTTTATACGCTGCTGGTGATTTTAGCTCGGGCGGTTTCCCGCGTCAGCTTTGCTCCTTATAATGAAAAATGGCGGCTGATTAACGTGGATACCGACAAGGCCAAACGGATGACTTCAGCCCTTTATCTGACGGTTTTTCTGCTGGGCGTTTGCTCTTTTCTGTCGCATGTGGCCGCCAGTGCCAATTATTCCGTTGAGCTGATTTCGTTCATCAGTATGATTTCCAGCGCCGTCAAAGGTTTGTGCATCATTCTGATTGTTAAACGCTACCTGTGGGACAGCATTGCAGATAAAGATATTGACGACGATGATGCCGAAGCATCCGCACCGTCTCCGGCCGAAGTGGCGGAAGAAGATGCCAGAGTCAATTCTGTTTTCAAAATTACCTTTTTGACAGTTGTTTTTGTTGCGGTAACTTTCGGCATTTCTCTCTTCGGCTATGTCCGCTTGTCAGCTTTCATCTTTAACCGTTTTCTGCTATCTGTCGTGGCCATCGGCATTTTGCTGGTTATCCGCAAAGCTTTGAGCGAGTTTCTGCACCGTGTACTGCTGATGCGTTTTTGGGTCAAGACCTTTAAGCTTCGCCGCAAAATCGTTTCCAAAATAGACTTTTGGTCCAATTTGGTAATTGACCCGATGTTTGTTTTAATCGGCATCTTTACGATTTTGGGGATTTGGGGAGTTTCAACCGATATTATGCTGCAAAGCAGCAAAAAGTTTTTCCTTGGTTTCAAGGTAGGGGAAGTTGAAATTTCGCCTTTGGCGATTTTGATGGGAATCATCAGTTTCTTCATTGCGCTGGCAGTGGTCAAGGCGTTGAAAATCCGTCTGGTCAACAATGTTTTGGCCAAGATGGACATAGATGACGGTATCCGCCATTCTCTGGCGTCCGGTTTCGGTTTCATCGGTTTTATCATTGCCGCGATAATTGCCATAACCATGATGGGCGGCAATCTTTCCAATTTGGCATTGATTGCTTCCGCTCTCTCCGTCGGTATCGGTTTCGGTTTGCAGAATATTATCAATAACTTTGTTTCCGGCATCATTATCCTGTTCGAGCGTCCGATTAAAGTCGGCGACTGGGTGATCATTTCGGGAGAAGAAGGTCAGGTTAAACAAATTAATATCCGCTCGACCGAAATTGAAACATTCAAAAAATCGAGCATTATTATTCCGAATGCAACTCTGCTGTCCAGCTCGGTTACCAACCTCACGCATACCAATAACTGGTCGCGCCAGTCGATTACGGTAGGCGTGGCTTATGGTTCGGATATTAAAAAAGTGACCGAAATCCTGCTTGATATTGCCGCCAAGAATAAATATGTCTTGAAAAATCCGGCGCCTTATGTGCTGTTTAAGGATTTCGGCAGCAACAGCCTGGATTTTGAGCTCCGCTGCTATACCAATAATATCTGGAACGGCTGGCGTATCCCCAGCGATATCCGTTATGAGATAAACGAACGCTTTATTGAAGAGGGAATTGAAATTCCGTTCCCGCAGGTGGTTGTTCACTCCGGCGAAAAAGTTGCCGAAGACAATCAGTTCTATGCGAAAAGACGCGCCGCCAGAAAGGCTGCCGCAGCCGGAGGAGAAACGCCGCAAGGCTGAAGAAAAACAATTTATGCAGAAAATGATAAATTATGCTTGCAATTTTAAAAGCAAATATGTAATTTATCAGCAATGCCGCTTTAGCTCAGTTGGTAGAGCAACGCATTCGTAATGCGTGGGTCGGGTGTTCAAGTCACCCAAGCGGCACCATTTAAAAATCCCGCCTTGATGACGGGTTTTTTTGTATCTGTAAATCAAACGGGCGTAGAGCGTATGACAGAAAATAATTTGGCCGGTTTATTGCTGGCATGGTATGAGCAGCATGGGCGGGAACTTCCCTGGCGGGTTAAGGGCGGAGCCCATCCGGATCCTTATGTGATATTGGTTTCGGAGTTGATGCTTCAGCAGACAACCGTCAAAACCGTGATACCTTATTTTCACCGTTTTATGAAACGTTTTCCCACCGTTAAGGATTTGGCCGAAGCCACGCAGGAAGAAGTTTATTTTTATTGGCAGGGGCTCGGCTATTATACCCGGGCGCGTTCACTGCATACAACCGCCCGTCTGGTGATGGAAAAGTTTAACGGACGTTTCCCCGAGAAGCGGGAAGATGTTCTGAAATTAAAAGGTATTGGTCCTTATACCGTCGCCAGCTTTTTGGCTCTGGCTTTTAATCAGCCGGAAACCGTCGTTGACGGCAATGTTATCCGCGTCATCAGCCGTCTGTTCCGCCTGACCGAGCCGGTTTCCGAAATTTTGCCGCAGATAAGGGAAAAGGCTGCCGGACTGACCGACCGCACCCGCCCGGCGGATTATGCTTCGGCAATTATGGATTTGGGCGCCATGATTTGTACGCCTAAAAATCCGCAATGTCTGCTCTGTCCCTGGCAGGAACACTGCCTTTCCAAAACGGATCCGGGGTTGGAGGAAATTCCCCGGCGCGGTAAACCGGCCAAGAAGGTCAAAAACGGCTATGTCTATTTGCTGAGCAATCGTAACGGAGAGATTTTTATCCGCAAACGTACCGAAAAAGGGCTGCTCTCCGGGCTGTATGAATTTCCCTGGAGTGACGGGGCGCAGCTTTTTCAGGATGCTAAAGATACCGGGTGTGAGGTTTCGCATACCTTTACCCATTTCAAACTTATTTTGAAAATCTGTCTGTTGCAGCAGGAAAACTGTCCGGAAGCGGGAATGTTCATCCGTCCGGAAAATCTGTCGGCCTATCCGGTGTCAACCTTAATGAAAAAGGTGTATCAGGCTGCGCTTAAAAATGTTTTTTAAGCCGCTTTTTTTCTTCCTGATATTTGGCAATTCCCAGTTTTGCTCCGATATTGACCGCAAATTTATGAGCTTTGAAACGAATTGTCTTCAGCAGATATTTGAATTTGACGCCATATTTGAGGTCATAAGGACGGAGGATTTTTTTGAAAACGGCCGGGTCGCCCTGCCATTCATACTTAATCGGTGAATAGGCCTCAATTCTGACCAGGTTGGAATTCAGCCGGCGTTCAAGATACGGATGCGGTTCGTTAAACAGCGAAACCTCAAGCATATCGACGTTTTTGTCGGGATAAAGAGCCTTCAGCCGCTGGAATTGTTCTTCCACCACTTTGTCGCTGGTGACGGTTTTGTGGTAAATGATATTTTCGATTGAATAATCGCTTTTCGGGCGAATGGTGCACACTCTCAGGAAGAGAATGTCTTTTGCCTGACCGATTTCGTTGAACAAACGTTCAATTCGCCGGTTATATTTCTTTTTTATGGCGTCGAAACTCTTTTCAATCGGTACGTTGTGCGGAAAATCATGCCAGAAACCGATACCGGTTGCCCGGTCAAAATAAATGTCGGTCTGTTCGGATTCTTTACATTTATATTCCATATTCTCAAGTTTGAGAAAATCGGCAAAATGAGTTTCCAGGGCTGTATAAATCATATCCAGATCGGCCACGAAAATCCAGTCAAAGGGGAGAGATTCATTCTGTTTTTTCAAGTCCCGCAGATTTTGCGAAGTCTTGCAAACCGACCCGATGGGAATGATGATGTCATATTTTGTCATACTGGCCCCTTTCAAAAAACGAAATGACTTTAGCAAACCTCTGCACACCTGTCAAACGGATTTATACACAACAAATCAAAGTAGGAATAATATCCTTGACAACTCATCCGCCGTATGATAAAACCGCAAATGCCACTGGGGCTTATTGTGCCCGCACGGCTTGACTGCCTCCGGATTTCCGGGGGCTTTTTTTATTTTAAAATTCAAGGAGAAGATAATGCCCACACAAGTTGAAACCGGCAATATAAAGCCGCGTATCCAGTTTACCGCCGACGGCGAGCAGAAAGAATTCCAGTTCTTTTTCACTATTTATGAACCGGAGAATGTCAAAGTTTATATTGAAGATGTTTTGCAGATTAGCGGCTATTCTTTGAGCTTAAACGAGGAGGTTCCCGGCGGAATTGTTGTTTTTGCCGAGCCGCCGGCCGCGGGAAAACTGATTACCGTTTACCGCGATTTGGAACTCAAACGCACCACGGATTTTAAGGAGGGCGGTCCGTTCCGCAGTTCCAAAGTCAATGCGGAATTCGATTATCAGCTTTCCTGTTTGGAGCAGCTGGAAGATTCAATCGGGCGTACCGTCACTTTTCCTCAGTATGCTCCCACCAATTTAAATATTAATCTGCCGATGCCCGATGCCGGAAAATCCATTATCTGGAGTGCCGACGAAAACAGTCTGGTCAATTCGGAATATCAGTTTGATACCGTTATAGACCAAAGCCGTGATTATTGTTCCCAAAGCGGTGAAAATCTGGCAGTCGTTCGACAGCTGGCCGCTCAGGTCGAAGCCGGACGGCAAAGCGTGGCGGAAATGCAAAGCGCTGTCGCCGCATTGCAGGAAAATGCCGCGGACAGTGCCGGCCGGGCGGCAGCCTCAGCCGCGGAAGCGGCGGCCAATGCTGTCAACAGCCTTTATAACCAGAGTAAAACGGCGGAAAACTTTGCCGTTGTTTTGCAAGACGGCGTAACTGTTTACCGGACGCCGCCGATTAGTTCCGCCGCGGCGATTACGTTTGATTTTTCAAGGCTGAGCCGCCCCGCCGATATGGTAACCTTTGAATTGTATCTTTGCTTTACCGCATTTGCGACGGTAACGTTTGAAGGCATAACGCTGGACTGGCTCAACGGCAAAGAGCCGAATTTGACACAGAACAATACGCTGACCAAAATTTTGACTTTCCGCAATAAAAATCCGGGAGATTTCTCCCGTTGGATAGCCTCAATGGAAGGGGGATACTGATGACGCTGAAATGCAAATTTTCGCCTTTGGGAAAGCCTGACGTGGATCCGTATGCGCCCGGTACGGTTGTTTATGAAAACCGGCCGGCCAACAACACGATGACAAATGTCAGCCAGCCGGTCAGCCGCGGCGTATATGAACTGATGTGCTGTTCCGGCGGTGGCGGCGAATGGTGTTATATCGGCTGCAACCAAGGGGCGGCCGGTTCTTTTTTTAAAGGGGAAGTTTATTTTGACGATGACAAAACGCTGGAAATCCAGGTTGGCGGCGGCACCGGCGGCTATTCTCATAACGGATACGACACCTATATTGCCGGATGTATCCTTTGTCCCGGCGGCCGTTCGGCTAATGCCAGCTGTCCCGGAAGCACCGCTGCGCCGACCCTTATGGACGGTATGCAGATTGTTTCGGCGGAAATCAATGCCGGCGGTGTCTGCGGCGGCGGTTCGCTTTTCCCCGGAACCGACTACGGGGCTAAAAAAGCAGCCGGATATATGAAACTGACTTATTTACGGATTGAACCTTAAAGGAGAGGAAAATGAATAAATATGCGAAACTGGTGAACGGAGTGCTGTTTTACGCACCTTCCGGCATGAATAACATTCTCGGCTATAATCTTGACAGTAACCGGGAGCGGCTGCTGGCTGACGGCTACAAGCCGGTGCGAACTCTGCCGAACAAAGACCGCTTTGTCGATTGCGAGGGGTATTACAGCTTTGAATATACGGAAACCGAAACGGCCGTTGAAGAACGTGCGGTCTATCATCCTTACGGCTATGAACGGCTTCGTCAGAAGGCTTATCCGGATCCGGCCATGCTTTATGATGCGCTGGTTAAAATCAATTCGGGTAACGATACGCTGGCAGCGGAAGGAAAAGAACAGCTTTCGGCTTATGTGCAGACTTGTTTGCGGGTCAAGGCTGAATATCCCAAACCGGCGTAATATATATAAGGGGAAAACGCGGCAAACGTTTTCCCCTTTTTATGCGTATGGAGAAGAGAAGATGATTCGCTATGTCATAATTTCGGCCATGTTTCTGACAACGGGACTGTTGATTTATAACCTCGGGCAGAAACAATGCCGGACAGAAATGTTAACCGCCAGACAGGAATTAAAAGAAAATGTTCAGGTTGAAAAATCTCGTATTTATGCCCGTCCTAATGCCGGCCGTTCTGCTTTGCTTAAGCTCATGCGTAGCGGAACCCTCTGAACCGGTATGCAGCTGCCCGGTTTACCCGGTTGCCGGACCGGAAGTCGCCCGTGAGCTGGAGCAGGCTGATTATGCCTCTTATCCCCACACCTGGGAGTGGATCGGGCGCATTAACAAGCTGCGCCAGGAATTAGAGCTTTGTTCTAGGTCGAAATCCGCTGCCCGGTGATTATCTGGAAAAGAGAGCCACTTCAGAGGAGAACCGACATGAGACGAGTTAAAAACAAAAAATCTTTAGGCCACAAAATTTATTTCACGCTTTTGCTGCTGATTTTTCTTTTCGGCTGCGCAACGCCGGAAAAATATGATGCCGAACTGGCCGGCTGGGTAGGCAAAAGCGAAAACAAACTGATTGCCGAATGGGGCAAGCCGAGCGCCCGTAAAATCAATGCCGACGGCTCGCAGGTTTTGACCTATACCAAAGCGGACAATGTTTATGTTCCTTCCGAGTTCTATTTGTACAATCCTTATTCTTTGCAGGGAGACGTTTCCGTATATGCCCCGTTTGACGGCGACTACGCTTTTACGCCTTACGGCGAAAATCTGGGCTACAATCCCGAATATACCTGTCAGACGTCGTTTCTGGTACAGAACAATGTCATCACCGGCTGGAAATGGGTCGGTAATGACTGCGTTGCCAGATAATTTGCTGCAGGTCTGAAATAATCCCGTCGAGTAACTAATTCTTAACTTAAATATGGTGCAATTCTTTCAGCGTAGCCCGCCTGTCCGGAGTCTGGATTGTATCATCAAGTTTGGGAATGGTTGTGTCGATGGGATTATTTTTGGATCTGCAGAATAAATTTAAAAATTCGCTCTGGCTGATAGTTGTTTTTCTGGTCTTTATCTATTTCAGTTTTTATACCGTGAACGGCGAGCGCGGTCTTTTGCGTTATATGTATCTCAGCAAAGAAATCAAATATGCCCGTCAGGTGGCCGAACAGTATAACGCCGAAAAGCGTGAACTCGAGCAGAAAGTCCGCCTGCTTTCTTCAAACAGCCTTGACCTTGATTTGTTGGAAGAACGTGCGCGCATTGTTCTTAATTTTGCAGCAGATGACGAATTTGTCATTTTGGACAGCTATGAAAAATAAATAAAAATCAATAAGATAGCCTCGCTTTGGGATAAAATCGCAAAAAAAACTGTATTTTAAATATTTTTTTTGCTATAAGATAAAAACAATTTTTGTTTTAACCGAGAGTTACATAATTTTGATTATGTAATGTGAGTGCATGATAAAATCAAACTCTATAAGACCTGACGTTCCCAATAAATTTTATAACGAGAAAAAACCGCTCTTTTCCAGTAAAGAGATAATTTTTCGTTCGCAGGGCTGCGCCAAGGTGTTTCACATCTCTTCCCGGGCTCAGGTTGTTTTCCTGGCCGCGGTTCTCTGCGTGGCCTGCTGGAGTTTCTATTCTTATCACATGTATCACAAGTCTGATGTGCTGATTCATTCCCAGAATCTGGAGCTGGTCGAAACCAGAGATGCCTATGTCGATTTGATGACGGATTTTATGACGTTGCACAAAAACATCGGCGCCATGCTGAATTCGATTGATTCCGAAAAGCAAAGAGACAAGAAAAGTTTGGAAAAATATCGTCGGCAGGCACAGATTGTCGAAGAAAAAATCAAACAGATAACCAGCAAAAAAGACTGGGTCAGCGACAAAAAAGTCAACGAAAAAACCTCTATCCGCGAAGCGCTGCTGCAGCGGGATATTGCCGCCTCCGAACGTGATGAGCTTAAAAAGCAGATGGAGCAGATGGAAGCGACGATTGACGAGCTTAAAACCGCCGAACTTGAAGTTTTGGATAAAATTAAAACCCTGTCCAATAAGGAGCTTGACAAGATTAAGGGGATTTTCTCTTCGGTCAATGTGGCGCTTAAGCGTAAAAACATGTACTTTAACGCGATGGCCAATTCCAAGCGCAAAGACAGCAAAGGCGGCCCTTACGTTCCTCTGAAAATAAAACTGGATGACCCGCGGATTGAAGATAAGGTTTCTGCCATTTTCAAGAGTGTGGATGACATCGAATATTATCGCGAAGTGATGCTCTCCGTTCCTCTGGGCAAACCGGTGTGGAGCTACTGGGTCACTTCCCGTTACGGTACCCGCTCCGACCCGTTTAAGAAAACCAAAGCCCGCCATAAGGGGGTTGATTTGGCCAGCCGTACCGGAAACAAGGTTAATGTTAAGGGGCAGGGCAAGGTTATCCGTGCCGAATATGCCGGGGCTTACGGTAATCTGGTTGTCGTTGATCACGGCAACGGTTTCCAGACCAAATATGCCCATTTAAACAAGATTTATGTTAAAAAAGGCGACCGTTTGGAAATTAACGATACGGTCGGAGAGGTCGGAAGCACCGGACGTTCAACCGGGCCGCACCTCCATTATGAGGTGCTCTACAAGGGTGTCAACGTTGATCCGCTGCCCTTCCTCAAAGCCAAAATTTAGGAGTTGAATGAAAATGACGAAATTAAAAAAAATGTTGTTTTTGAAATTTGCCCGCAAATTTAACAAAAATGCGGAAGCCGTACCGGTTCCTTCAATTATCAGCGAAAACACCAAAATTGCCGGAGACATCATCAGCAAAGGCATTGTTCATGTGGACGGGCGCGTTGAGGGCGACATAACCTGTGAAGAACTGGTTATCGGCCTGAAAGGGGCGGTTGTCGGAACCGTGACCGCCAATAACCTGCATCTGTATGGCATTTTGCAGGGGAAAGCCGTGGTCGACAGCCTGTTTATTGCCAAAACGGCCAAGCTTTTGGGCGATGCCGCACATAATTCAATCGCCATTGAACCGGGCGCGTATATCGACGGACACTGCATCCGCGCCGGGGCGCCGATTCCTGCGGAACAGGGCAAGCCTGATCTGTTGATAACCGATGCTTCCAAAAAGAATAAAAACAAAGAATAGTTAAGGGAAAGTTCAGTTATGGCCAAAAAGGCGGCAAAATCTGATTTTATCAGCACCGGCAGCGTTGCGCAAAACCGCCGGGCGCATTTTGATTATGAAATCACCGAAAAATTTACCGCCGGCCTGGAATTGACGGGAACCGAAGTCAAGTCGCTGCGCCTCGGGCATGCCAATATTAACGATGCCTATGGTATAGAAAAGGACGGTGAACTGTATATTTCTAATATGTTTATTGCCTAATATGCCAATAAGGGCTATGAAAGCCATGTTGAAAAACGGGACCGCAAACTGTTGCTGAAACGCAAAGAAATCAACACGATTATCAGTGAATTGTCCCGCAAAGGAGCAACCTTGGTTGCCGTTAGTCTGTTTTTTAATGCCAAGGGGCTGGCCAAATTGGAAGTGGGTCTCGGCCGCGGCAAAAAACTTTACGACAAACGTGAAACACAGAAAGAGCGCGATTGGAACCGCGATAAGCAGCGGATTATGGTCGGAAACCGATAGCTTTGCTCTTTCGCTGTTTTACGCCGTGGCCTGATATGTTATCTTACGGTTAAATTGCCGGCAAACACCGCTCCTGCGGTGTTTTTTTTTATTTTAAATTGTCTGTATTTAAAATTTGGCACGTTCTTTGCATATATATCCTCAAGAGCAATTTCTGTAAGGAATTTTGATGATGGATATTAAAGACGTAAATAACGGACTGTTGAATCTTTTGCAGGCCAATCGTGCCAGTTTGCAGGGAACGGCGGTTAATACCACCGGCTTCGGCGATCTTTTGGCGGGTTTGGAAAGCGAAAAAACGCCGTCTGTCGAAGTAAAGGCTGATTTTCGCGAGGCAAAGAATGCCGCGTCTTCAAATCTGTCAAAACCTCGTGCCGAAGATAAAAGCGTTGCCGGCAGAGAGCAGAAGACTGAAAATAAATCCGCCTCTGACCGCAGAGAAGACAAGGTGAAAGAGCAGACGGAAGCCGAAAAAGCGGAAAAGCCGCAAAATGAAAAAACAGATAATTCATCCGCAGAAAAGCCGGAAAAAGCTGAAAATGGCGGCAACGAACGTCCCTCAGCCGAAAAGCCGACTGAAAAGGAAGCCGCCGGTGATGTTTCCGGTGCTGAACGGGCTGACGAAATTGCTGTCGCGGAAGATGCTCCGGCCGTATCGGACGAAGCGGCGCCGGAAAGCGGTATGGCCGAGGGAACGGAAATTTCGTTGGATGCTTTGGCTTTAATGGGGACGGTTACCGTTGTTAATCCGGCTACCGGTGAAACTTTTCAGACGACCGGTGCCGAATTGGCCGCTCAGTTGGCCGATGCCGGTGTTCAGTCTGTTTCGGTTCTGCCCGGTGAAGAAGGGCAGCCGCTGGTTGCGCCCGTCGTTGAGAATGCGCCGGAAGCCGACGCTTTCCAAAATATAGTGGCGGCAATGAAAAAGACACAGGCGGAGAATGCGCCCGTTGTTGATGCAGATGCTGTTGCCGCCGATGCCGCTTCGGATCAGGATATCTTGGCGCAGCAGGCCGCCAAATTGGGAGAAGCCGTCGGCGAAGATCGTAAAGTTAAAGTCGAGGTTAGCGTCAAAGAGGAAAAAATTGCCGATGCCGTTGACGGTGGATTGGTCAAAAATGCCAAATTGTCCGATGAAACGCTGTCAGCCGTGGTTGAAAGCAAAGATGCCGTCAAAGGCAATCCTCTGACTGAAGTCAAAACGCCGGCACAGCAGGCTGCGGCCCAAAATCAAATTCGTGAAATGCCGCTGACGATGACGGCCGGAGCCGTTTCCAATGCCGCAGCTGCGGCAGCTGATGATACGGCCGCGGTTGCCGTTTCGACGGAGGCCGGTTCTGTCACGCTCGCCCATGCCGGAACCGTAGGCGGCGAAATGCTTGCTAACGCCAAAGCTTCAGCGGCCAATGACAGCTCTTCAACTTCTTTCCGCGATGTCTATAAAGGCATGGGTAAGGAAGTTGTCGACCAGATTAAGGTCAACATTACCAAGTCTGCGGTTAAAGGCGTGGATAAAATCGAAATCCAGCTTAAGCCGGAAGACTTGGGACATATTGAAGTTAAAATGCAAATCGGCAAAGACGGCAAACTTCAGGCGCATATTGTCGCCAGCCGTCCGGAAACCGCCGAAATTTTGCAAAAGGAAATCGGAAACTTGCAGAAGGCATTTAACGAAGCCGGTTTCCAGACTGATGAGGGCAGCCTGAGTTTCAGCTTCCGTGATGACGGTCAGGCTGGTCAAAATCAGGAACGGAACAACTTGCGCAATTTCATCGGCGATGTGCTGGAGCAGGAAACTGCAATGGATGCCGCCGTCGGAGACCTCTTTGCCGGAACCGCGTGGGACGGCAAGAACGGTCTGAACATTCGCGTGTAAGCCGGGAGAATTATCATGACAGACATTAATGCGTTAAACGGTTATACTCAGTCGGGAACCAACAGCTCTTCGCAGCAGGCCAGTAACCAGCTTTCCGCTGATATGAACACTTTCCTGACTTTGTTGACCACTCAGTTAAAATATCAGGATCCGCTTGACCCGATGGATACGGCGGAATTCACCAACCAGCTGGTACAGTATTCCAGCGTTGAGCAGGCCATTCAGACCAACTCTAAATTGGAAACCCTGCTTAATCTTAACATGTCCAACTTGGGAGCGCAGGCCGTTTCTTATATCGGTAAAATTGCTCAGGTTTTGGGTGATGTAATGCCGTTGGAAGACGGACATGCCAAAGCAACCTACACGCTGGATAAAAACGTTGAAAGCGCTGTTATTATGGTGAAAGACCTGGATGGCAACGTCGTCTATTCCGAACAGGGCAAAATCGTTGCCGGAACCCATGATTTTGAATGGGACGGAAAGGATTCCGACGGAAATCAGCTTCCTGACGGCGCTTATCAGATTGTCGTTTCGACCAAGGTCGGCAGCGGCGAAACTTCCGCTACCGTTACCACCACGATTTTCGGTAAGGTAACCGGTGTGGCCAGCGACAGCAACGGCGTCTATATCGGTCTGGGCGATGCGGTAACCGCAGGTCTCGGCGATATTCTGACCATCCGTGACGATAACTATTTTGATAAAGATGAAGGTACCGGAGATGAAACCACGCCTCCCGAAGGAGGAGACGGCGGTACCGAAGAGGGGGACGGCACCGGTGAAGCCGGAGACGGAGCCGTCGAACAGGCTTCCCGTATTCTGAAAAATGTGGCAGAAGCCGCAGTAAGTGCAGCAACCCTCGGATTATTATAATTTTGAACTTTAGGAGACAAAACAATGAGTATTTTCGGTGCATTACAATCCGGTATTTCAGGTTTGGCCGCTCAGTCCAGTGCAATGGGCGCCATCTCTGACAATATCGCCAACGTAAACACGATCGGTTACAAGGTGACGAATACCCGATTCTCCACCCTGGTAACCAAACAAACGACGTCAACTCTTTATTCGCCGGGCGGCGTACAGTCTCGTCCGCGTCAGGAAATCAGCGCTCAGGGCCTGCTGTCGTCAACTTCGGTTTCGACGGATATGGCCATCAGCGGCAACGGTTTCTTTGTTGTCAATCAGGCGGCTAATCCGGGAGAAGGCGACATGTGGGCTTATACCCGTGCCGGCAGTTTCGGGCTGGATGACAACGGCTATTTGGTCAATACCGGCGGTTTCTATGCGCAGGGCTGGTCTCTGCTGCCTTGGGACGGCAATCCGAATGCCAGCGTCGTTAACGTTAACGGTATCAATTATATGAAAGCTTATTATGATACCGACGGTAAAACCGTTTACATCAATGACAACATTATTGATAACCGCAACCTGCGTCCGGTTAACCTGTCCACCATCGGCGGTACGGCTACTCCGACCCAGCAAATCAGCCTCGGAGCCAACCTGCCTTCCAGTGCGCCGATTTTTGACCCGTCCAATGCCGCGGCCGGCGGTAAGGAAAAAATTTCCGCGCTGATTTATGACAGTCTGGGCAATGCCAGCAACCTGAGCCTGGAATATACCAAAACCAGTGCCAACGGCTGGGCTATGAGCAGCAGTATTCCGAGCGGTGCGGCCAGCCTGGTCATGACCGGCAATACCGAAAACGGCAAAGACCTTACCTCTGATGTTTACTATGCGGCCGGACAATTGGAATTCTCTTCCATTCCGCAGAATGGTTCAACCATCAGCATCACCGATGCCGGCACCGGTAAGACCTATACCTTTGAATTTGTCAAAGATGCCGCTCATTATGCCGGAGCCAATATCCCGGTTGAAATCAGCAATCAGGTTGTTTCGGTTGACGATTTCGTTAAAAACTTTGAGACCGCATTGAAAGAAAATATGCCTTCGGCCGAGCGCTTTACCGCCGACGGCAACAAAATCAGCATTGTGCAGTCCACCATGGGCTCGGCGCTGACCATTGATGCCAGCAAAACCCTGTCCTGTCTGCAAAGTGCGGTCAATCCGCGTGCGGATACGGGTATTCCGACCGGTGTTTTTGATATTCCGCAGATTGACGATGATATCAAAAACGGTGCCCGCATTGACTTTAATTCCACCACAGCGGCGGACTATGAAGGCAAAACCCTTACCATCAACGGCAAAACTTATACTTTCACCTCAACGCCGGATCCGGATGATCCGCTGGATGTTGACATTTCTGAAGCCATCAGCGGCGTAAACATTGACCCGACAAAAATTGTCCAGTCTTTGGTAACTGCGCTGAACAACACGGCGGATGAACCGAACCGTTTTGTTGCCAGCGGTATGACTTTGGAAATTCTGCCTTCTTCTTCCGGCGGCGACATCACTCTTGATACAACCGGTCTCGGAACGGCCATCGACGGCGTTATCCGTAACAAAGACGGCGATTGGGGAACCATTCAGAACAAAAATAATTTGGTTTTGGGCAATACCTTTAAGACCAATACCACCGAAGACCAGCAGGGTTCGATTGTTCCGGCCGTTCGCTTTAACTCTGACGGTACCCCGAAAGAATTCTGGGTCAACTCAATGGAAATTGAATGGGCCAACGGCGCCGAAAATATGACCGGCGAAAGCGGCCACGGAACTCCGATTACCCTGAATATGGGCAATGTCGGCACCAATGACGGTTTAACCAACCTTTCCGGCAACTTTACCACCAACTACATTAAGCAGGACGGTGCAAAGTTCGGCAGCTATGCCGGTGTCAGCGTCGATGAAAACGGTGTTGTAACCGCTTTGTTCGATAACGGCGAAACCCGTCCGATTGCCATTCTGCCTTTGGCAACCTTTGCCAACCCTGAGGGAATGGAGTCTCTGACCGGTAACGCCTGGTTGGAAACCGATGCTTCCGGACAGGCCCTGTTGAAGATGGCCGGAACCAACGGTGCCGGTGAAATCACTTCCGGGGCGTTGGAAACCTCTAAAACCGACCTGGCAACCGAGTTTTCCAACATGATTGTAACCCAGCGTGCATATTCGGCCGCTACCAAGATTATTACCACGGCCGATGAAATGCTTGATGAATTGACTCGGATGACATAGAGCTGATTCTTAAAGATTTGCACAAACAAAATTAACCTCCTAAAGGACGCCCCGCCAATGCCGGCGGGGCTTTTAGGGGTTTAAAATTTTGCCGCTGCTGTGAATATTTAAAATTATCGTTCCCTTAAACGCTTTTTTACGCTAATCATAAGGGTAATTGGAAGTGTAATTGATAGAAATGGGTCTTACGGTGAATAATTTTTGGCAAAGCATTAAAAACCTGTCGCCCGGGCGTTTGGCGTCTTTGGCGGCAATTATCATATTTCTGGTCAGCTTTTTGGGGTATATGGTTGCCCGCATGAGCTCAACCGAATATGCCGTTTTATATACGGATCTTGAACTGGAAGATGCCAAACAGATTATCTCCCGCCTTGAAACTGACAATGTAAAGTATAAGTTAACCAAAAACGGAACTGAAGTTATGGTTCCGGTTGATTTGGTTAACAAACTGCGGGTCGATACCGCGGAAATTGCCATGGCTTCCGGCGGAGCCAATGTCGGTTATGAGATTTTTGACCACAGCGATGCCCTCGGTTCAACCAATTTTGTGCAGAATGTTAATTTGATTCGGGCTCTGGAAGGAGAACTCGGCCGCACGATTCGGACTGTCGATAACATTAAAAACGCGCGTGTCCATTTGGTTCTGCCCAAGCGGGAAATGTTCTCCCGTGAAGAGCAGCCGCCATCAGCCTCGGTTGTGATAAAAACCGTCAAAGGGCCGCTGAGTCCGCAGAGCATTCAGGCGATACAAAAGCTGATTGCCGCCTCGGTGCCCAAGCTGGATGTCAAAAATGTGGCAATTGTCGATAACGCCGGCAATTTGCTGACTAAAAACTACGAAGACCCGGAAGCGATGACGGCAGCCAATAATGAAATTCTGCGGCTGGAACAGGAACGTAAAATGGGTCAGCAGGTTCAAAGCCTGTTGGAACGAACCATCGGTGAAGGAAAAGTTCGGGCTCAGGTCAATCTGGAAATGGATTTTGACCAGGTTGTCACCAAGGAGGAAATTTTTGATCCGGATACGCAGGTCGTCCGTTCGCAGGCAACCGTAACCGAAGAGGGGATTAACAACACCCGTGAAAATCCGGTGACCGTTGCCCAGAATATTCCCAACGGCGATGTCGTAACCACCGGAAACGGAACGACCTCGCAGTCTTCCCGTACCGAAGAAACAATTAATTACGAGATTTCCAAGGTCGTTCGCAACAAGGTCAAAAATACCGGTTCGATTAAGCGTCTGACTGTTGCGGTTATGGTTGACGGCATTTATGAAAAAGGGGCGGACGGCAAAATGGCCTACCGCAACCGAACCCCCGAAGAAATGGAGCAGATTACGTCTCTGGTCAAATCGGCGGTGGGGTATGATGCCAACCGCGGCGATGTCGTCGAAGTGGAAAATATGCGTTTTGTAAATATGATGCCGGAGGTTGAAGAAGTGCAGGAAATTTTGATTATGGGCTTTACCAAAGACGAGCTGATCCGTATTGCCGAGGGTATCGGCGTCGCAATCGTGGCGATTTTGGTTATCCTGCTGGTTATTCGTCCTTTGGTTAATAATGCATTTGACGTATCTAACAATAATAATGACGGGCGTCTGCTCGGAAGTAATCCCGAAGACGACAACCTTTTGCTGTCAAACTTCCTCAGCGAAGACGACAGCAGTATGGAGGAATTGATTAATCTGAATAAAATTGACGGCCGGGTGAAAGTATCTTCGCTTAAAAAAGTCAATGACATTGTGGAAAAGAACCCCGATGCGGCAGTTAACGTCATTCGCACGTGGCTCTATTCAAATGACAATAATTAGGCGGGTATGAGAACATGGCAATAAAACAAAACGTAATTGATGATTTTAATATTCTTTCCGGCCAGCAAAAGGCGGCAATTTTGATGCTGTCCCTTGATGAAGAACGTTCGGCCTCGATTTTTGCCCTGATGGACGACGAGGAGATTAAGGAGCTGTCGGTTATCATGGCCAGCCTCGGCAAAGTCAATTCCAATGTCGTTGAACAGCTTTTTTCCGAATTTGTGGAAAAGGTTTCATCCACCGGCTCGCTGGTCGGCACTTATGAAAGCACCGAGCGTCTGCTTTCCAAAGCCTTGGATAAAGACCGCGTTTCCAACATTATGGAAGAAATTCGCGGCCCCGCCGGACGAACCATGTGGGACAAGCTCGGCAATGTCAACGAGCATGTTCTGGCTAACTACCTCAAAAACGAATATCCGCAGACCATTGCCGTTATTCTTTCCAAAATTAAAGCCGAGCATGCGGCAAAAGTGATTGCCCTGCTGCCGGAAAATTTCGCCATGGAAATCGTTATGCGTATGATCCGTATGGATTCGGTACAAAAAGAAGTGCTGGACGGTTTGGAGAAAACCCTGCGCAAAGAGTTTATGAGCAACCTTTCCAAATCTACCCGCCGCGATTCGCATGAGCTTATTGCCGATATCTTTAATTCTTTGGACCGCAATACCGAAAGCCGCTTTATGGAGGCTTTGGAAGAACGCAACCGCGAATCTGCCGAGCGCGTCAAATCTCTTATGTTTACGTTTGAAGACCTCATCCGTGTCGATGCCCAGGGTATTCAGATTTTGCTGCGCAATATTGACAAAGACAAACTGGCTGTTGCCCTGAAAGGTGCTTCCGAAACGATTAAAGACCTCTTCTTTAACAATATGTCTTCCCGTGCCGGAAAAATTCTCAAAGAAGATATGGAGGCGATGGGGCCGGTTCGCCTGCGTGATGTTGAAGAAGCTCAGCAGTATATCGTTACCGCGGCCAAGGAATTGTCTAACAATGGTGAAATTGTCATCAGCGAAGGCAAAGACAGTGACGAGCTGATTTACTGAGGTAAGGCTTGATGGCTCAGTTGAAAAAATTTATGTTTGATAACTTCGTAATCGAGACCAGGCCGGAAGCTGACGAGCCTGAACCGACGGTTGATGAAGAAGCCGCCGCTGAGCCGGTTTCCCCGACGGAGCAGGAAGAAAATGTTTCGGCCGAAAGTCCGGCAGAAACGGCAGCCGAACCGGAACTCGAGGCTGAACCCGAGCCGGAAGTCGAACCTGAACCGGAGGAGGAAGAATTTATTCCCGAGCCGTTGCCCCCGGCAGAAAAAAGCTATACCCAAAGCGAAGTTGACGAAATGGTCAATACGGCCCGGCAGGAGGGCTACGAGCAGGGATTCCGCAGTTCTCAGAACGGCGTAGATGCCGAAGCCAACACGCTGCTGATGGATATTAACCAAAAATTGGCCGCTCTGTTGTCAGAAACCGCCGATATCCGAACCGAAGTTGAAAATCAGGCGCTGGAAATGGTTAAGGCTGCCGTGCTCAAACTGGTGCCGACCCTGATGGCCGATGAAGCCGCTGAACTGGTCAGCAAATTTATTGCCGATAATTTCAACAATTTTAAAGATGAAGCAAAATTGTCTTTCTATATTCATCCGGATATTATATCATATGCGCAGCAGAAGATTGCCGCGCTGGCCAACAGTTATGACTTTGAAGGAAAAATTGCCTTGCATAAAGACGCGTCTTTGGCTAAAAGTGATTGCCGGATTGAGTGGGAAAACGGCGGCGTGGAATTGAAAGGGGCTGACCAGCTGGCCAAAGTGGCCGATTTGCTCGATGCCCAAAAGATGTAAAACCGGAGATGAAACATGACAGATAATTTAGAATTAGATGAATTGAGCGAAAGCGCCGTGCTTGATGACGAGCCGATTCTTAAAAAAGATGTCGGCATGGATGATTTCGATATCCCCAGTTCTGCCAGCGACTTGGAAGCCGTTTATGATATTCCGGTTAAGGTTTCGGCCATTCTCGGCAAAAGCAAGATGAAGGTCAGCCAGCTGCTGAAGCTGAACAAAGGGGCGATTATCGAACTCGACAGCAAAGTCGGCGAGGCGATAGACATTTATGTCAACAACAATCTGGTTGCCCGCGGCGAGGTGGTTGTCGTTGATGACAAGCTGGGCATTACCATGACGGAAATTGTTAAAAATCCCTCCAAATAAGGACAAGTTATGGAACTGTTGATTGTCGGAACATTGGAAGGCCAAATCGGGGCGGCGAGCAAAATTGCCATCCAGCAGGGCGGTCATGTCTCGATAGCCGATAATGAGGAAGCCGGTTTGGATGTTTTGCGCTCCGGCAAAGCAATCGAACTGGTGATGATTGACGTTAAGCTTGACGTTTATAAATTTATTTCTTCGCTGGAACAGGAACGGATTAATGTTCTGGTTGTTGCCTGCGGCGTAGCCAATGATCCGTCTCTGGCGGTTAAGGCAATTAAGGCCGGCGCCAAAGAATATATTCCGCTGCCGCCGGATCCCGAAATGATCGGGGCGGTGCTGGCCGCGGCCACGCGGGAAAATCACGCGTTGATTTACGGCGATAAAAAGACCGAGGCCGTGTTGAAACTGGCCAAACAGGTTGCTCCGTCGGAAGCCAATATTCTGTTGACCGGGCAGTCCGGAACCGGTAAAGAAGTTTTTTCCCGTTTTATTCACGACAATTCCAAACGTGCCAATAAAAAATTTGTTGCCGTCAACTGTGCCGCTATTCCCGAAACTCTTTTGGAATCTGAACTTTTCGGCTATGAAAAGGGCGCGTTTACCGGCGCGGTTGCCCGCCGTATCGGCAAATTTGAAGAAGCCTCCGGCGGCACGCTGCTGCTTGATGAAATTTCCGAAACGGATGTGAAAATTCAGGCCAAGCTGCTGCGCGCCATTCAGGAAAAGGAAATCGACCGCATCGGCGGCAAAGCCCCGATTAAGGTGGATACGCGCATTATCGCCACGTCTAACCGTAATCTTGACGAATGTGTTAAAAACGGCACTTTCCGTCAGGATTTGTATTATCGTCTGAATGTGGTCAATATCAATATTCCGCCGTTGAAAGACCGTCCGGACGATATTATCGTGCTGGCCAAGCATTTTGCCAAAAAATATTCCGAGTTAAACGATATTCCGCTGAAAGAAATGACCCCGGCCGCCGAGCAGAAGCTGTTGAACTACCTTTGGCCGGGCAACGTCCGCGAGCTGGAAAATACCGTCCACCGGGCAGTGCTGCTGAGTACCGGCGATAAAATCGATGCGGATGCAATTTTGTTGGACGATATTGATGCCGTCATTAATCCCGCTGCCGGAACAGAAATGTCCGGTGCCGAATTTGTCGGCAGCACGGTTGCCAGCATGGAGCGCAACCTGATTATTGATACCCTGAAACACACCATGGGCAACCGCACCACGGCGGCCAACATTCTCGGTATCTCCATCCGCACGCTGCGGAACAAACTGAAACAATACCAAGACGAGGGCTTTGAAGTTCCCGGGCTTTAGGAATTAAAACCAAACGATGGCTAAAAAGATTGCAAATAATGCTGCTATGTTCGGCGGCAAATCTTTCAAAGATTTACTGATTGCCTCTACCAAACGCGGCGACATCTTTTTTGCTCTGGCCATTATCCTGATGCTGGTTATCCTGATTATGCCGATGCCGGCCTGGCTGCTGGATATTGCCTTGGCTTTTTCGATTACAATCTCCTGTTTGGTTTTGATGACGGCGATTTTTATCGAGCGGCCGAACGAGTTTAATGCTTTTCCGCTGGTTTTGCTGATTACCACCATGTATCGGCTGTCGCTGAACCTGGCTTCCACCCGTCTGATTCTTTCCAAAGGCTACCAGGGGCCTGATGCCGCCGGCGAGGTTATTGCCGCTTTCGGCGGTTTCATCATGGGCAACAACTTTGTTATCGGCGTTATTGTTTTTGCCATTCTGGTTATCGTCAACTTTGTGGTTATTACCAAAGGTTCCGGCCGTATCGCCGAAGTCGCCGCCCGCTTTGCCTTGGACGCCATGCCCGGTAAGCAAATGGCCATCGACGCCGATTTGTCTTCGGGGCTGATTACCGAAGATCAGGCGCGCGCCCGCCGCGAAGAACTCTCCAAAGAAAGCTCTTTTTACGGGGCCATGGACGGTGCGTCCAAATTCGTCCGCGGTGACGCGATTGCCGGTTTGATTATCACATTCATCAATATTGTTGCCGGTATCATTATCGGTATGGTGCAAAACAATATGAGTTTTGCCGATGCCGGCGAAACTTATACCCGTCTGACTGTCGGCGACGGGTTGGTGTCGCAGGTTCCGGCGCTGATTATCTCCGTTGCTGCCGGTATTCTGGTTTCTAAAGCCGGTATGACCGACGCCACCGACAAGGTGCTGTTTGAGCAGGTTGCCAATTATCCGAAGGCTCTGGGTATGAGTGCGTTTATGGCTGTTGCGCTGGGAATGCTTCCGGGTACGCCGGCTTTGCCGTTTATGTTGCTCGGTTCCCTGACCGGAATAACCGCTTATTATCTGGACAAACAGCAAAAGATTGCCCAGCAGCGGGCGGCGGAAGTGCTTGAACAGGAGCAAAAACAGGGAGCTATCGCCAAAGCTGCCGACGAGCCGATTGCCAATGCCCTGCGCATCGACCTGATTCGCCTCGAAATCGGCTATGGGCTGTTGCCGCTGATCAATGAGGAAACCAATCGTAAACTGACTGACCAGATTAAGGCGTTGCGCCGGGCGCTGGCCAGTGAGCTGGGATTTGTCATGCCGTCAATCCGTATTCAGGATAATATGCAGCTTGAGGCGAACGAGTATAACATTTACATCAAGGAAGTCCGGGCCGGCAAGGGCGAACTGCGCCCGACCCAGCTGCTGGTGATGGATCCGCGCGGCGAGCCGATTACGCTGCCCGGTGAAAATACCACCGAGCCGACTTTCGGTCTGCGGGCCATGTGGGTTGACCAGTCCTATCGGGAAGAGGCAATGTTCCGCGGCTATACCGTGGTTGATCCCGCAACGGTTGTCACCACGCATATTACCGAACTGGTTAAAGACAATATGCCCGAGCTGCTCTCTTACGCCGAAACTCAGAAACTGCTTGACGAGCTTGACAAAGAGCACCAAAAACTCATTAAAGAGCTTATTCCGGGCAAGGTCAGCCTCGGCGCGGTTCAGCGAATTCTGCAAAATCTGTTGCAGGAACGTGTTTCCATTCGCGATCTGCCGACAATTTTGGAAGGGATTTCCGAAGCCGTGGCTTCAACCCACAGCTTGATGGCGATTACCGAGCATGTCCGTTCCCGTTTGGCCCGCCAGCTTTCCAATGCCAATGCTAATGAACTGGGCATAATCCCGCTGGTTACCCTGTCGCCGGAATGGGAGCACGCCTTTGCCGAAGCAATTGTCGGCGAAGGGGACGACCGCCAGCTGGCAATGGCGCCGACTGCTCTCCAGGCCTTTATCACCAAGGTTCGCCAGGTAATGGAAGATTTGGCGATTAAAGGCGAAACCGCGGTTCTGCTCACCAGTCCGGGCATTCGTCCTTTTGTTCGTTCCATTATTGAACGTTTCCGCCCTTTAACGGTGGTTATGTCGCAAAATGAAATCCACCCCAAGGCTAAAATTAAAACCGTCGGCCAGATTTAGGAGCTAGGGAATGCGCTTAAAAAATTACCTTGCCGCCTCAATGACCGAAGCAATGAATCAGGTTAAAGAAGAATTAGGGCCGGATGCAATCATCATTTCCGCCGAAACGGTTGACGGGCAATTCAAAGTCGTTGCCGCGCTGGAAGAACGCGAAGACATTGATTTTAATGCCGCCGATGAACTGAAAATTACGCCCAGCCGTTTTCGCTTTGATGACAGCCATTTGCGCGATTGCCTTGACTATCACGGAGTAATCGACACCGTGGCCGAACGCATCTTGGCCTACTGCCGCAATTTAAGCCTTGAGCGCGGTATCAGCGACGAACACCGTCTGTTGTCCGCCTGCTTTGCCGAGATGTTTGCTTTCGGCTCGTTGCTGGATCTGAACTGTCCGGTCAAAATGTTTATGGGCGTTCCCGGTTCCGGCAAATCGACCATCATCGCCAAAGTGGCCACTCAGGCGCGTTTTAATAAAATCCGCTGCTGCATTATCAGCACGGATAATGTCCGTGCCGGCGCCAACCACCAGCTTGAAGCCTTTGCCAAAATTCTTGAAACCGACTTTTTCTTTTGCAAAGGCGGCCGCAGCCTTTTTGACGCCGTGCGTTCCGCCCGCCAAAATTATCAACTGGTCTTAATCGACACGCCGGGAGTAAATCCCTTTATCGCTGCTGAAATCGAGCGTTTGCGCAGCTTGGCCGAAGTTGTTAAATGTGAAATGGTCATGACGGTTGATGCCGGCAAAAACTCTTTTGAAGCGGTGGAAATTGCCGAGATTTTTAATCAGTTCGGCATTAAATACCTGCTGCCCACCCGGCTTGATTTAACCCGCCGTATCGGTTCGTTGATTTCGATTGCCGGCTGCTGCCGCATCGGCTTTTGCGCGGCCAGTGTCAGTTCAGGCATTGCTCAGGGACTGGCATCGGTTAACCACAAGTCTTTGGCCAAACTTATTTTGTCTTGATTGAGAAAGAGGAAACCATGGAAAACAAACAGGATGAACTCAAAATTATGCCCCGGGGCGCCGCGCCGCGCAGTGTCCGCCGCGGCAAAAATATGATTGCGGTCGCGTCCGGCAAAGGCGGCGTGGGCAAAACCTGGTTTTCGATTACTCTGGCACATGCCTTGAGCGGTTACAAGCAGAAAACGCTGCTTTTTGACGGCGATTTGGGGCTGGCCAACGTTGACATTCAGCTTGGCTTAATGGTTAAGGACGACTTGGGCAGCGTGATTGCCGGCAGCAAAACCCTCAATCAGGTTATTCATCATTGCGACAAAACCCGTTTTGATATTATTGCCGGGCGTTCCGGCTCGGCCGGGCTGGCTTCCATGCCTATCGGACGATTGCAGATTTTGGGCGAGGACCTTTCCCTGCTGGCCTCGTCTTATAACAAAGTGATTCTGGATATGGGAGCCGGTGTGGAAAAACCGGTGCGCATTCTCTCCAGCATGGCCGAAAAGATTATCGTTCTCTGCACCGATGAGCCGACTTCCCTGACGGATGCTTACGCTTTTATCAAAATTATGGCTATGCAGTATCCGAAATCGGATTTGAATGTGGTCATCAACCAGGCCAATTCGATTCGCGAGGGGCAGCGCACTTATGACACTTTGTTAAAAGCCTGCACCAACTTCTTGAAAATTAATCCGCCGCTCTTAGGTATAATCCGCAGGGATACGCGGGTGCGTGATGCCATCCGCAATCAAACCCCGTTGATTAACCGCTTTCCCACTTCCGAAGCCGCTGAAGACGTGATAGCCATTGCCCGCAAACTGATAACCGAATGAGGCCAGCATGGAAACGATTGTCCCACCCGTAACAACGCCCGGTTTAACACCGGGAACCGATAACGGCGGTGTCGGCGGCAGTCTGGATGTTTCCGGCAGCGGCCTGGAGGGGCTGAAACCGGGAATCTCCGTCAATGTGTCGGTTCAGGGCGGCTTGGACGGACTGGTTGCATCGCTGAAACTGAATGTAAACAACCGATTGTTCCAAATTCCGGTCAAGCTGAATCTGACAGCCAATACTCAAACCTTACGGCTGCCGGAAAATCGTCCGTATCCCGCCGAAATTAAAATAACGGCATCCCGTCCGGAAAGTTTGTCTTTCAAATTTGTAACCATTGACGGCCAGCCGCCGGAGAAATTTGTTCAAACGCTTCGTTTGCCGCAGCAGATGCCGGCGGCGGAAAAAATGCCGTTGATTAATCATACCGGCAGCGAACTGAAGCCCGAAGTACAGTTGCATAATCTCAATTTTAAGAGCATTGCCGAGAATCTCTCGGCCCTCGCCGGTGATAAACTTTCGCCCGAAACGGTTGCAAAGCTGCAGGGAGGAGAAGTCTCCGCCGGCTTCCGCCGGGTATCGGCCGCGCCGCAGCTCCCGGCACCGGAAATCCGGGAGGTTCTGCAAAATTTGAAAACCGCGTTGCAGCAGGGGGATTTTAAAACCTTTGCTGCGGAAATAAGTAAACTTTCCGGCCGGCCGCTGCCCGCCGCAACCGTTGTCCGCCCCGAAATCGGTCTGACCAGTTTTAAAACCCCTTTGGGCGAATTTGTCAGCGCCACGCCGCTGCGGCTGGATAATCAGCTTCCGGTAGAACTTGTTATCAAAACGGTAACTCTGCCGCCGGCATTTCAGGACGGCAAAACGGAGACGGCCGATCCGTTGGCTGCCAGTGCGCGTCTGATTGAGGATTTGGCGGCAATGCCTTCCCTTCCCAAAACCCCGGGCAATGCCGTTTCGGTTCCGGTAACCAAGCTGCTTGACCTCCTCAAACCGTTAAATCTGCCCTCTGAGACCATGGCCGCCGTTGTTGCCAAGCTTCCCGCCGGCGATGCACGGATGCTGGCCAATCTGGTTAATTATGTCAAGGCTTCCGTTCATGGGGATATCAGGCAATGGTTGGGGCCGGAACTGGTTGAACAGCTTTCCCTTTCCGGTCCGGAAGGGCGGGAGGCTTTGCAGCAGCTGACAACGGTTTTCACCGCGTCTGCGCGTGAAACGCCGCTGTGGCGGATTGTCGAAATCCCGTTTTATACCGGAGAAAACCTGGAAAAAATCCGCTTGGCCGTCAAAAAAACGGAAGACGAAGAAGAAGACGCCGCTGAGCGTCCGAACCGCCGCAGCGGTACCCGTTTTGTGGTTGACACTAATTTTACGCGCCTCGGCCGCTTTCAGTTTGACGGCTACTCGCTCGCCCGCGAAAAGCGTTTTGATCTGATTATCCGTACCGAACGTTTTGTAGGCAATGATTTGTGCGCCAATATCATGCGGATTTTCAAAAATACGCTGCATGAAATCGATTATGTCGGAACGATTAAGGTCAATGTTAAGGAAAATTTTATCAAAATCGGCGAAGATATGCCTGAGGAGACTTTAGCGACGGGAATATTTATATGAGCACTTATTCAAATGATCCGCTGGGCTACTATGCAATTTTGGGTCTGCCGTACAACGCCGGCGACGAAGAGATAAAACGCAGCTACCGCGAGCAGGCCAAACGCTGGCATCCTGACCATAATACCGATCCGGCGGCGGTGGAAACTTTTCAGAAAATATCGGTCGCTTATGACGTTATCAGCGATGACGAACAACGCCTGATTTATGATTTGCTGGCCCAGATTTATCTGCCCGAAAAATTTCCCGATATGAAAGCGCTGAAAGTTTATACCAACCGCAAAGGTCAGGAAGATGTCAACCTTCGAGCACTCAAGCTGCGTCAGGTTATCGGCCGTCTGGTCTCTTTCAGTGACCGGGAGACCTCTGAAATCTGCAATTTTAACGAAGCCAAAAGCGTTGTGCTGCATAATTCCTTTTTGAACTGGACACTCGGTTGGTGGAATATTCCCGGTTTGGCGCACAATATTCACGCCATTGCCGCCAACTATAAAAATGTCGGAGCCAACCGCCGGGCGAATTTAACTCTGCTGGTTCACAATATGCTGGCTTACGCTCAGGAAAACAAACCTCTCCAGGCAAGCCAGTCAGGAAAACTGGCATTGGCTTATGCCGATTCCCTGCAGCAAAACCTGATTAACCGTTTTTTGCGCCGTCTGCCGCAGCAGCAGGTGCCGCCGCTGCCGGCCTGGAATTTCAGCCAGCTGAAAAATCTGCAATTGCTGATTCCCGGAATTTTGGTTCTAATTCTGCTGATGGGCGTTTCTACCCGGGTGATGAACTGGCGGGAATTTAACAAATATTTTGCCAAACATGACAATGTCACTTATTACCAGGAAGTCCGATTCAACAGCGGGCGCAGTGTCGATGACGTTGTTGTTTCCAAAGTCGTGGATATTCCGGTTGACACTGAAGACTTGAACCGCCTTTACCATACGATTGAAGCGGTGAACGTCATGTACGGCCCGGATGAAAATTTTGACCGGCTGACTGAAATCAAAGGACAAACAACCGTGCGCCTTACCGGCTATACGCCCAATCAGGTCTGGGCACGGATTATGGTGGACAACGGCGAAATGGGCTTCGTTAAAATGGACAAGCTCAAAAAGGGCATCGGCCGCAAAATTCCCGATGACAGCAAGATCTACACCGGCCTGCGGTAAATTGCAAATTTCAGTTTTTTAGATTTGGCGCCCGGCTATCCGAAACGTCTATGCTGGGTGGAAAAAAGAAAAAACACCGCTGATATAGTGTTGACTTATAACGCGTAATATGCTAAGTTAAGAACAGACAAGGTTCAGTTATAACGAGGTGTATTATGAGAAAGGCTGTTGCGATAGGATTATCGGGGCTTGTTATCTACAGCTATTCCGGAGTAGGTCATTCTTCCCTGAAACCGCTTGCATCGGCAGTTTCTCATCAATACACGCACCTCATAGACAATAATCAAAGCCTACCATTGAACCGGTTGTCTCAGTCCGTTCTGATTGCAGAGCGGACTACCTCTCTTTCCAAGTTTACTCAAATCGCCAGTGTGACTTTTATTACCGGCGGCAGCCGGCTGGATTTTGGCAATGTTGAATTTGAAGATGCATCCGTTCAGGCCTGTCAAAAACGCGGATATAACCTGACAGCCTGCGACGGGGGCTATTGGCAATATGATTTCTGCCCGTATAATAATGAATATTTCAGACAATGCTGTGCCGATAAGTATAAATATACGTCGGACAGTTGTTCGTATCCGAATGAGTTAAGTTCAGACGGCTGCGGCGGCAAATATCGCTGTATCTGCAACCGTACGCTTTATCCGGT
>ERZ1673751.788-NODE-788-length-28276-cov-14.013288_pt1 | contig 28276 bp, 19 predicted proteins | sample MGYA00580202_ERZ1673751 | MGnify/ENA primary metagenome ERZ1673751 (study PRJEB41218, sample SAMN15661780) | gut metagenome | host: Homo sapiens | place: Canada: London | collected 2015-08-20/2019-03-30 | study: EMG produced TPA metagenomics assembly of... | reverse complement strand
AGACCGTGTACATCGTCTACCGCCGCGGCATGGCCGAGCTGCCTGCCCGTAAGGAAGAGGTGGAGCACGCCGAGGAAGAGGGCATCATCTTCAAGACCCTGTGCAACCCCGTGGAGATCCACCCGGACGAGAACGGCTTCGTCAAGTCCATCACCTGCGTGGAGATGGAGCTGGGCGAGCCCGATGCTTCCGGCCGCCGCCGCCCCATCGAGAAGAAGGGCAGCGAGTTTGAGCTGGACGTGGACACCGTGATCATGAGTCTGGGCACCAGCCCCAACCCGCTGATCCGCTCCACCACCCCGGGCCTGGAGACCAACAAGCACGGCTGCATCGTCACCGAGGGCGACGAGGGCAAGACCAGCCGTGACGGCGTGTACGCCGGCGGCGATGCCGTGACCGGTGCCGCCACCGTCATCAAGGCCATGGGTGCCGGCAAGGCTGCCGCCAAGGCCATGGATGAGTACATCCGCAACAAGTAATTTCTGCCAAACGGCGCAAATCCCCTGTTTCCTTTGGGAAACAGGGGATTTTTCCTTTTTTAGGAAGCCTAGACAGATTATCTATATTTCATTTACAATTCGTCCCACTTTATGGTATACTATTTCCATCTTACGAAAGCACCAGGGGCTGCCGCAGCCCTTGCTCTGTTTGCAGGAGGTGTGCCCCATGCACTCGTTATTGATCCTGGTCCTGATCCTGGACGCTCTCATCGCCATTTCCTCGATACTGAACCTGGTAAATATGGTCCGGGTCAACCTGCTGGTGGAAGAAAAGCAGGCCCAGGCCCTTACGGTGCAGCTGGTGCGCGTGTGCAAGACAAGCGCTGGCAAGGGTGGGCTGCTGTCCTCCTGGTTTGGCGTGTACGCCTGCCCCGGGGAGATCGGCACTGGTGAGTTTACCTCCACCAACCCCTACAGCAGCCCAGAGGCCGTACCCAAAGCCACCACGGTGGTGCCCATGAAGGCCTCCGGGGTGCTGGAGCACTGCGATATCGGAGCTCACCTGGGCCGTCGTCTGGTGCCGCTGTGGCTTACGGCAGGAGGCTTTTCTCTGCTGCTGGCAGCGTTTATCCGCCTGTAAGGCATTTTCTCTGGACTTTTCGGCGTAGTGCCGACGGCCTGCCTGCTGACCCACAGGCGGACCGCCAGCACAGCGCCGGGAAAATATAAGTATAAAGGAAGGCAATTATGGAACTACTGAAACTACTTGGCATTGTCATCGTCATCGCTGGCTTTGCACTGAAGCTGGACTCCATTCTGGTCATTCTGGTGGCAGCCGTTGTGACTGCACTGGTTGGCGGTCTGGGCCCGGTCACTCTGCTGGAAACGCTGGGCAGCACCTTTGTGGCAAACCGCAGCATGGCCATCTTCATCATCGTGATGCTGGTCACTGGCACGCTGGAGCGCAACGGCCTGCGTGAAGCAGCCGCTGCCCTGATCGGCAAGTTCAAGGGTGCCACCTCCGGCCTGGTCATCGGCATCTACGGCGTGATGCGCTCGATCTTTGCAGCCTTCAACGTGGGCTTTGGCGGCGTGGCCGGTTTCGTGCGCCCCGTCATCATGCCCATGGCCGAAGGTGCCATTGTAGCACAGGGCTATGAGCCCAATGAGGAGCATGTCGAGGAGCTGAAGGGCATGGCTTCCGGCATGGAGAACATCACCTGGTTCTTCGGTCAGGTCCTGTTCGTGGGCGGCTCCGGCGGCCTGCTGGTGCAGAGCACTTTGGCCGGCCTGGGCATCGAGGTGGAGCTGGCCCAGCTGGCTGCCATCGAGATCCCCGTGTGCATCATTGCCACTGTGGTCGCCATCGTATTCTATGTGATCAAGGATCGCAAGATGATCCAGAAGTACTATAAGTAAGGGAGGACAGAAGAATGAGCTTTTTTATGAGTGCTGATTACAGCCTGTCCACCAAGGTGATGGAGATCATCTACTTTATCATCGGCCTGCTGTGCATCTACTGCGGCGTGAAGAACCTGAAGGATAAGGAGAACCCGGAACCCGTGGGCACCTTTATCTTCTGGGCCGTGCTGGGCGTCGTGCTTGCCCTGGGCCGCTGGCTGCCCTCTCTGGTGAGCGGCATCCTGGTGGTGGTGATGTGCATCCCCGCCATCCTCAAGAAGGTCAAGAAGGGCGCTGTCTCTGCTGCCACCAAGGCCGAGACCGAGGCCACCTATGAGAAGATCGGCATGAAGATCTTTGTCCCCACCCTGAGCATCGGCATGCTGGCCGTCATCTGCGCCATCACCGGCATGGGCATCGGCCTGTCCGCCCTGAACGGCGTGGCTCTGGGCGTTCTCGTGGCCATCATCCTGCTGATGATCATGAACCGCGACAACAAGCCCTCCACCTTCCTGAACGATTCCGAGCGCATGCTGTCCACCGTGGGCCCCCTGTCCATGCTGCCCATGCTGTTGGCCTGCCTTGGCTCCGTCTTCACCGCTGCCGGTGTCGGCGATGTGATCTCTGACCTGGTCAGCCACATCATCCCCGAGGGCAATGTGAACGCCGGTATCGTGGTGTACGCCATCGGCATGATGCTGTTCACCATGATCATGGGCAACGCCTACGCCGCCATCACCGTGATGACCGTGGGCATCGGCTACCCGTTCGTGCTGGCCCACGGCGCAAACCCGGTGGTCATCGGCATGCTGGCTTTGACCTGCGGCTTCTGCGGCACCCTGTGCACCCCCATGGCTGCAAACTTCAACACCGTGCCCGTGGCACTGCTGGATATGAAGAAGCCCATGGGCGTCATCAAGAATCAGGTTCCTGTCGCCATCATCATGATGGTGGTCCAGATCGTGATGATGATCCTCCTGAAGTGATTTTTTTGTTAGATCGAGTGATTCAATGGAACAAGCAATACAGCACGGAGCCGATGTCATTATACGGGACTGGGTCCGGCTCCGTGCAGGCGAACGCATCCTGATCGTATCCAGCCAGAAGTATGCTGTCGAGGTGGCAGCCATGCAGCAAGCCGCACAGGCGGTGGGCAGCGTGGCGGATGTGTTGATGCTGGACGACCTGCACGAGCAGGTGGGCCAGTATTTCGACGACCGCGAGGACGCCTTTGACCCCTACAACGCCGTGATCGGTGCTGCCGAGTATTCCCTCATCACCACACGGGCCGTCAAGCGGGTCATCGCCCGCCGCAACCGGTTTTTGTCGCTGCCGCTGAGCACCAGCAACGGGCAGTCACTGCTGAGCTACGACTTCCTGAACATGAGCCTGCCCAAAAGCAGGATCATGGCCAGCATCATCATGGCCTGCTACCAGAACGCCAGCCACATCCATGTGACCACGGAGCTTGGCACGAACCTGGATTTCAACATCGAAGGGCGTGTGCCCGGCTTCTTCAACGGCTGCTGCCACGACGGCAAGGGCCTTTCCTCTGCCAGCGTGGAAGTGTATGTGGCACCGGTGGAGAGCGACACCAACGGCACCCTGATCCTGGACGGCTCCATGGGCTATATCGGCATCGTGGACAGCCCCGTGCGGGTGGAGCTGCGCGGCGGCCGCATCGTGGAGATCGAGGACAATGCCAGCGGCAGGCGGCTCAAGCAGTTTCTGGCCCGCTTCCACGACCCGGAGAACATGGTGGTGGCGGCGGAGTTCGGCATCGGGCTCAACACCCACTCCCGCTGTGCAGGCAACTGCTACATCGAGGACGAATCCACCTATGGCACCTTCCACATCGGGTTCGGGCGCAACATCGCGCTGGGCGGTGTGCAGGATGCTTCCGGCCATTACGATCTGGTCACCCACGCTCCCTGCATCTATGTGGACAACCGCATGATCATGGATCACGGACAGCTCACCGTTCTGGAGCCGTCCATTTATATCTGAGAATCGAGGCTTTTTACTATGAAGATTCTGCTCACTGGTTTCGACCCCTTTGGCGGCGAAACCGTCAACCCCGCTTTTGAGGCGGTAAAGCTGCTACCCGACACCATCGCCGGTGCCGAGATCGTCAAGCAGGAAGTGCCCACCGAGTTCATCCGTGCCGGTGAGGTGCTGGAAGCTGCCATTCAGGCAAACCAGCCCGATGTGGTCATCTGCATCGGTCAGGCCGGCGGCCGCTCCGCCATCACCCCGGAAAAGGTGGCCATCAACCTGATGGACGGCCGCATCGCCGACAACGCCGGTTATCAGCCCATCGACGTGACCATCCAGGAGGACGGCGAGACCGCCTACTTCACTTCTCTGCCCGTGAAGGCCATGGTGCAGAACATCAAGGACGCAGGCATCCCCTCCGCCCTGTCCTACACTGCAGGCTCCTATGTGTGCAACTACCTGATGTACACCCTGCTGTACCTCATCGACAGGAAGTACCCCAACATCCGGGGCGGCTTCATCCATGTGCCTTACGCCATGGAGCAGGTGGTCAACAAGCCCCTGGGCACCCCCAGCATGGACCTGCACCAGATCGCCCGCGGCCTGGAGAAGGCCGTGGAGGCCGTTGTGAAGAACGACGCCGACCTGGCTGTGGACATGGGCACCACCCACTGAGCATCCCCGCAGAGCCCTTCAAGGCACCCGCTGTGCATCCGCATGGCGGGTGCCTTTTTTTGTGGACGCTGGCGCGACAGTTCCCTGTACGCTTGCGGGAAACCGGAACAGGACGATTTAAAATGGCTCCGCGTGCGCTGCGCCATAATTAGAGGAAATATTATTTTTTATTGCAACTCCGGAAAATCTGCGGATTTTCCGGAGTTGCCTTTTCACCAGAGGGGTCATGGCGGGGAGTGGCATCTGATACCGGAATGACATCGCACCGGGAGGGACGTTACGGGATTCCTTTCCGCAAAACGCGAGTTCTCCTTCTGCGCTTTGGCCGCAGGCCAACAGAAGCCGATGCCACTTCCCGGAACGCCCTCTCCCGTGAAAAAGCAAATCCGGCGGGGCCGCAGCCCTGCCGGATTTGCAAAATCTAAAATAATTTTTCTGCTATTTATGCCCAGAGCAAAGCGGAGGGCATTCTAAATCGTTTGCCTTCCAGAGAACAGGCCACTTTCCTTAACGCCCATCCGTGAAAAAACAATCCCGGAAAATCCGCAGATTTTCCGGGATTGCATATCTTTAAAAATAATTTTCCGCTGATATTGCCAGAGCAAAGCGGAGGCAATTCCAAATCGTCCTGCTTACTCCGTGATCCGCCCTGCCGCGCTGGTCTCCAAGACCGGGTAACCGGTGCGGGTGCAGCGCACGGCGCAGCGGGCGCGGCCGCCGGTGGTGCAGGTGAACAGGGTCAGGTCCCAGGCGTCCTCGTCGCTGGCCGTGATCATCTTGTCGATGTCGGTGGGCTGGATGGTCTCCACGTTGGACACCTCATAGCTCCAGCGCTGGCCGTCCATGTCGGTAAAGTACACCTCGCTGCCCAGGGCCAGCCACTTGATGGGGCTGAAGTGCTTGGCGTAGTTGTGGGCGCAGACCACCATGTTGTCGGCGTAGGTGGAGCCGGAGTAGCGGCCCGGGGCCACCTTAAGGCCGGCGTAGCTCCACTCGCTCATCACGGGCAGTTCCAGCCCGATGGACGGGACGGACAGGTAGCCGATGTAGCCCCAGCCGTCGATGTCGGTGACGGTCATCTCCTGCTCCGGGTCCAACTCCGGCTGGACCACCGGCTCTTCGTCCTTCGTCTTGTCCTCAATGGTCTCGGTCAGGGTCTCTTCCAGTTTGCCCAGGGCGTCCTGCGAAGCCTGGTCGGCGCGGTTGGCGTCCCACTGGTTATAGCCCAGCAGGGCCAGCGCGCCCAGAATGAGCAGGATGCCCACGATCATGCAGGCGCGGCCGATCTTCTGCTTTGTGTTCATGCCAGCGTCTCCTTCCGGTCCAGCACCCAGCCGACGGCAAACAGCAGCACGCCGCTGCAGGCCATGAACGGGATGGGCCAGTTCAGCTGGCCGCTCTGGGGCAGTGCATTGCCGTCCGGGCGGCCCGGCGCCACCGGGCTGTCCGGGTTGCCGGGGGCCACGGGGTTGTCCGGGTTGCCGGGGTTCACCGGGTTATCCGGCGTACCGGGCGACACCGGGCGGTTAGGGTCGTTGGGGTCCACCGGCATGTCCGGGTTGTCCGGCTCATCCGGGGTGCCGGGCTGGGTGGGCTTGTCCGGTTCCGAGGGCTTCTCCGGCTCGGACGGTTTGTCCGGTTCCGAGGGCTTTTCCGGTTCGGGCGGGGTCACCTCCTGCGTGGGCGCGCCCACCTTGGGGGTAGCGTCCACGGTGTAGAGCCAGCCGCTTTCGTCCGCCATGGGCAGCGACACCAGGAAGGAATTGATGGCCTCGTAGCCCTTGGAGTTCTCGGTCTGCACCACGAGGTACAGGCCCAGCGGCAGCGCGTCAAAGGAGACGATGCCCTGCTCGCTGATCTTATGGGTGGTGCCGGCGGCGCGGGCGGGCAGCTTGGCTTCCAGCCTGGAAGCCAGCGTGCTGTCCGTCAGGTCGCCCAGCGCGATGCCGCAGCCCGTAAAGTCGGCGGTGTACACAAAGTGCAGGTCGCCGTTGGTGCGGGCCACGTCCGCCACCTTGTACACGGTGAGTGCGCCGCCCCGCAGGGGGACGTCGTTCTGGTGGTCGTACAGGGTCACGTCCATGCTGCCGGTGCGGCTCAGGTCGATGTTGGCGCTGGCCGCGGGGGCTGCCAGCGCGGGCAGTGCACAGCACACGGCCATGCACAGCGCCAGCAGAAGAGCGGCAAACCGGTTGTTTTTGTTTTGTTTCATGGCTGCTCACTCCTCCTCGTTTTGTTTCCGTTTGCGGACCAGCAGCAGGGCTGCTGCAGCGGCCAGTGCGCCGCCCAGCACCCCGAAGGGTGCCGTGCCCATGCCGCCGGTGGACGGCAGCTCGTAGCCGGTGTAGACGTAGTTCTGCACCGTGATATTGCCGGTCTGGACTCCATTGTTGTCAATATACACGTTCCAGTTGCCGGTGGTCTCTTCCTCCACCAGGTAGTGGTACGCATTGCCGTTCTCGTCCTTCAGGGGCAGCTTGTCCCCCGACTCGGACCAGGTCCACGCCGGTGCGGTCAGGTCGGCTTCGGCAAACAACGTTCTGTCCTTGTCATTGTCGGTGTACTGCCAGACCTTGATGTGGATGCTGTCCACCGCCGGTTCCACCGGCTTTTTGGTATCCTGGTCCAGCCAGAGCTTGCTGACGGTCAGGTTGCTGTACACGTTGCTGTACTCAGCAGTGGTGGTGCCGGCATCGCTGCCCACCTGCACATTGCGGTTCAGTTCCACCGTCTCGGTGCCCACGGTCAGGGTGGTGCCGGGTGCGCCCGTAGCCGCCGCAAAGGCTGCCTGCTCGTTCTCCGCGCTGGCGTTCTTGCGGAACAGCAGGTAGTGCGGGGTGGCATCCAGCTGATAGTCCGTGGGTGCTTTGGTCTCCACGAGCTTATACAGCACGTCCGGTTTCAGGCAGCTTGCAGTCTCACTATCCAGCACAGCCAGACTGGCCTGACCGTTTTCGTCCGTGGTCAGGGTGCCCGTGCCGTTGCCTGTCCACTTCGTCCACTCTTCAGTCTCTTTGTTGTACTGGTAAATGGTGAACTCCGCGCCCTTCAGCGACACGCCGGAGTAGCTGTCCTTCTTGCGCAGCACGAACTGTGCGGTGGTGGCCGTTGCATCCGCCTTGACCTGGTAGGTGATGCCGCTGTCGCTGGATTTGCTGCCGTTGCTCAGGGTCACGGTGTTGCTCACCTGGTAGCTGGCGGCAGCACTGCCATCCTTCACATTGCAGTCATACACAAGGATCAGGGCCGCCATATTGGGGATCTCCATATGAAGCCAGCCGTTCTTGTCCGCTTCCAGGATGCGGTACATGTTGCGCGGCACCTCTTTGCCGGTGGTCACGCCGACTGTTTCGTCGTAATTGTAAAAATACAACTTGACCGAGTTGACATCGCCGGTGGCGATGGCACCATTGGTGGTGCTGATGTTATCCCACAGCTCGATCTTCTCCGCTCTGGTCTGCCCGGCCGACAGATCCTCGCCGGCCGGGTTGATGACCACCTGATAGTGCAGCTTCCGATCGTTGCCGGGGTCCTGCCAGCCGGTCTTTTTCACCTGCTCCACATCGCGGGTGACGGTGGTGGTGGTGGTCTCGGTCAGCTCGCCCCAGGTGGCGGTGTTGGTGTAGGTCAGCTTGCCCACCGAGGGGTTCTTCCAGCTGGGATCGTCGCTCACGCTCACTTTGTACTGGATGCGGATGCGGTGTTCCTCCTGCCCCGACTTGTTGTAGTTGCTGATTTTAATGGTGAGCCGCCGGGTAGTTTCGTCATACTCTGCCGTCGCCCAGTCTACTTTTTTATCCTTGATCTTTACAAAGTCGCCCTCATCCAGCGCGATCTTGACATTATCCACCTTGAAGCCGACGTTTTCCGGCAGGGTGTCGGTAACCGTGATCTCGTCCCTATCATCGGCGGAGGTCTGCAGCACCAGCTGATAGTGGAGGTCGTTGCCGCTGAGGTCGCTCAGCTCGAAGCTGTTGCTGCCGGTCAGATAACCGGTCTCGTTGCCGCCGCTCTTTGCGGCCACACCCTTTTCAAACTTCTTGTAGCTGCGGTAGGTGTCCTCTGCCGAAGCCTTGCCGTTCACGCCGTCGATATGGATGGTGTTCTTATAGGTCCACACCTCACCGGTGGGCACGTCGTCGCGCTCCTCGTGGGTGGGGATGCCGGTCACCGAGATGCTGCGCACGGGGTTCTGGTCGTCCCCGGCTTTCACATGGATGCTGAAGCTGCGCACACGGGTGGACGAGTCACCTGCGTTTACCTGTGTTGTGCCGTCTCTGTCGGCGTAGTAGGTCATCTCGATGGTGTTGCCAGCCTGCGCATAGGTCAGCCTCGTGTTGTCGTGCATGGTCAGGGTCAGATTGGCCTTGATGGCGTCATCCAGCTCTTTTGCAATGGCATAGTGGGTGTCCTCTTTTGTCTCGCCTTGGTCGTTCTCAGCGTCGTCCAGCACATCCCACAGGGTAAACTCCGCTTCACCGGCCTTGTTGGTGGCCGAGAGGTTCCAGGTGGGCGTCTCGCCCCTGGTGGCAATGGATTTGCTCAGGCTCCAATCGCCCTGCTTCAGGGGGACCGTATCGCTGGCCGTGAAGGTTTTGCCGTCCTTGGAGGCAGTGGCGGTATTGGTCACGTCGCCGCCGCCGATGGGGGTGGTGGTGCGGAAGGTGATCTCCAGCTTGCTCCGGCCATTCATATCAGCGGACGTGATGGTGTAGCCTTTGCCGTTGTTCAGGAATTCCTCCGCGTCGATCAGCGTCCCGCCGACGTTTACTTTGCCCACGATCTGTACGCCCTCCGGCAGATCATCCTTGACCACATAGCCCACAAGGAAGTTGCCGGTGATGACCGGATTGGGCACACTGACCGTGATCTTCCACTCGATCTGGCCATCCTCCGGCTTGTACTCGCCCTTCTTGGTGATGCGCGCCTGCTCCATGGTCAGCGTCTGAAAGTAGCCGGCATCCTTCAGATCGTCTACATAGGCCACCGCACGGTTGATGATGATGCCGGTGCCGTCTTCCGAGTTGTTGAAAGATCTGCTGTCGAACAGCACCGAGTAGCACCAGAGATACTTTTCGCCTGCATTCAGGGCCGGGAGGTTTTCAATTTTAACGGTCTTGGTGTCCGTTCCTTCCGTCAGAGTGTACGTCGGGAAGGTCGTCTGCTTTGTCAGCGTCCCCTGGGCATCCACCTTGTAAAGAACAAAGCTGTCTGTAATATAAGTGCCCAGCAGCTTATACATCTTGCTATTTCCTTTGTTCAGGGTATCGGTGATGGTCACAGGATTTTTGGTGCCATTCGTGGTCTCAACGCCGACCACATAGTTCACCTTGAAGGTGCCGTCGGGCAGATTCTCCACCAGTGGCTTTTTGATGCCCGGATAGCTGCTGTAGCGGTCATCTGCCGCGCCGAGCTTGTAGAGGACCACATCCGCTTTTTTCGGTTCGATGGTCAGGGTGCAGTCGTCCTTGAATTTGATCTCCTTCTCGTCCTCAAAGTTGTCGGCGCTCGCCGTAACGGCGGCCTTGAAGGTACCGGTGAATGTCAGGCCGCCCTTCTCGTCGGTGCCGATGAACTTTTCGTCCGTAAAGGTCAGGGTCACAGTGCCGTCGGTGTCAACGGTGAAGCTGCCCACGACCTTTGCATTGCCGGCCTCGTCCTTGTCGGACTCATCCACGATGTTGCCCGTCGTCACATCCGGCATAGGCAGGCCTTTGGGCAGCTGGTAGGTCAGGGTATTGTTGGTGGGCGTCAGCACACCGGCATTCACGGTATACTTCAGGTTCACGCGGACGTGGGTGCCGCTGTCCACGGTCACGCTGCCCGCGCCGATAGACGTCCATGTTTTCCCGTCGGTCGTCTTTTCATAATTGACATCCGTGATCCAGGTCTTCAGATCATGGTCGTCCCCGGCAGCCAGCAGGGCGATGCCGTAGGGGTCGGCGTCACCCACCCAGTCCACGGTAGCCCCAAAGCCATCCTCATCTTCCAGCAGTGCATAGCTGCCGTCCAGCTCCTCCTGGGAGCCTGCCGGGTCCTCCGGGGCCGCAGCGGTGGTCTCGGCGGCATAGGCACCGGTCACCGAGATGACACTGGTCACGTCGGACATGGCAGCGGGCACCTCGGCCACCTTGCCGTCCACGTTGCCGGAGATCACGGTCAGGGTCCCGGCGTCGGGGTCCACGGCAGACACGACGCCCACCGTCTCGGTGGTCACGGTGCGGGTGTCCACCTGCGGCTCGGAAGCCGTGAGCTGGGCGGCGGTGTCGGGGTCCTCGTCCAGGTCCAGCAGGGCAATGCCATAGGAGCTCTCGTCCACGGCCACCTGCTCGGTGGTGAGGGTGTTGTAGATGACGATATCGCCGGGCCTTGCGGTGGAGCCGTCGGCGTCGGTGAGCCACTGGGAGCCGCGCAGGTCACTGTGCAGGGCCATCACGCCCGCACGCTGGGGCACCACCGTCTGGGGCACACCCGCAAAATGCAGGCAGTAGGACAGGAACATCACGTCCCAGGCGCCGTAGGGGTTGCCGTACCAGGCACCATAGCGGGAGTAGCCGCGCAGCACCTGCTGGTCCTCCACATCCAGCTTGAAGTTCTTGTCGCTCTGCTGGTAGTCCAGCTGGGACTTTGCCACGGTGAGCAGGTCCTCGGCCCAGTTGCCGTTCAGGGCCACGTTGGCCGCGGCCTGCCATTCCTCGGCAGTCTCCACGTCGGCCTGGGTATCGGCCAGGCACTCCACGGTGTGGTGATGCTCCGGGATGGTGCACACCAGCTCCTCGGTGTAGCAGGCGTCGGTGTGATGATGCAGCACCGGCTCGTCCGGGGTGGTCTCGGCCGGCTCAGTGGGCAGGTCCACCACGGGGCGGCTGGCAGGCATTTCCTGATAGGCGGGGTTGGGCTCCTCCACCAGTTCGCCCTCGTCCAGGCCGCACACCAGCTCATACTCGGTGGTGTAGCAGCTGTCGTCGTGGATATGCTCGAACTCGCCGCAGATGAGCGCACCGTACTCGTCAAAGCAGTCGTCGGTGTGCTCGTGCTCTTCCTGATAGCAGGTCAGCACCCGGTGCTCCTCGTAGCAGGCATCGGTGTGCTCATGGGGCACCCAGATGGTCTCCGGCTCGGTCTGCACCGGTTCTTCCGGCTCTTCCGGCTCGGCCGCGCTGTAGGCGGACACCGGATCGGCGCTGCTGTCCGAAGAGGTGACGGGCGTTTCCGGTTCGCCCTCCTCGTAACCGCAGGTGAGCACTTTTTCGTAGCAGGCCGCCGTGTGCTGGTGCTCCTCGTAGCCGCAGTGGTAGTCGGCAGTCATGGAGATGCCCACCCCATGGAGCTGCCAGTTGACGAACAGGGTGGTGAGCAGGGCCAGCACCAGCATCAGGGCCACATAGCGCCGGGCCTGTACATGCTGCCTGCGGAACCGCTCGATCAACCCGTTGATGATATCCTTCATAGTAAACACGTCCTCTTGGTTCGCTCTGTGCCCTGGCAGCCGCACACCGCTGCAGGCCCACAGAAGGGTCCGTTTATCATTTGTGCAACAAAAGCGTCACAAAATTTGTTCGATACATTGTCATTATACCATTTTAAGGCGTTCATTTCAACTCAGGGGGGCGTGCCTTTCCGGCAAAAGAATGCACACGATGCGCACCATGCAAGGGGTCAGGGGCAGCCACAGCACCGTGCAGCCCAGATTGAACAGGGTGTGGGCGTTGGCGATCTGCCGGGCCAGCACGGCGCTCTCCGGCCCGTGGGGCGAGACCAGCCGCACCAGCGCGGTGAACTGGGGCAGCAGCAGCCAACACACCGCCGCCCCGGACAGGTTGAACAGGGCGTGGGCCGCCGCCAGACGCTTGGCGTCCCGGCTCTGCCCCACCGATGCCAGCACCGCCGTGACGGTGGTGCCGATGTTGTCCCCCAACAGCACCGGGATGGCTCCCGCAAGGCCCAGCAGGCACCCGCCGTCCGGCCCGGGGCGGGCGGCTACCTGCTGCAGCACCGCAATGGTGGCGGAGCTGCTCTGCACGGCAAGGGTCATGCCCAGCCCTGCCAGCAGGCCCAGGCCGGGGCGGTGCCGCACCTGGGCCATCCACTGCCGGAACACCGGCCCTGCTGCCAATGGCTCCATGGCCTCGGCCATGACCGCGATGCCCTCAAACAGCAGGCCGAACGCAAACAGCGCCTGCCCGGCTGCGTGCAGACGCCCGCGCCCCGCGAACCAGAGCAGCAGCCCCGCCACCAGCAGCAGATACCGGGCATCCTCCAGCCGGAAGGCCAGCAATTGCGCGGTGACCGTGGTGCCGATGTTGGCTCCGAACACCACCGGCACGGCCCGCTGCAGGGTCAGCAGCCCGGCCCCCACAAGGCCCAGCACCAGCACCGTGACCGCCGAGCTGCTCTGCACCACCGCCGTGACCGCCGCCCCCGTGAGCACCCCGGCCAGCGGGTGGGCCGTGAGCCGGGCAAGGGCCTGCCGCAGGGTGTCCCCCGCCGCCTGCTGCAAAGCGTCCGTGAGGGTGTCCATACTGTATAAGAAAAGTGCCGCCCCGCCGAACAATTGCAGGATCATCCACAAACGCTGTTCCATGCCCGATGCCCCCTTTGCTTTATGTGTATGCGGGACACAAACGTTTGTGAACTTTTGTGAAACAATCCCTGCAGGGGGTTGCAATCCGGCCTGCAAAAGCCTATTATTGTCAAGCGTTAACAGTTAACAGCTGTTAAGCAATTTTTGAGAGGAGGGATCGCGTGTCTGAGGAATCCACGTTGAGTTTCCGTGGGCTTTGCCGCTACATCCACCGGCTGAGCAAAGCATCCAAGGCCGGCATGAAGGCCGCTCTGGCCGACTGCCCCAAGTGCCACTTCCCCATGCTGGAAGGGCTGCTGGGCTGCATTCGGCTCCATGGACAGGACGGTGCCGTTTATATCTCCGATCTTGTTCAGGAGCTTCATCAACCGCTTCCTGCCATTTCCCGCACGGTGCGGCAGATGGAGCAGGACGGCCTTGTGGAACGCTTTGCCGACCCTGCCGACCGCCGCAAGACGCTGGTGCGTTTCACGCCCAAGGGATACGAGGCCTGCCGACAGTGCGAGGCTGCTCTTGGGGACTACGTTTCCAGTGTCATGGCCCGGCTGGAGCCGGAACAGCTGGCCCAGATGGAAGCGCTGCGCGGCGCGCTGATGGAAGCCATTCTTGCGGAAAATGCTGCGCGTACCACCAAACCGAAGGGAGAACCAAACCATGACAAAGATCTTTAAGCAGCTGGCCCGTCACTGGGCCGTCTGCCTCGTGGTGTTCGCACTGCTGTTCGTGCAGGCGTACTGCGATCTGTCGCTGCCGGACTACACCAGCAAGATCGTGGACACCGGCATCCAGCAGGGCGGCATCGAAAGCCCCCTGCCCGACACAGTGCGGCAGAGCACGCTGGATGCCCTCTCGCTGCTGATGCGCGAGGAGGACGCCGCTGCCTTCCAGAACGCCTACACCGCCGACGGCGATGTGCTGCGCCTGCGCACCGACCTGACCGCCGACGAGCGCACTGCACTGGAAGATGCTGTGACCACGCCGGACATCGTACTGTATCTGGCAGCCGCCCAGGTAGCCAACACCCCCGCCGGGCAGACCGGCATGGGCATGACCGGCCTTGCGGACCTGCAGGCCTCCGGTGCCGACCGCAATCCCGACACGGAAACCGAGACTGTGGCCCCCACGGCGGAGGACCTGGACACCGTGTGCGGCCAGTTTGCCGCCATGAGCCAGATGCCCGGCTTCCGCCGCGACGCCGTGCAGCAGCAGCTGACCGGTGCCATCGGCCAGCTGGACGACACCGTGGTGGAGAACCTGAAGAGCCAGGCTCTGCTGCTGGTGGGGCTGGAATACGAGGCCCAGGGCATTGCCCACGATATGCAGATGCACTATTTATATAAGGTAGGCGGCCAGATGCTGGCCCTGACCCTGCTGATGGTGGCCGTGTCCATCGCGGTGGGCTTCCTGGCCTCCCGGGTGTCCGCCGCCATCGGCCGCGACCTGCGCCGCGAGACCTTCTCTGCCGTCATCCACTTCTCCCATGCGGAGATCGAGAACTTCTCCACCGCGTCCCTCATCACCCGCACCACCAACGACATCCAGCAGGTGCAGTTTGTCTGCGTCATGCTGCTGCGCATGGTGGCCTATGCGCCCATTCTGGGCATCGGCGGTGTGCTGCACGTCATCGGCAGCCGCTCGGGCCTTTCCTGGATCGTGGTGCTGGACGTGGCTTTGCTGCTGCTGCTCATCCTCTTCCTGATGAACATGGCCATGCCCAAGTTCAAGATCATGCAGACGCTGGTGGACCGGCTGAACCTCGTCAGCCGCGAGGTCCTCACCGGCATCATGCCGGTGCGTGCCTTCAGCCGCGAACAGTTTGAGGAACAGCGCTTCGACAAGGCCAACAAGGACCTGATGGGCACCCAGCTGTTCACCAACCGCGCCATGGTGGCCATGATGCCCTTTATGACCCTGATCATGAACGGCACCAGCCTGCTCATCGTCTGGTTCGGCGGCAAGGCCATGGACAACGGCACCATGCAGGTGGGCGAGATGATCGCCTTCATCACCTACACCATGCAGATCGTCATGTCCTTCCTGATGCTGGCCATGGTGGCCGTCATGCTGCCCCGTGCCGGTGTGGCCGCAGACCGCATCGACGAGGTCATCCGCACCAAGGCCACCATCCACGACCCGGACGAAGCCGACGCCAAGGCCGCAAAGGAGCACAAGAACTGGCAGGGCGTGGTGGAGTTCCACGACGTGAGCTTCCGCTTCCCCGGTGCCGACAGCGACGCACTGGAGCACATCAGCTTTACCGCCAAGCCCGGCGAGACCACTGCCATCATCGGCTCCACCGGCTGCGGCAAGAGCACCCTGCTCAACCTGATCCCCCGCTTCTACGACGTGACCGGCGGCAGCGTGACCGTGGACGGCATCGACGTGCGCCAGATGCCCCAGGCACAGCTCCACGACCTGCTGGGCTATGTGCCCCAGAAGGGCGTGCTGTTCAGCGGCACCATCGACAGCAACCTGAAGTTCGGCGGGGACCACATCACCGACGCCGCCGTGAAAAAGGCCGCTGCCATCGCACAGGCCACCGAGTTCATCGACGCAAAGCCGGAGGGCTACGCAAGCCCCATCGCCCAGGGCGGTTCCAACGTGTCCGGCGGCCAGAAACAGCGCCTGTCCATTGCCCGTGCCATTGCCAAGGACCCCAAAATTTATCTGTTCGACGACAGTTTCTCGGCCCTGGACTACAAGACCGACGTGGCCCTGCGCCGCGCTCTGAAGGCCCAGACCGACAATGCCACCGTCATCATCGTGGCACAGCGCATCTCCACCGTGCTGCACGCAAACCAGATCCTGGTGCTGGACGAGGGCCGTCTGGTGGGCAAGGGCACCCATGCCCAGCTCATGGCCAGCTGCCCGGAGTATCAGGAGATCGCCCGCAGCCAGCTGAGCCAGAAGGAACTGGACCTTGAACCACTGAATACGGAAAAGGAGGGTGTGTGATATGCCAAGACCCGGACGCATGACCACCGAGCGTGCCAAGGACTTCAAGGGCACGCTGCGGCAGCTCCTCCAGACCATGAGCCACTACAAACTGCCGCTCATCACGGCCATTGTCTTTGCCATTCTGTCCACCATTTTTAATATTGCCGGCCCCAAGGTGCTGGCCAAAGCCACCACGGCCCTTGCCACCGGCTGGATCGCCAAGCTGCGCGGCACCGGCAGCATCGACTTTGTGTATATCGGCCGGGTGCTGCTGTTTTTGCTGGGCATGTACCTGCTGAGCAGCGCCTTCAGCTTTATCCAGGGCTGGCTGATGACCGGCCTTTCCCAGAAAGTCTGCTACGACTTCCGCCGCCAGATCAGCCAGAAGATCAACCGCCTGCCCCTGGCCTACTTTGAAAAGCGCACCGTGGGCGAGGTGCTGTCCCGCATTACCAACGACGTGGACACCCTGGGCCAGAGCCTGAACCAGAGCATCACCCAGCTCATCACCAGCGTGACCACCATGATCGGCGTGCTGATCATGATGCTGTCCATCAGCCCCCGCATGACCCTCATCGCCCTGCTGATCCTGCCGGTGTCGCTGGCACTGGTGCTGCTGGTGGTCAGGTTCAGCCAGAAGTACTTCAAGGCTCAGCAGGCCACCCTGGGCGTGGTGAACGGCCAGGTGGAAGAGATCTACTCCGGCCACAACGTGGTCAAGGCCTTCAACCGCGAGGCCGTGGTGCTGAACGACTTCAACGCCGCCAACGACAAGCTGTACGAATCCGCCTGGAAAAGCCAGTTCCTCTCGGGCCTGATGATGCCCATCATGAACTTTGTGGGCAACCTGGGCTATGTGGCGGTGGCCATCGTGGGCAGCATCTTTGCCGCCAACGGCACCATCACCATCGGCGACATCCAGGCCTTCATCCAGTACGTCAAGAACTTCACCCAGCCCATCCAGCAGCTGTCGCAGGTATCCAACATGCTGCAGAGCATGGCCGCTGCCGCCGAGCGGGTGTTCGAGTTCCTGAACGAGCCGGAAGAGGACCAGACCGCCGACCCGGCCCGCCGGGCAGACCCCGCCTGCATCGACGGTCAGGTGACCTTCGACCACGTCAAATTCGGCTACACCCCGGACAAGACCATCATCCACGACTTCAGCTGTACGGTGAAGCCCGGCCAGAAGGTGGCCATCGTCGGCCCCACCGGTGCAGGCAAGACCACCATGGTCAAGCTGCTCATGCGCTTCTACGATGTGGACGCCGGTTCCATCACCCTGAACGGCCACGACGTGCGCGACTTTGACCGCAGCGCCCTGCGCGAGGGCTTCGGCATGGTGCTGCAGGACACCTGGCTGTTCAAGGGCACCATCCTGGAGAACATCCGCTACGGCCGTCTGGACGCCACCGACGAGGAGGTCATTGCCGCCGCAAAGGCTGCCAACGCCGACCACTTCATCCGCACCCTGCCCGGCGGCTACCAGATGGAGCTGAACGAGGACGCCTCCAACGTGAGCCAGGGCCAGAAGCAGCTGCTGACCATCGCCCGCACCATCCTGGCCGACAACCGCATCCTCATTCTGGATGAGGCCACCAGCAGTGTGGACACCCGCACCGAGCAGCGCATCCAGACCGCCATGGACCGCCTGATGGAGGGCCGCACCAGCTTTGTCATCGCCCACCGCCTGTCCACCATCAAGGACGCCGACCTCATCCTTGTGATGCGGGACGGCGACATCGTGGAGCAGGGCACCCACGACCAGCTGCTGGACGCCGGCGGCTTCTACGCCGACCTGTACAACAGCCAGTTCGAGGACGTGGTGGAGTAACACGAACGATTTGAAATGCCCTCCGCGTTGCTCTGGGCATCTTCAGCGGAAATATTATTTTAGATTTTGCAAATCCGGCAGGGCTGCGGCCCCGCCGGATTTGCCTTTTCACGGGAAGGGTCGTTCCGGGCAGCGGCATCGTGGCTGCTGTTGGCCTGCGGCCAAAACGCAGCGAGAACAGGTGCTTTTACGGGATGAACCCTCTCAGGCAAAGCCGCAAGGCTTTGATTGAGAGGGTTCAGTCCTCCACCGGTTCCAGCTTCATGCCGAACAATTTTTCAGAGAGCAGGGGCAGCAGGTGCTGTAACTGACGCACATATTCCTCCACCACCGGATCAGGCTCCGCTTTTGTAACGATACCAAACCGCATTCCCTTGTTCCAATCCAGAACAAACACCTGCTCAAGATTCGGTCTGCGGTAGTACACCGCCGGGGTCAGCATCAGGCTTGGCAGCTTATACTGCACACTTTTTACGCCGCGGATGATCTCTGCCCGCCGCCTCGAAGCCTCGTGCAGCAATGCCGTCTCGTACAGGGATTGCTCCGGTGTTCCAGCAAACATCCACCGATATTTTACCGCCTGCTCCAATGGAATGTGTCCGCGGGGCACCTCTGGCGGCGTATGGAACGGGATGCCGATCTCCGGCATATAAACTGCCGGGTAAAAATGCAGACCTCGTGCTGCGATCTCCGCACACTCGATCTGCAGCGAAAGATCGATCTCACCGTTCAGCAGTGCACGCCCGATATCCTTTCGGTTGGCACAGCTGTACATCAAGGGGGAAAAGCGGGTGCTCAGCTCTTCTGTGGCGGCAAACAGGTCAAATCCCAGCATCTGCAGCGGCATATTCTGATGCCCGATCAGCAGATGCCGTTTGGGCGGGTTTGCATTCCGTTCCGCTGCCTGTGCACAGTTTACTGCATCCTCGTATAATTCCAGCAGTTGCTTTGCCTTTGGATAAAATTCCCATCCTGCCGGAGTCAGCACCACCCGGCGCTGCGCGTGCTGAAACAGCTGGACTTTCAGCTGTGCCTCCAACACACGGATCTGCTGAGACAGCGCAGATTGTGACAAAAACAGCGCATCTGCCGCCTCCGAAAAACTATCCAGTTCCACGATTCTCACAAATCCCTGCAATGCCTTCAAGCTCATGGTGTTGCTCCTTTTGCAATAAATAAGTTTTACTTCATTATAATATAATTTATTTGAATTGTAAAATCCCTCCGTCATCGCTATAATTGTTAAAGATTCCGCAATCCTTGTGCATTGCGGAAGGACAAAGAAGAATTCAAACAATGAAGAGAAAGAGAGCATCCCTATGAACAAGATCTCCCGCAAAGGCTTTCTGAAGATCGCCGCTGCCGCCGCCATGAGCGGTGTCACCGCCGGTGCTCTGGCTGCCTGCAATGCAGCCTCCGGCTCCACCTCCACCGCTGCTTCCGGCAGTGCTGCCGCTTCCGGTGCAACCGGCACCTACATCCCCGGCACCTATGAGGGCACTGCCGAGGGCATCTCCTCCACCGTCAAGGTCACCATGACCTTCTCTGACAGTGCCGTTACCGATGTGGTCGTGGACACCTCCGGCGAGACTGCTTCCTACGGCGCTGCCGCTGCCGATGAGCTGCGCAAGCAGCTGATGGCTGCCGGTTCTGCCGAGATCGACGGTGTTTCCGGCTCTACCGTCACCTCCAATGCCGTGATGAAGGCTGCCAAGAGCTGCTACGCACAGGCCAAGGGCGAGGCTGTGGTTGCGAGCGTGCAGCTGCCCACCGGCGACGAGAACGACTGGCTGGGCACCGAGCCCGACATCGACGAGGCCGCCATCACCGAGACATGGGATACCGATATCGTCATCGTGGGCGCAGGCAACGGTGGTATGTGCGCAGCCGCTTATGCTGCACAGAACGGGCTGGATTTCCGCCTGATCGAACAGAATTCTTCCGTCATGGAGACCCGTCACTGGTACGGCACCATTGATAGCAGCGAAGCAAAGAAAAAAGGGATTGCTCCGGTTGACCGCGCCGAGCTGCTGAGCGAGATCTCCCGTACTATGGGCGGTCGCTGCGACCAGCGCGTGGTCAAGACCTGGATCAACGAATCCGCTGCCATGCATGATTTTGTTTCCGGCATCCTGGAAAACGAACCTTATAACTATGTGTGCAACCTGACCGCCGGCGATGAAGCCAAGTGGCCGGATGACACGCAGGTGAGCCAGAGCAAGCTGATGTTCCCTGTGCAGCAGGTCGATTACAGCAGCGCCGAAAAGCCCCGCAACGTGGTGTTCCAGGAGTACATTGAAAGCAAAGGCTACAGCATCGACTTTAACACCAGCCTTGCCAAGCTGGAAAAAGATGCCGATGGACGCATCACCGGCGTGATCGCCCAGAGTACCGCAGATGACCACTTTATCCGCATCAACGCAGCCAAGGGCGTGCTGCTGGCCTGCGGCGGCTATGCCGGCAACCCCTACATGATGGAGCAGCTGGACCCGCTGGGCACCAGTGTGACCACTGCCTGCTCCTATACGCCTGCCGACAAGGGTTACGGCATCCGTGCCGCCATCTGGGCAGGTGCACATCTGGATGCGGAGCCCGCTCCCGTTCTGTTCGACCGTGGTCTGGTGGCACCCGGTGTGGATGCCGGCTATGTGGACAGCGAGAACGCCTTTGGCGGCAAGGCCTTCCCCGGCACTGTGGGGCAGTACAACCCCGGCAGCCAGCCCTTCCTGAAAGTCAACCGCCATGGCGAACGCTTTATGAATGAGAGCCAGGAGTACGACAACGCTTCTCACGCTTCCTTCCAGCAGCCGGGTCATGTTTATGCCATGATCCACGATGCAAACTTCCGCGAAGATGTCGATCGCTTCCACACCATCGGCTGCTCTGCACTGACCCGTTACATCCCCGGCATGATGGAAGGTCAGCTGGAGCAGTACGAGGGTGAGGGCCTGATCATGAAGGCGGACACCATTGAAGAGCTTGCCGACAAGATGGGCTTTACCGGTGCCGACAAGGACAACTTTGTAGCCACCGTTGCCCGCTACAACGAGCTGTACGACAAGCAGAACGATGAGGACTTCGGCAAGCCTGCAAGCCGCCTGAGCGCCATCCGCACCGCTCCCTTCTACGGCTGCTGGCTGGGTGCCTCTCTGCTGTGCAGTATGCAGGGCATCTCCATCACCGAGAACTGCCAGGCCAAGGACAGCAACAATGAGCCCATCCCCGGTCTGTATATCACCGGTGATATGTCCGGCAGCTTTTTCCAGAACAACTATCCCTGCGTCATGGGCGGTACTGCCTGCGGTCGTACCCTGACCTTTGCCATTAAATCCATCAAGCAGATGGCAGGCCTGGAGAACGCCTGATAAGGCGCAGTTCTCCCGCATAGATCCAACATTTCTTCTTTTCTTCTTTTTCATGTGAAGAGGGGCGGTCCCGGTCGGGGCTGCCCCTCTTTGCTGTTTTGCCCCGCACACCCCCTACACAAATGCCCGCGATTGTGCTATGATAGGGCTGAGCAGCCGGTTTGCTGCAAGCAACCGGCAAAGCATCGAGGTGTATTGTACAATGTCTGAACTTCTTGAGACGCTGCGGCAGGAGGGCGTGGACCCGGCCCTGCTTTCTGCGGTAGAGGAATATCGTGCCGCCCATCCGCTGGACGCTGCGCTGCGGCCCCGCATCCCGGCCCCGGCCTTTACCTACTACGGCAAAGAGGTGTGGGAGCAGGCGCTGGCCGCCCTGCTCTGCGGCGAAAACCTGCTGCTGGCGGGCGGCAAGGCCACCGGCAAGAACGTGCTGGCCGAGAACCTCTCCGCCGCCTTCGGCCGCCCCGCGTGGGACATCTCGTTCCATGTGAACATGGACGCGGCCTCCCTCATCGGCATGGACACCTTTGTCGACGGACGGGTGGAGTTCCGCCCCGGGCCGGTGTACCGCTGCGCCCAGTGCGGCGGCTTTGGCGTGCTGGACGAGATCAACATGGCCAAGAACGAGGCGCTGGCCGTGCTGCACGCAGTGCTGGACTTCCGCCGCGCCATTGACGTGCCCGGCTACGACCGCATCCCGCTGGCCGAGGAGACCCGCTTCATCGCCACCATGAACTACGGCTACGCCGGTACCCGGGAGCTGAACGAGGCCCTGACCTCCCGCTTCGTGGTCATCCAGATGCCCACCATCACCCAGGACAACCTGGAAAAGCTGCTGCGGGCACAGTTCCCGGATCTTGCTGCGAAGTACGCCCACCAGTTCGCCCTGCTGTTCCTCGACTTGCAGAAAAAGTGCGACAGTGCGGAAATTTCCACCAAGGCACTGGACCTGCGCGGCATGCTGGACGCGCTGCGCCTGATCCGCCGCGGCATCCCCGCAGGGGCCGCGCTGGACATGGGCATCACCAACAAGGCCTTTGACAGCTACGAGCAGGGCCTGATCCGCGACGTGATCGCGGCCCGCATCCCGGCCAAACTGGATGCGGCCAGGCTGTTTGCCTGATGGAAGCCCAGAGCTACACCGCACAGGAGCGGCGGGCGGCCAATCAGGTCTGGGCGGCTGCGGGCGCCTATGGCTTTGAGCCGCTGTTTCTGGCCCACAACACCGACGGCACGGTGGACTTCTACATGAACACCATCGTGGGCCTTGTGCACAAATATTACGGTGACAAGTTGATAAACAGCATCTTCGACCGCTGGGCGGGCGATCTGCGGCAGGCCATGCTGGACGATCTGGCGTGGCTGTACCTCGAAAACGCGGCCTACCGGCTGGAGCTGCCCCACCGCCCGGTGCTGGAAGCGCTGCGCTATTCTCACGCCGACTACTTTTTTGCCATCCAGTACAAACTTTCCCGGCAGGAGTGGATGGCCAGGAACCAGCTGGTGTACACCATGCAGGCGGCCCGCTGGCGCAGCGTGCTGGGGCGCAATCTGCCCGTGATGACCCCCTACGAGAGCGGGTTGTTCCGGGCGCTGGCCCCGGACACCGCCCCGCAGCCGGACCAATTGCAGGACGCCCTGCTGGCCGTGTACGCAAAGTTTGACCTCTTCGACGGCACCGTGCATCCGAAAGCGGCGCTGCACCTGCATCTGGACGGCCTGCTGGCCACCCTTGCCACCAAGGCCCTGCCCACCCAGATGATCAAGACCGACCGAGTGACCGTGGAGCACTCCAACGCCGTGGACGCCGCCGGCAGCGGCCCCAGCGTGGACAAACGGCAGGCCCACATCACCCTGAAGCAGAACGCCGCGCAGGACCGCGCCTACATCGAGAGCTGCTTCGGCCGCTCCCTCTACCCGCCGGAGCGGCTGCGCAAGGCCGAACAGGAGCTGTGCACCGGGGTGCATCTGGGGTGCCATTTGTGGTTCAGCGCGGGCGTGCCCAGCCCGGAACAGGCCCCCACCCCGGAGGCCCGGCATCTGGCCGAACAGGCCGAGCTGCAGGCCGACCGCAACCGCGCCTACTACGCCAAAAATCAGGAGCTGCACCGCAGCGTGGTGCTGCGGCTCACCGAGCAGATCCGCAACTGCATTCTGGTGCATCAGCAGCCCAACGCGCGGGTGGCCCGCAGCGGCAATGTGGACCCCGGGCGGGTGTGGCGCGCCCCGCTTTTGAACGATGACCGGGTGTTTTTGTGCGCCGAAGAGGAAAATCACCCCGCCTTTACGGTGGACCTGCTGCTGGACGCTTCCGCCTCCCGCCTGCACTGTCAGGAGGTCATCGCGGCGCAGGGGTCCATCCTGGCCGAGAGCCTGGCCAACTGCGGCATCCCGGTGCGGGTGAGTGCCTTCAGCAGCCTGCGGGGCTACACCGTGCTGCGGGTGCTCAAGGACTTTGCCGACAAGAACCGCCAGAACATCAACCGCTATTTTGCCTCCGGCTGGAACCGCGACGGCCTGGCCCTGCTGGCGGCGGGCGATCTGCTGGACTTTGCCCCCGGCCCCGCCCCGCGGCACCTGCTCATCCTGCTGACCGACGCTTCCCCCAACGACAGCCGCCGCATCCCGCCCAGCCCGGAAAACCCGCTGGGCTGCGGCTACGAGGACGCCGCCGGTGTGGCCGACGCGGCCGCCCAGGTGCGCATGCTGCAGCGCAAGGGCATCCGGGTGTCGGCAGTGTTCATGGGCGAGGACCGCTCCGCCGCCGACGCTGCCCGCATCTATGGTAAAAATATGGCCCGCATCCGCGGCATGGACCAGCTGGCCCGCGCCGCCGGCCGCCTGATCCAGAACGAGATCCGGGAGCTGGGAGATTGAGAGATTGCCTTCCCCTTTTGGGGGAAGGCTTTTTTGTTGTCCGGCACACAACCGCTTCGGGCATTTCACAACCAACTGTCGCGTTGTATTTTGGAGCAGTTCCGGGGTGTTCGCAAAAATCTGGTTGTTTTTGCAAACTTTTAGTTGTTTTTTGTCGTGGTTTATGCTATACTATGTTCAGACGAACCACAGGAACGCGCGATGTCCCCCGCAGTGCACGGCGGCGGCCCGCGTTGGAAGTCCTTTGAATACAACACTTTGCTGTCAGTCGAACCATTCAGGGAGGAACGTATCATGGATGCCAACCGCTACTTTACCGCCATGCACAACGCCATGTCATCCCGTCTGCCGGGGGCGCAGCTTCTGGCCGCCGTGCGCCTGCAGGATCTCTGCGGCAACGACGCCTACCTGGAAGTCCGGCGGATGCCCGGGGAGCATTGCGCCACCGTGTGTTACTCCACGATGGGCCGCAGAGGACTGAACTTCCAGCTGTTCCGCAAGGGGTGGATGCTCTGCCACAACGAGAGCGGCCAGCTCACCGGGCAGTTCCCCGCCAAGGCCGAGAGCCTGCTGGAGGACACCGACTTCCACGCCTGCTGCCGCGAGGACCGGCTGGACGCTGCCCGCACCGACCGCATGGTGCAGGAGCTGGAAACGCTGGCGGGCACGGACTGCGATCTGCCTTTGCCCCGTGACGCCCGCACCGGGGCCGTCATCACGGTGGACAGCTTTGTGGGCCGGGGTGCCCACTGGAGCTACAGCACCCTGCGCAAGGCCCCCTGCCTGCCGGTGGCTGCCATCCTGTACTGGCTGGCCGACAGCCTGGCCGGAGCCGAGCGCCGCACCCTGCAGGCCGACCCGGAGGCTGCCCAGCTGGCCGCACAGTGGCAGAGCGGCACGGTGGAGATGTTCTTCCACCCGGCCGTACCGGCTGCCGCCCAGCTGCAGACGCAGCCCCAGACCCCGCCGGTGAGCCGTCCGGCACGCCCGGCCCCCACCTGCGCCCGCACCAAAAGCTGGCAGAGCATTCTGGCCGTCATGGCGAGCATGTAAAAAGGCTCCCCCTTGCGGGAGAGCCTTTCTAGGATAAATTCTTATTCCAGATAGGGGTCCAGCAGCTTGTCCACGGTCTGGTTGCGCTTGGGCGCAGGCTTTTTCACCACGCGGCCCCGGCAGGCCACCAGCTCCAGATGCTGCAGCGCCCGCAGGTCCTCCAGCGGGTTCTGACGGGTGACGATGAGGTCCTCGCTCTTGCCCACTTCCAGCGAGCCGGTCACGTCCCCTACCCCGGCCAGCTGCGCGTTGCGCAGGGTGGCGGTGTACAGGGCAAACTGGTTGCTCACACCGCAATACTTGTGGAAGTAGCACAGCTCCCGCCAGAAGTCGTACTGGGTGATGTAAGGGCAGCCCACGTCGTTGCCAAGGCCCACCGGGATGCCGTTGGCCAGCGCCGTTTTGGCGCTTTCCACGATGCCGTCAAACACGATCCTGCCGTTGTACTGGTCTTTTTCCGACGCACCGGACACCGCCGTGTCAAACAGCGCATAAGGCAGCGCCGGGGAAATGGTGGTGCACAGGAACGCGCCGTGCTCCTTGTACAGTTTTACCGTTTCTTCGTCCATTTTTGCACCGTGCTCGATGGAATCCACGCCGTTTTCCAGCGCCGCCTTCACCCCTTCGGGCGATTCGGTGTGGGCCGCCACGGGATAGCCCATGGCGTGGGCCTGATCGCACACGGCCTTTACCATCTCCGGCGGCATCTTCAGCTCGCCGGGGGTGCCCTTTTCGGCGGCATCCAGCACGCCGCCGGTGATCATCAGTTTGACAAGGTCCACCCGCTGGGTGCTGGCCCTGGTGAGCTGGGTCAGGGCCTCGCCGTTGTTGTGGGCCGCCACGGCCACCGAGCCTGCCATGTGGCCGCCCGGCACCGAGATGCCCTCGTTGGCGGCCAGAATGCGCGGGGCCAGGATCTTCCCGGCCTGGGCATCGTCCCGGCAGCGGGTGTCAAAATCCGCGATGCCGCCCACGGTGCGGATGGTGGTCACGCCGCCCAGCAGCTCCAGCTTTGCATAGCTGCACACCATGCGGTAAGCCAACGCACGGGTCAGGCCGTTGCTCAGAATTTTACGCACCAGCGCCGCATTATCCCGCGGCTTTGCGCTGGGCTTGCCGTTGCCGGCCAGATGCACATGCAGGTTGATGAGGCCCGGCATCGCATAGCCGCCGTGGAGGTCGATGACCTCATAGCCGTCCAGGTCGGTGCCCTCGTCCGCAACGGCGGTGATGACGCCGTCCTCGCACAGCAGCACCTTGTGTGCCTGCGGCTCCATATGCTGGGTGCCGTCCAGCAGAATGCCATTGATATATGCCCGCTTCATGGTCGTTTCCTCGCTTTTGTACAACCTTGGTTGTTTTTTGTTCCAGTATAGCACCTTCCAGCGGGCGACGCAATGAGGCAGACAAAAAGAAAGCGAATCGGTCTTCAGCAACCCGATTCGCTTTTGGAGTTTACGGGTGCACCGCGATGAAAGCAAAAAAGGGAATTCCATCCACCTCGAATCTGTAATAATTACAGTTGATCACAAACTGAATCGGCTGATCCGGGAGTTCATAGGAACTGAGAATATTGGAAATGTCCACAACCGAATAGCCATCCTGCGTCAGCGTAGTCGAAGCCTGATAGGCATAACTTGTGCTGTATCCGATGGCGAGACAATCGGCAGACAGTACAAAACTCTTGTAATTGGAGCCCTCATAGTAACCGATCTCTGCCTGTGCTTTTGGAGAAGACGGGTCAAAATCATCAATCGTCGTTGACTCGTTGTTCGGAACGAAAACACTCATATTGTCGAAACCATCGCCGTTGATTTGCGTTGTAGGCATCTCTCCCGAATTGCCGCCGCCATTCAAAAGGGTTGCCGTCAGCGGCCCGTCACTGTTTGAGATCCAATTAGCATCCGGTCCTTGAGATGGGTCGTAGTCCGAAAAATGGCGTTCCCGATAGGCGTGATGCGTTTGAATAAAGCTCTTATTGGAAGACGTAACAAGCTGATCGTACAGATCATAGCGATGTTCATGGAGCGCATCAAACTCATAGCTTCCATTCGGGTATACATCCATAGAGTTGCTTCTGTGGTCTATGACAAAGGGAAACGTTTCTGTCGAGTCCGTAACCGGATACAGCTCCACGGTGTCGGGCGTTGCAAACTCTTCAGAGATATAGACGAGTTCGTCTCCCTCCGAAAGAGAGAACTGGAAAGAACCCATAGATGCGTATTTTTTGTAGCTGAAGGAATCCAGAAAAACACAGTCTGTCGTGTATTTTTTGCTTCTCTCAATCGCAACCAGCGGAACTGCGACCGGGTAAAACATTCCATCATCGGCACGGCGGATAAAATATGCGCAATTGTAGGTTTTGCTGTAGTACCGTGCTTCTTCCAGCGTCAGGCCGCTTTCCTCGTAATCTTCGTCCATATCATCTATAATCTGGTTTGTCTCCATACTGGAGGAACCAGAGGACGAAGAAGCCGAAGACAACGATTTATTCGTTGCCTCTGCCGAGTCAGACTTACCGCAGGCCGTCAGTCCGATTACCGCAAAGGGAGCAAGCTGAAGAAATGTTCTTCTTTTCATGATTTTTGCACCTCACCAATCAAATTACTTCGGTCAGCTCAATTATACCGGGGGGGTAGGTTGTCAATGCATTCAGTCAAATTTATTCTGTGGAGCACAGCTTCTTTCAGGCGACACCTCTTACAAAAGGCTATTCCCCTGCCCCACGCGATTACACTCCGCACGGGAAGCAACAAAAAAGCACCCGCCTTCCACCGGGGCGTCGTGCCCGGAGAAAAAGCAGGTGCTTCGTTTATTTTATGTGTTGACCTGTCCGGTCTGCCGGTTACTGTGCTGCGGCGCTGGAGGCTGCGGCTTCGCTGGAAGCAGCCTCGGAAGAAGCGGCCTCGCTGGAGGCGTCAGCGGCGGCGTTTGCGGCGGGGCAGCGCGAAATAGTAGCCGAAGGCCGTGCCGCACAGCCCGCCCACGATGTGCATGAAGTTGGCCACGTTGTCGTGCACGAGGAGGATGTCGTACACCTGCTGGCCGAAGTACAGCGCCGCTACCAGCAGCATGGTGACCGGGATGCCGCCGGAAAAGCCCGCCAGCGACGACAGCA